>Ga0194053_10001098_pt1 | contig 17971 bp, 20 predicted proteins | sample SepL228m_MetaG_FD_161684 | JGI IMG/M metagenome (GOLD analysis project Ga0194053, IMG submission 161684) | Anoxic zone freshwater microbial communities from boreal shield lake in IISD Experimental Lakes Area, Ontario, Canada - Sep2016-L227-8m | ecosystem: Environmental > Aquatic > Freshwater >... | reverse complement strand
CAATTACGATGATAATTACGCTCTTCCAGCTCATTGTTTCCTTCATTCCTCTCACGATAACCGTTATTCCGCAGCGTTAAATAGGTTTGCCACTACAGAGCGCCGTACCTGTCAGGACTGGAATCAAAAAACAAATAAATATGATCCTCTGGCAGGTAAATGCGGTCATCAACGCTTTTTTACGAGCTCGATTATCTCGCGTGCAAGTGCCACGCTCTTCTCCTCATCGGTCATCAGGGTATCGAACCTGACGGAATGGTCGACTTCAACCGGGTCGCGAACGTCCTGCATGAAGAGATCTACCAGCCCGTCATAACATTTGATCGTGCCGATCGAGCCCGGTTCGAATCCCGCTGCCCGCATGAGAGCGCCTGCAGGACCGCTGATTGGTTCCTCTCCGATGAACGGGCTTACGGCGATCACGAATTTATCCTTAAGTGCGTCTTTCATCCCATCACAGGAAAGAATCGGCAGGATGCTGGTGATAGGATTTGATGGACCGATCACCACCGCATCACTCGCTTCGATTGCAGCCAGACCCTCGTCGGTTGCTACCGGCGGCACAGTAAAATTCCGCATGACCTCCTGGATCTCGATCTTTCCCTTTGCCCGAATCCAGTACTCCTGGAAATGAATGACACCGAGCTCGGTCCGGACCTGTGTTGTCACTTCTGTATCGGTCATGGGAAGCACATTTTCCCGTACACCAAAACGGTCGCAGAGAATTTTTGTCGCATTGGTCAGGCGCATACCGTTTCGCATCATCTCGCCCCGGGCAACGTGCACAGCCCGGTCCATGTCACCGATCGCGATGAACTCATCGACACCAAGCCGGGTAATCTCGTCATGGGTGGTGAACGTATCGTTTCTGATCCCCCACCACGTATCGGTGTTGAGGATGCCGGCAAAAAGGTACATGACCGTGTCAACATCCGGTGAGATGTGGTTTCCCGAAATCCAGATGTCTTCAGCTGTGTTGACGATAACGGAAATCTCGTGCCGGTCCATCACTTTTTGCATGCCCCGCAGGAGTTTCGGGGTGCCGGTCCCACCCGAAAGGAAGGTAATCATTACTAATACTTTTATGCAATGTATATGAAGATTCTTTAGTGAGTATGAAAATAATCAAGGACCCGGTACATGGTTATGTGGAAGTGGAGAAGTTTGCGCTTGCCCTGCTCGATTCCCCGGCCCTGCAGCGTCTCCGCTACATCAAGCAACTCGGATTTTCTTACCTTGTGTATCCGGGTGCCAATCACACACGCTTCGAGCATTCGCTGGGTACTATGTTCCTTGCCGAGGTTGCCTGCCGGCGGTTCGGATTATCTGATCCTGAGCGCACGCTGGTGGTCGCAGCCGCGCTGCTCCATGATATCGGCCATGGCCCGTTCTCCCATGCGAGCGAACCGCTCATGGAAAAGTACCTGCACCGCACCCACGATGATATTGAACGGATTGTTGAGGATCAGGTAGGAAACCAGCTCCGGGCCTCAGGCATTGAACCCGATGAGCTCTGCTCAGTAGTGAAAGGAAAACACCCATTGTCCGGTATTATCCACGGAGATCTCGATGTGGACCGGATGGATTACCTGCTCAGGGATGCGTATTACACCGGTGCCCCATATGGAACAGTCGATGCCCAGCGTCTAATCCGGCACCTGATCCAGACCCCCGAGGGGACGGTGCTCGATGAGAACGGGGTGAACGCAGCCGAATCATTGCTCATCGCCCGCACGCTCATGCGCCCCTCCGTGTATTACCATCATGTGAGCCGGATAGGAGAGAGCATGTTTCAGCTGGCGGTTCTTGAGCATCTTGGGGATGCACCGGACGAAGAAGCACAAAAAATCCTGATTATGGATGATCCGGGTTGCATGCATGCGTTGCAGACTTCAGAAAAACCTGTAGCCCGGGCACTTGCAACCCGGTTGTACGAGCGCAGGCTCTACAAGCGTGCACTCTCTGTCGGGAGCGATCAGGTCAATGTGGCGGGATTTGAGGACGGTGCACCAATCGAAAAGTGCCGGGCATTTGCCAACCGGATTGCTGAACTGGCAGGTATACTGCCGCACGAGGTGCTGGTGGACATTCCCTCGATCCCGAGTGAGATGTCGCTTGGGGTCCGGGTGAAGAACTGCAATGCAGTTGTGGATTTTGAAGAGTTCTCTCCCCGTGTACGGACGCTCAATGCCACCCGGCGCGAGCAGTGGCGCCTTGGAGTATACACAATTTCCGGTCAGCAGGAACGCATTGCGGATGCAGCCTGCGAGGTTCTGCACATAAAAAAATCAACCCGTCAGGATACGCTTTTTTAGTCCTGCCAAAAATGAACGGTCTCTTTGCATGCCATAAATAAACAATAATATATCCCCCTATCCAAACACTCTACGATGAAGTCCAGTATTTTCTTTATCCTTTTGATGGTCATTGCAGGAGTTATGGTTGCAGGATGCACCCAGAGCCCGGCAGTACCAGCAGCAACCCCTGCCTCAAATACGATTGCAACTCCGATCTCACCAACCGTTCAGGCCCGGCCATCGTTTACTTTGGGAGATCATTATCTCCAGAAGTCCTACTCGTTCCAGAGCGAAAAGGATGTATTTACAGAGCAGTTCCGTGTGGATAACCCGGCATGGGGAATTGAATTTGATGTCCTCCCGCTCAACGACGACATCAACTACTGCTGGTTTGAGATGAAAGTGACCAACATGGACAACGGACAGTCACAGATCTATGGCTACGGCAGGGAGAATGGTTTTGATCTTAAAAAACAGATCCCGATGTATACTACCGGACCGTACAAGATCGAGATGAAGGGGAACCGGGTCAAAGTGGATGTTACTGCGGCCAAACGTAATCCGTAATCTTTGATGTGAACTGACCGGATCAAAGACTGGATTGTGATCGTATGAGGTTCTACAACCGCCTCAACACTCCGGTGATTGAAGCGCGCCGCAACAAAAAATCCGTCTCACGCCCGCAGGGTTGAGGAGGCACAGGGTCCGGCACAGCTTTTTTGTTCCGCCAAAATGCAGGTAACCATTTTGTCCGGCCAGACCGATCCCGGCATAAACTCTTTTTGTCTTCACTCCGACATTGCTATCACAGGAAGGGGCAGGGTTCGTATGAAAAAAGAGTATGTTGTCGGAGTGACGGGGGCAAGCGGGGCCTGCTATGCCCGCCGTCTGCTTGAGATGCTGTGCCGGGATGCAAACGTCCATCTTATTGTATCAGATATTGCGCAGCAGATTGCCACCCACGAGGGTGTCTCTTTTGAAGGATTCAATGCAACAGTCCACCACATCGACAAGATGGGAACATCGATTGCAAGCGGTTCCCACCGGATTGACGGGATGGTAGTGATCCCGTGCAGCGCCAAGACGCTCTCTGCGATTGCAACCGGGTATGCTGACAACCTGATCACCCGGACTGCGGATGTCTGCTTGAAAGAAGGCCGGAAATGCATTCTCGTCACACGGGAAACCCCGCTCTCGAAAATTCACTTAAAGAATATGCTCGCTGCTGAAGATGCCGGGGCAACGATCATGCCGGCCTGCCCGGCCTTCTATCACCACCCAAAGACCATTGATGATCTGGTGGACATGGTCGTTGCCCGCGTGCTCGATCATCTTGAGGTGGAACATACGCTTGCAAAACGCTGGAGTGGTTACGATGCGTGAATTCATAGAAAAAATGCGTAAACGTGGGCTTGTTATCGATGTAAAAGAGCCCGTCTCTACCGATATGCAGGCAGCAAAGATGGCGAGTACCACAGACAAGCTCCTCTTCTTTCATAATATCGAAGGCAAGCGTGCGGTGATGAACCTTACCGCCAGCCGGACTTCACTCTCCCTCGCGCTGGGTATAGACGAAAAGAAGATCGTCCAAACACTCGCCGATGCAAAATTTGATGGTACGGTTGTTGAGGACCCTCCGCTGAAGATGGAAAAGCCTGATCTTACCCGCATCCCGATCATGCACCACTTCCCGAAAGACGCGGGAAAATACCTCACATCTGCGATTGTCTTCTCCAGTTGGGACGGAGTGGAGAATGCCTCCATCCACCGGATGCAGGTGCTCGACAATCACCGGGTCGCCGCCCGTCTCGTGGAAGGACGGCACACGCATGTGATGCTCAAAAAAGCCTTAGCAAAAGGGGAGAAACTCCCCATCGCTGTCACCATCGGGACGCACCCGGCCATCACGTTTGCAAGCTGCACCCGGGTACCAACGGCTATGGAACTCCCGTTTGCCGCAGAACTGATGGGGGGGGAGATGAAGGTGCACCGGTGCAGTAACGGGGTGCTGGTCCCCGATGCAGAGATTGTGCTGGAAGGGTTTATCACGGCCGAACTCACCGAGGAGGGGCCGTTTGTGGATATCACCGGCACCTATGATCCGATCCGCATGCAGCACATCATCGAGTTCACCGGCATGTATATGAAACCGGACTGCATCTATCACGGCATCCTGCCCGGCGGCGATGAGCACAAGATGCTGATGGGCGCACCGTATGAACCAAAGATCTACAAGGCAGTGGCGGGTGTCACTGAAGTACGTAATGTGGTGCTAACCAAAGGTGGTTGCGGGTACCTCCACGCAGTGATCCAGATAAAAAAGAGCACGCAGGGCGATGGGAAGAACGCAATCATGGCCGCATTTGCCGCCCACACCTCGCTCAAGCATGTGGTGGTGGTGGATGAGGATATTGATCCGACTGATCCGCATGATGTGGAATACGCGATTGCAACCCGGGTGAGTGGGGACCGGGATATCATGGTGATCACCGGTGTCCGTGGTTCATCGCTCGATCCGTGCCAGCTTGAAGACGGTACGAATGTGAAAGTCGGTGTGGATGCAACGATGGTGCTCGGGCGCGAGGCCGACTTCTCGCGTGCTACGTGGTGATCGTGATGTATCTCGATCCAGATGATGAACGTATTCTTGCCGGGGAGCAAGGGGAGACAAAGGCAAAGATGCTCGAACTCCTTGTCGCCCTCGGAAAAGTTTTTGGTGCCGAGCGGCTGGTGCCGATCCGGAGTGCACAGGTCAGCGGAGCGTCTTACAAAACGATCGGGGAGTACGGTCTCCAGTGGCTCTCCTCGCTCGATGCAAAGGCAGTTGTCCCGGCAGTCCTAAACCCTATCGGCATGCCCCGCGAGCGCTGGCAGGAGATGGGTGTTGTTCCGGACTTTGCAAAGAAGCAGCAGGCAGTGATTGCGGCCTATGAGCGGCTGGGCATTGGTCTTGAATGCACCTGCACTCCGTATTACCTGCGTGAAACCTTGTACGGAGATCACCTCGCATGGTCGGAGTCATCAGCGGTCAGCTACGCGAACTCGGTGATCGGGGCCCGGACAAACCGCGAAGGCGGGCCGGGAGCGCTTGCCGCTGCACTGATCGGAAAGACGCCCTGCTATGGTCTGCATCTTGCAGAGAACCGGAAACCGCAGGTCATCGTCCGTGTGCAGGCAGATACCCGCGACTGGAGCATTGCCCACTACGGAGCGCTCGGCTACCACACCGGCAAACTGGTGGGAAACCGCATCCCGTTCTTTTCGGGGCTCAATCCGGACAGCGACCGGCTCAAGGCGCTTGGTGCTGCAATGGCGGCAACCGGTGCCGTAGCTTTGTATCACGTTGAGGGAATCACACCGGAAGCGTTAAAAGTCCCGTTCGAGTACTCCGGTCTTGAAGTCATTGCTGTGGAATCCGGTGAAATAGAGGCATTGTTTAAGGAGCTGCCGGTCGATGCCGTAGCAGTTGGCTGCCCGCACTGCTCTCCTGCGGAACTCAACTCGATTGCCGGGTTGCTGACCGGCAGGATCGTGACCAAACCCCTGTATGTTTTTGCGGCACAGGGTGTCATTGACACAAACCGGAAAACGGTTGACTCTATAGAAAAGAGTGGTGCGCGGGTTTATGCCGACACCTGCATGGTGGTTTCACCGGTGATGGAGCAGTACTCCGCTATCATGGTGAACAGCGGCAAAGCACTCGCGTATGTGCCGGATATGTGCGGGGCGGTGGCGCGTATCGGGACGATTGAAGAGTGTATCGCTGTGGCTACGGGATAATTTATGTTATTTAAAATCCCTGACGCAAAACCAGTAAACGTTTGAGTTTTAAAAAAGTGGAGTGAATCAGGAGATCGCAAGCAGGATCTTTTTGATCTCAACAACAGCAGCCGTTTCGGGGTTCTTTCCCGGACCAACCCCTTTGCCATGGGAAAGGATCTTCTGGACATCGCTCTTTGTGATGTGGGCAAAAGATATTTTTTCCCAGATCTTTTGATCGATCGTATTCCAGGTACATTGTAAAAGGTGCCCGAGGAGGAGAATATCATCTTCAGAAAATGACTTCCACTCCGTTCCCAGACCCTGCTGGATCAGTTTGATCGCGGTTTCCACAAGTTTCTCACGGTGAACATGGTACAGTCGCCGTCCCACCTCAGCCTGCGTTACATCTGGCATTTGTGTCTCCTCCCACAATCATGCGGGCATGTTGAATGAATCCCGTTCTCTAAACCATATACTTTGCGATAGAAGGGCTGTTCCACGTAAACGACCCGTTTTCCGGAGGAGAATGGATCTGACTGCGGGTTCTTGCAAAAACAATATAACCCGGTACTGGTATAATTCCCACCAGTATCACCATGTCCCGCAGCACTGAAGAAGGTCTTGGCAGACGGCGATTCCAGATCCAGAAGGAAAAAGCCGTTGAAGATGCATATGAAAAGATCCGTCGCAGCTTTGGCAAGGACTGGCAAGTTTTTTCTGCGGAGGATTGCGCTCTGCTCCGTGAGGTATTAGGAGAGATCTGGATCAGTGTTGACCGGGACTGCTGGAAAAATTATTGCTTTTCTACGCTGTCACACATGGAAACTCTTTCCCTTATCGCCATAGCAAAAGAGGGACTATGCCAGAAGTGTATGACCCCGGACACACTCGCCCGATTAGACGAAATTCTTGGATAGCGTGATGGTGGAAGCTAGCTACTGACGAAAACGGTTTTTTTATCTCCTGAAACTTCCACATACATTAATATAGGTTTACCTGATAGGTTGTATCATTGGGAGGTATCAAAAGAATGGTTGGTTGGGAAGTTCCCATTGGAGCAGCAATTGCATTTGCCGCCGGCGCTATCGGGACCGGTTGGGCACAGTCACGGATCGGTGCAGCCGGGGCGGGTGCTGTAGCCGAACGCCCGGAAACTGCCGGAACGATCATTATTCTGGAAGCAATTCCTGAAACACTGGTGATTCTGGGCTTTGTCGTTGCTGCAATGATTATCCTGATGGTAAAGTAAGATTATAGATTACGGAGGAACCTTAGAGTTCCCCTTTATTCATTCCGGTTTTTCCGGTACCGGAAAAAGGCGGGTGTTGTTTTGTGGCCTATGAAAATCTGTTGAAGTCAGTTGACGAAAGTGCAGAGGAGCGGGAGCGGGAGCTTGTAGAAAATGCACGCGTAACTGTTGAGAGTGTCAGAAAAAAGGCACGCGAACAGGCCGAACTGATACGGCAATCGCAAATCACCAATGCAGAAATGGCAGCCGCAGTTGAGAAGAATAAACTCATGTACCTTGTAAAAGCAGAGAACAAGGCACTCCTGATAAAGATCAGGGAACAACTTTTTGCATCCGCATTTAACGATGCCAGTCTTCAGCTGTCACACCTGAGAACCGACCCGGAATACCCGGAAATTTTTAAAAAACTTTTAATGGATGCAGCAGGGGCCCTTGGGACGGGAACGTTCCATATCCACGTGGACAAACGGGATGAAGAGCTCTGCAAAAAGACGCTCGCCTCAGTAAACCTCTGCGCTGATATTGTGCCTGATCTCACATCTGCCGGTGGACTTGTGGCAAGACTGCCCGACCGATCGATAATCATCTCTAATTCCGTGGAATCCCGGTTGGAGCGGGCAAAAGAACGAAAAAAACTGGAGATATATTCGATCCTTTCTGGTGATTGAGATGGACTGGGGGTACATCAACGCACGGATGCGGGGGATGAAAAGCCGCCTGCTGGACCGGCGCGCCCTTGATAATCTGGTCATGCAACCGGATCTCGAATCCCTTATTGCCGATCTCGAAAAGACTCCTTACAAGTCTGATATCATCGAAGCAAAGGTCCAGTATTCCGGAGTGCTCTGCATTGAATACGCACTGCGGAAAAATTTCACAAGAACCTTTCGAAAGATTCTCCAGTTTGTAGGGGAGAAAGAAGCGGAAAAGTACATCAACATATTCCTGCACCGCTGGGATGTTCAGAACATCAAAACAATCCTCCGCGGGAAAAATATCCATATAACAAATGAAGAGATTCTCGAGTGTCTGGTGCCCGCCGGGGAACTGGATGAAGCCACCGTAATCGAACTCGTCCGGCAGCCGGATATCCGGGCGGTGATCGATATGCTTGCCACATGGCAGATCGGCTATTCCAAACCATTAACTAAAGAGTACCCGGCATTTTTAAAATCCGGTGACCTTGCCCTGCTCGAGTGCGCACTGGATGAATACTATTATGCTGACGCGCTCGAACAAGTGAAGATCCCAAGCTACAATAACGGGCTGATAAAAAATATCATCTCGCTAGAGATTGATGTCGTGAACCTCAGGACAATCCTGCGGATGATCCGGGATCACATTGTCCCAGAGGAAGCAAAAAAATTCCTCATCAGTGGCGGCAAGGAATTTGATTCACGCCAGCTCGACCATCTCCTCACCCTTCATTCGACTGAAGAGGTTGTAGAGGAACTAAAAAGTACCCCATACCGGTTCCTTGCAGCACTGCCCCCATCTGCCCTGAGAACCCAGAAGATATCAGTGATCGAAAAACAATTAGAAAAGTTCCTGGTACAACGAGGTGTGAGCGCTTTCTTAGGCGACCCTTTAAGCGTAGATTCTGTTATCGGGTATTTCTGGGCAAAATATAACGAAATTACCAATATCCGGATCATCTCCCGGTGCAAGACAGCAGATTTTCCTATAGAGCAGCTGAAAGAGGAACTCGTCTATGTATAAATTCGTCGTTGTTACCGACCACGATCGTGCATCGGGGTTCCGGCTTGCCGGTGTGGAGGTCCTTGAAGCGGGAAACATGGATGAAGCCAGAAAAGTGATCCCGCCATTGCTGTACAAGGATGATATCGGTATTGTGGCGGTAAATGAGGAGTTCATGCTCTCATTGGATGAGAAACTGATGGACCGGATTGAGAAGATGCACCGCCCGCTCATCATCCCGATACCCTCGAAGTCCAAAGAGGTTGACCGGAGGACGTACATAGAACGGCTCTTAAGAAAAGCAATCGGGTACAATATCGTTTTGAAGAGGTGATGGTATGATTACAGGAACTATCTCACGAATTTCCGGACCCGTCATCATTGCCCGGGGTATGAAAGGGTCAAAGATGTATGACGTGGTCAAGGTAGGAGAAGAGGCGCTCCGTGGAGAGATCATCCGGCTTGAAGGAGAGGATGCGGTTATCCAGGTCTATGAAGACACCACCGGTCTTATGACGGGAGAGCCAGTTGAAAATACCGAAAAACCTCTCTCGGTCGAGCTTGGGCCCGGGCTGCTTGCCTCCATCTATGACGGGGTGCAACGCCCGCTGCCGGTGCTCCTCAAACTCTGCGGGGATTTTATTGCCCGCGGTATATCGGCACCGGGGCTCAACCGCGAGAAAAAATGGGATTTTGTTTCCTCTGTCAAAATCAGTGATACCGTAGCCACTGGAGATATTTTAGGAACTGTAAAGGAATTTCATTTCGAGCACCGGATCCTTGTGCCGCACCATGTTTCCGGAACCGTTACTGATATCCGGAGCGGCGAGTTCACTGTAGAAGATACAATCTGCACGCTCGATACGACAACACGGCTCACCATGATGCAGGTCTGGCCGGTCAGGATTCCACGGCCGCACATGAAAAAACTTGATCCTATCCTGCCGCTGATCACCGGCCAGAGAGTCTTTGACTGCATCTTTCCGGTCACAAAAGGAGGGACAGCGATGATCCCCGGAGGATTTGGGACAGGAAAGACCGTATCTGAGCAGACGCTTGCCAAATGGTCCGATACACAGATCGTGGTGTATATCGGGTGCGGTGAACGGGGCAACGAGATGACCGATGTGCTCGAAGAGTTCCCCGAACTGGTGGACCCGCGAACCAACCTCCCTTTAATCCAACGGACGATCCTTATCGCAAACACCTCCAACATGCCGGTCGCTGCACGGGAGGCGTCGATCTACACCGGCATCACCATTGCAGAATATTTCCGGGACATGGGGTACGATGTGGCCCTGATGGCGGATTCTACTTCGCGATGGGGTGAAGCACTGCGGGAAGTATCAGGAAGGCTCGAAGAGATGCCCGGAGAAGAAGGCTATCCGGCATATCTCGCCACCCGGCTGTCTGCGTTCTACGAACGGGCGGGCAGGGTCGTGTGCCTTGGTGCGGGAGAGCGCAATGGCTCCATCACCGTTGTTGGTGCAGTATCACCCCCGGGCGGGGACTTCTCCGAACCGATCACCCAGAATACGCTGCGGGTTGTCGGGACATTCTGGGCACTGGACACCAACTTAGCGTATCGCCGGCATTTCCCCTCGGTGAACTGGATCAAGAGTTACTCGCTCTACCTTGACAGCATCGGTGACTGGTACACGAAAAATGTTGCACCTGACTGGAGGGAGTTAAGAGAAAAAACCATGTACCTGCTACAAAAGGAAGTCGAGCTGCAGGAGATTGTCCAGCTGGTGGGCCCTGATGCCCTTCCGGAAAGCGAGAAAGTGATTCTCGATGTGACAAGGATGATCCGTGAGGACTTTCTCCAGCAGAGCGCGTACAGCGATACGGATTCCTTCTGCCCCATTGAAAAACAGTACCTGATGCTCAAGGTGATCATGACCTACTATACCAGCGTGATCGAAGGGATGAACCGGGGCATTAGCTTAAAACAGGTCCAGGGACTTTCCTTAAAGGCAGATATCGGGCGGATGAAGGAGATCCAGGAGATCAACCTGATCCAGGCCATGATTGGGGAGATCGATAAGCAGCTGCTGTCGCTTGAGGTGGAACGATGAAACCCGTTTCGCTGGTCACAAAAGAGTATAAGACGATCGATTATGTATCAGGCCCTTTAATCTTTGTCAACAGTGTCAAAGGCGCCTCGTATGGGGAGATTGTCCGTATCACCCTGCGGGATGGGGAGGAACGGACCGGGCAGGTGCTCGACATCTCCGAAGAGCATGCAGTCATTCAGGTGTATGAAGGCACGCGGGGCATTGATACAACCGATACATCCGTCAGATTCACCGGTGAGCCTGCCCGGATCAATGTGTCGCTGGATATGCTTGGCCGGGTTTTCAGCGGTGTGGGAAAGGCCCGTGACGGGGGCCCTGAGATTATACCGGAGGCGATTCTCGATATCGCCGGCACGCCCATAAACCCCTCGGCCCGGGACAAACCTGCGGACTTCATCCAGACCGGCATGTCGGCCATTGATGGGCTCAACACGCTGGTGCGGGGACAAAAACTGCCGATCTTCTCCGGCTCCGGTCTTCCGGCAAGCAAACTTGCGGCCCAGATCGCCCGTCAGGCAAAAGTGCGGGGCGAGGGTGAGAAATTTGCCGTGGTCTTTGTTGCCATGGGCATCACACACAAAGAGGCGTCCTTCTTCATGCGGGACTTTGAGCGGACCGGCGCGCTCGAACGGGTGGTCTTTTTTATGAACCTCGCCGATGACCCCACTGTTGAGCGGCTCGCAGCCCCGCGATGCGGGTTGACGGTTGCAGAGTTCCTTGCATTCACCCACAACCTGCACGTGCTCGTCATCTTAACAGACATGATCAATTACTGTGAAGCCCTAAGGGAGATCTCGACCGCCCGGGAAGAAGTTCCCGGCCGGCGGGGCTATCCTGGCTACATGTATACGGACCTTTCCTCGATTTACGAGCGGGCGGGCAGGCTGAAAGGAAAGAGCGGGTCGATTACCCAGATCCCGATCCTGACAATGCCAGACGATGATATCACCCACCCGGTCCCCGACCTCACAGGATATATTACTGAAGGGCAGATCGTCTTGTCCCGGGATCTCTTCCGACGGGGTGCAGATCCACCGGTCGATGCCCTTCCGTGTCTCTCCCGGCTCATGAATTTAGGGATCGGTCCCGGGAAGACCCGGGAAGATCACCGTGGGGTTGCCGACCAGTTGTACGCATCGTACGCGTACGGCCGCGATCTGCGCCGTCTGGTTGCGATTGTCGGGGAAGAAGCCTTAACCGAACTGGATAAAAAATATTTGAAATTAGCCGATGGGTTTGAAAAGGAGTTCATCTCGCAGGGTGACGATGACCGGTCAATCGAAGAGACGTTTAAGATCGCATGGGATCTTTTTGCCATGCTTCCCGAGGATGAACTTAAGCGGATAAAACGGGAATATATCAAAAAATACCATCCCCGGCACTTGGAACAGAGCGGAGGCTGAGGTATGGAGCAGGTCAAGCCTACCCGGATGGAGCTGATGCGGAAAAAGGCACAGATCAAGCTTGCGGAACAGGGCAGGGACCTCCTCAGGGAGAAGATGGATGCACTCATCCAGGAATTTTTCAAGATCTTAAACACGGTCTCAAATTCACGCGACGAGCTTGAAGTGGTCTCTAAAGAAGCTGATCTCGCCCTTATGATCGCACAGGCAGTTGATGATCCGGTCACGCTCAAGTCTGCATCGTTTGCCACCCGGAGATCGATCACGGTTGATATCACCGGGAAAAACATCATGGGTGTCCCGGTTCCAGTGATTGAGAAGAAACGGATATCGAAGAGTACTCTTGAACGGGGTTACGGGATTATCTCCACGAGCGGGAGAATCGATGAGACCGCAGAGCGGTTTGAAGCGGAGCTGGATCTTCTCATACAACTCGCAGAAACCGAGACTGCCATGAGGCGGCTTGGGGCAGAGATCCAGAAGAACCGCAGGCGGGTCAATGCGCTTGAACAGATCCTGATTCCCGAGTTAAAGAGCCAGGCGAAATATATCAAGAACGCTATTGAGGAGCGTGAACGCGAGGATCTGTTCCGGTTGAAGAAGGTCAAGAGCATTCTGGAGAGGAAGAAGAAGTTGGCAAAGAAGAAGAAGGAGGCCGGGATGTGAGTTGTGTTCTCACATACTTTGGTTGTTTAAAAAAGGCGGTACCTAATGTGTAACCGCCCGGATGGCCGCCTCTTCGTTATCGTAGATTAAGATTACTCCTGAGAACCCGGACATGGTGAAGATATGGTCAACAAAAGGAGTGAGAGAGAAGACCCCGAAATGACCCCCATCAGCTTTTACAGTCTTTGCAGTCTTGAGGATGATTCGGAGCCCGGAACTGGAGATATATTTTGTCTGTGAAAAGTCGCAGAACAGGGCCTTTGGTTCCCGGGCGGCAAGTTCATGGAGCTCGTGGTCAAGCGCCAATGCAGCGACATGGTCAATCTGGAGGGGCATTACTACAATGGTAATCTCTCCGATTGTTCGAACTTCGCACAATGTCATGGTCTGCTTTCCCTCAAGGAATGTTTCTGATACTCTTCTGTTTCCGGCCAATAGAATAAATAGTGAGGAGATCCAGACCCGGTAGAAATTCTGTGTGCAGAGATCATGGATGATTCAGTCCTGTTATTTTTCAATCAGACTTTGATTGAAAAATTTCGTCCGGTATCCTTCGGTTTAACGTTCAAGTATTCCTTTACCATTGCGGCACGAGTAAGTTATAAGTCTGCCAGAATGTTCCTGATATTGAAGCTGATATTCCGGGCCCTTCGGACAAAAGCCAATTCCTACCTCACCCCCTCATCAGCTACCGCCTTCCTAAACGGTTTATACGCTACTCCGCCTCCCGTATAGAACTTCGAGAAGAACTCCACGATATGCAGACGCATCGCGTGGATAGAGGGGCTGAACATGGCAAGCGCAATGTTCAGTGCGTGCAGCAGTAATGCCACAATGATGCCAATGATCAGGATCTCAAAGGACTCACCAAGCCGGTTTGCGACCATGGCGAGGATCACAGACGCCATGCCAATTGCCATCAGCCGGGCATAGGAGAGAATGTTTCCTACAGTGCTCATGACTTCGATCGCTCCAAAGACACCTGCACCGTAGAGGATCATGGGCAGGGCAATCACAATAAGAATGACCGTGGGATAGATCCAAATATCCGGAACTACGCCAGCAAGCATTCCCATGAGAATGATAATCCCAATCAACATAAGGATCATCCCGGCTTTTTCAGAAAGATGCTTTTTGCTCTTCATGATGATCGCATTGCGCATTCCTATGACGAGCCCCAGAAGAACATGAATGACGCCAATACTGATAGCAAGGATCAGCATGGGGATCATCGCCTCTACCCGGTTCCACGTAATACCAAGGAAATGGACCGGGTGCAGCCAGCCCATCATCTCACCGAAATCCCCGAAAAATTCGCCGTATAAATAGCCGAAGATGATGGTCGGGATCGATGAGATGATGAGAATGTCAGCAACGCTTGCGGCAAATGCAATGGTTCCATACATCTTTTTTATGAGGAGTGCGATGAGAAGAATAACGATCCCGTATCCTATATCCCCAACCATGATCCCAAAAAAGAGCGGGAAAAAGATTGCAAGAACCGGTGATGGATCGATCTCCCGGTACCGCGGAGGAGAGACGAGCTGCATGATCATCTCAAAAGGTTTTACCCACCGTGGGTTATCGTAAAAGACCGGTGCTCCCTCCATATCCTTTTCTGTGGTGTCCAGTTCTTTTACCACAACCCGGTCAGAGAACACATCTGATAAGGATTTTTTTACATGAGGTAACTTTTTTTTAGGGATCCATCCCATGATGACAAAGGTATATTCCGACAACGCGAAATTCGAAAATGCACCCAGCTCATCATTCATGTCTTCAAGGGCTTTTTTCAGCACAACAAGTTCCTGGTGCCATTCAGATGCAAGGGAAAGAAGATCCGCATCGATCTTTTTGATCTCGTCATTGGCTTGCAGTTTGCTCTCCTCGATCATGGCAAACATCTCGAAAAACGGTTTTCCCATGTATTCCTTTGGCAGACGCACCTCGTTCACATTCACTGAGTAGATGAAGGAATGCACCTGTTCGGAATGCCGCTTGTTAAAGATCATGATGGCAGCGAGGGTTTCAGCGTCAACGCTTGTCGATGTCATCTCGAACTGATTACTGGTGATGATGTCTAACTCTTTTTTTATCAGATCAATAACCTCGCTGTGCTCTTTCTGGATCAAGAGGATCGTGACTTCGAACCCCTCAAGCATCGGAATTTCGCGCTCGAGCGGCTGGAGTATGACAAGGACTTTTGAGTACCGGTTTAATGCAGTGACGGTTAAGGTGAGTTCACTCTTTCTCGATGCAAGTGTCCGGGTGGTGGTCTCAAGATTCCTTATGATCTCCTGCGCCCGCAACAGCACCTGTTCATGGCTCTGGTTCTGGAGAGTTTTTCGGATCTCATCCAAGTGTGTCGTGTCATCACTTACGTTAGGAAGCGTGGAAAAGATTCCATTGATCTTTCCCAAAACCAGAGCAACATCACCAGCGGTATCCAGCACCACTTTCTCTAAATGGATCTCATCCGGAGAGACCGACCGCGATACATCTTCGAGATGAAGAGTACCTTCCTGGTACAGCAGGTCAACTACCCGGTTGAATGCCTGTTTTGGCCCGATTACCTGAATTCGTTTCATCTGCTGGAGCATAAAAATCCTTTCCGGGCAATGCCGGACTACTCCATGGTCACAAAGCGTATAATGGCTGCTGCTGCCACTGGAATGTTTCTCTTGCCTTTTTCTGCTGTCGCTTCCGCTTCCCGTCCAGCATCCCGTCTCAGCTGTTCGATCTGAGCCTCCGTCTTTCCCTTCTCCTTCCAGTACAGCTCTTCTGATGCAGTCTTTCCTTCAGCGTTTGCAGTGCACAGAAGGTTCTCCGCATCAGTTTTTGCAGCGGCAATTGATGCATCTGTCCCGGCTCTCACAACCTCAATCTTCTTTGCAACGTCCTGCTCTTTTTCCCGAATCTGTTGCAGCAGTGTTTTTTCCGTGTCCATACATCCCTCCTCAGAGTCCATGCCTGCGTTTCAGGATCGAAGTAACCCCGCACGGGGATTCACTGGAACCGGGGTTCTCCTTATTTTCTTCAGCCGGACCACCTCCCCGCAATCCACGCGCTTTCTGGGCTGCCTCCTCGATTCGCTCCCGGCATCTTGCTACAGCCGTGTTTTTCAGAGCATCAATTGCTTTTATGATATCGGTAACCATTTCGAGGAGACAACTCCTGATCTGTTCATTTGGTCTATTCCATCGAAGGTGAATAAATAGTTTCTTGTAACCCGACAAAAGAGAAAAACGTGATTCTTGCAGGACTTTACTGCCAGAAGGAATATACGATAAGCAGGGATGAGGCACTCAGGCTAAAAGAGAATTGTTATAATTTTTTTTATGCAACTCTCCGCAATTCTTAAACGGGGGCTGTGCAGGCTGGTTGTGTCCCTAAAATCTCCAAATAATGAACACATTACATGTGAAAAAATGTGATTTTTAGTGTATGCCAAGATACGCGGGCACGAAAAGAATTGCAAAGAAGATCAGCATCAGGGCAAGACCGAGTGGCACGCCGTATCTTGCCCACTCCTTACTGGTGATTCCCATTTTGCCTGCTGCAATGATATTGGGAATATTTCCCGGAATCAGCATACCCCCGGCAATCAAAAGTCCCATTAATGCGCTTTTTATCTGGATTATTGTGAGTTGTGGTCCGATCTCTGCTGCCGCAAGCGTTGCATTGTCGAGCACCGCAGACACGATATTCACCCAGAAGAGGCCTTCAGATGGTATCTGGATAATATATTCAAGGATGAGTGGCTTGAACCCCTCCCCTAAAAAAACGAGGGCCATGATGAATAGGTATACTTTGCCCGCACGCAGCACAACTTCACGGATGCTCTCGCGGACAAGTCTGCATTCCTGCCCCTCACTGCCGGCACCCTGCCGCTGTAAGAACACCACGCCAAGAATCCCGAGTGCAAGAATTCCCGGTATGATATAGATCCCCAGCAGATCGAAAAGGAATGTAAATCCTGCATGGTACGGATCACCGGAAAGTTTTGAGATGGCGATTGTGGAGAGCGGCTCACCGAGTGGCGTGAGGGCCGCTCCAAGACCAATAGAAAAGCAGGAGATCACCGTGACTACGATCTTTTCCTGCCGTCCGAGCGGGAGGGCGCAGACGATCTCAACGAGAATGATGGCAGCAAGAATTGCCGAGATAATGCTGGAAACAATGCCAAGACCACAGATCAGGAAGAAAACGATGATAAAAAGAGGCACCCGGTTTACCATGGTCTGGATAGCAGCCTGGATTTGCGTGTGGGCGAAATAAATAATCAAGCCCATGATGAGGACGATCTGGACAATGCCAACCGGTATACCGGCCACGGTTGTGATCATGACCGGTGCGGCGAGTGCTTCAATCACTATGGCTGTTGTCCACCCGAATGTTTCTCCATGCAGGATCGCAAAACTGGCAACACTCAGTGCAGCAATTCCGCAGAGAAAGAGGAATACCTCGAGATTCTCTTCTATCTTTTTGACTTTGAACGGGAGCACCAGTACAAGGATGAATATACAAACGAGCAGGATATTGACGATCATGAGCTGTTCCATAGTATCATAATCCTGTGCAGATCGCTGCGGATGATATTTATTCAACTACCGATCACAAAATAGTGATCCTGTTCTTATCTGTGAGTCAACTGTCAAGTGTACGGCATACCCAGCTTTGCCAAACGATTCCCCTTACCAGCGAACAACACACAATCCATTTATCCCTCTCTTGCCAAAGTATCATCAGATGAAATTCACCCCGCCGGTTTTAAGGCTGAAATGCCTGCTTTACCTCATGGCCTTCATCGTGGTGGAA
>Ga0194053_10001096_pt1 | contig 18042 bp, 14 predicted proteins | sample SepL228m_MetaG_FD_161684 | JGI IMG/M metagenome (GOLD analysis project Ga0194053, IMG submission 161684) | Anoxic zone freshwater microbial communities from boreal shield lake in IISD Experimental Lakes Area, Ontario, Canada - Sep2016-L227-8m | ecosystem: Environmental > Aquatic > Freshwater >... | reverse complement strand
CCCAACACCTGTCTTAACAGACCGCAATCGCCACATGCCCAATCGTCATGGTGGCTTCGGCGACTCGAATCGCTGGGCCGAGGGGGCAGAACCCGGTCGGCCCCTCCCCAGTGTCTGAATCGCAGAATGAATCAATACAGTTTTGACACTCCACTCTTAAGGGGGTAGTATCTGAATTCCTGAAAGGCGGGTATTGTAATGATTTTCGGTATCATCGTTGCGGCTGGAAAAAGTGAGCGCATGGGTGCGGATGTGGATAAGGCATTCCTCTCTCTTGGGACTCGCCCGGTATTGATGTATTCCCTCCAAGCGTTTGAACAATGCCCTCTGATTGATGGTGTGATTCTGGTTGTGAGAAAGGATCGATTGGATGCGGCTCGCGGCATGATTCAGATGTTCGGATTTTCAAAGGTGAGGAAAGTTGTGGCGGGCGGCGCCTCCCGGCAGCTCTCTGTGATGCTGGGTATGGCCGAACTGAAGGACGATGTGAAAATTGTAGCTGTTCATGATGGTGCCAGGCCTTGTGTGACGCCTGCGCTTATTCAGGACACTATTCTGTCTGCCAAGCGGCAGGGTACCGGCGTGGCAGCGGTCAAAGTGACCGACACGATCAAGGAAGTGGATCGGGGCACGCTAGTTTCAAGAACGGTGGATAGATCAAAATTATGGGCGGTACAGACGCCTCAAACTTTCCGGGTTGATTGGCTGAATAAGGCGTATGCCAATGCCAAGAAGAAGAAGCTAACAGTCACGGATGAGGCTTCGGCCGTGGAAGCTTTGGGGGAGCAGGTTCATTTGGTACCTGCCCCGTCGACAAATATAAAAATAACTACGCCTGCTGATCTAGCCCTAGCTTCGATGATTTTGAAGGTGTAAGTGATATGGCGAATGTGAAATATGCGGTGATGGGAGACATTCACGGTAACTGGGAAGCTCTCAGCGCCGTTTTGGAAGATGCTCATGCCCAAGGGGTAACGAATTATACCTGCGTCGGAGATATGGTAGGCTATAATGCCAACCCCTCTGAATGTCTGGCGAAAATTCGTGAATTGAACGCTATTTGCGTTCGAGGTAATCATGATCATTACTGTTCGCACGATGAATGTATTCGTGATTTCCATCCTCTCGCCGCCAATGTGGTGGACTGGACGCGGAATCAGTTGACTGAGGATGAACTGGCCTTCCTGAAGCAACTCAAAATGGTGAGAGTGGTAAGCAGTTTCACTCTGGTTCACAGCACTTTGGATATGCCCGAGAAATGGGGCTATGTATTTGATGAATTGGAAGCGGAGTCCAATTTCAATTATCAGTCGACGACGGTGTGTTTCTACGGGCATACCCATCAACCCGTGGTGTTTGAGAAATCCGGGTATGTGCGTCGCCTCAACGTCGCCGGAGTGATCTCTGTCACGCTGGGAAAGAAATATTTCGTTAATGTGGGGAGTGTCGGTCAGCCCAGGGATGGCGATAACCGGGCTTCTTACGCTGTTTATGATACGACGGCCCGCCAGTTTGAAATTCGTCGGGTGAACTATGATATTGAAACGGCCCAGAAAAAAATTATTGCGGCGGGCCTGCCTGAGCGTCTGGCCGTCCGTCTTGGGTTGGGGGTTTAGCTTTGCGAGAGGCGCCACGGACTTTATTCATCCTTGTTGATGGGCTCGGGATGGGCTTGGATAATCCTGAAGTAAACCCCGTCTACAGCGGTGTGTGTCCAAATTTGCTCAACCTGCTTAAAGTAAATGCCAGCTCCATTGATGCGGGCATGGGGGTCGAAGGGATACCTCAGAGTGCGACAGGGCAGACAGCACTGATGACCGGTGTCAATGCGGCGCGGCATATGGGGCGGCATGTGGCTGGATTCCCCGGCCCCTCACTCCAGAAGATTGTCCGGGCGAATAATATTTATGACAAACTTGGCGCGCTTGAATTTTCGTCGACCTTCGCCAATGCCTACTATGTTTCTGATGTTCGGGAGGTCGAAACCCGTAAGGTTCAGTCAGTGACGACGGTGGCGGCTTTAAAGGCTTTTGGGTGTGTACGGGACAAAGCCTTGATGGAGCAGGGAAAGGCCGTTTATCAGGATCTTACACGGGAGAGTCTTCGGTCGCGAGGATATGAGGGATCGCTGCAAACTCCAATTCAGGCGGCGCAAGCTTTGGTTTCGATTGCCCGGGAATATGATTTTACCCTGTTTGAATACTTTCAAACCGATCGGATGGGGCATAAAGGAACTTGGGACGACATGCTGCGTGTTTTGGGGACTTTTGATGAGTTTCTGGGTGAGGTGCTGGCGTTTACCCGGGAGGAAGGCGCGCTCTTCGTGCTGACCAGTGATCATGGAAATATTGAACGGTTTGGTTCCCGCTCCCATTCCCTTAATCCTGTACCATTAGTGGCTATAGGGCAGGGGAGTGATTACTTGAAAAGGACCATTTGTTCGGTGACGGACGTCACTCCTGCGTTAATTGATCTCTATTCTTGTAAAAATAGTTCGCAATAGAGATATGATGTGCTAAATATTGAACGTTTTTTTTTGAGGATCCCGGCATGAATTTAAAGAAGCTGTTATCTGAAGATACTATCATCGTCGATCTGAAGGGTACGACCAAAGAGGAAATCATCGAGGAGATGATTGATTTGCTCGTGGCCAGGGGGCGGGTTAAAGACCGTGATGCGGCCCTTAAGGCCGTGTTGGATCGTGAACAGAAGATGTCTACCGGCATGCAGCATGGAATTGCCATTCCCCATGGTAAAACGGATTCGGTCGAAAAGCTGGCAACGGCTCTTGCCTTGAAAAAAGAGGGTGTCGATTTCGCGTCAATGGATGGCAAGCCCTCAACCATTTTTGTCATGACCATTTCCTCCATCAGTCGTACCGGTCCGCATATTCAGTTCTTATCTGAAATCAGTCAGATTTTGAATGATAGTGAAAAACGCGATCGTATTTTGCAGTCAAAAACTGCCGCGGAAGTCCTGGATGTTCTGACGAATTGAGGTTGCAGGCAGGACCATCCTTTGCTCAATCCCAACGGTGCCGAGTGAAGGGTGGCGCGCCTGACAGGGGTCGAACCTGTAATCTTCTGATTCGAAGTCAGATGCCTTGTCCATTAGGCTACAGGCGCACAAATACCAGCCAATTCAGTTGGGGGCGTATGTTGGCGGGTTACTTCATGCGAGTCAAGCTTGAGTTCGCAGCATTAAAGCTCTAGTATTATCGACTATTTTGGATCCAGTAACCATTAACCCTTAACCGGTAACTTAAACCTATGGCACCACAATTTGTATTTCAGACGCAGAATCTGACGAAGATGTATAACGATAAGACGATCTTTCAGGATATCAGTCTGTCGTTTTACTATGGGGCGAAAATCGGCATTGTGGGGGAAAATGGCTCGGGAAAAACCACCCTGTTGCGTATTTTGGCAGGTCTCGATAATGACTTTATGGGTTCGGCCGCTCTAGGCAAGGGGATGCGGGTGGGGTATGTGCCGCAGGAGCCTCAGTTAAACCCTGCGAAAACAGTAAGGCAGAACCTTGAGGAGGCTCTGGAGCCGGTTCATGCGTTGATACGCCGTTATGATGAGGTGGCCGATAAGATGGGGGAAAAACTTCCCAAGCCTGAGATGGATAAGCTGATGGATGAGATGGGGCGCCTTCAGGACCAGATAGACAGTATGGATGCCTGGGAAGTGGATCGACTGATTGATGTGGCTTCTGATGCGTTGGTGCTGCCGCCCGATGATGCCGATGTGACCAAGTTATCAGGCGGTGAGCGGCGCCGCGTGGCCTTGTGTAAAGTTCTTTTGGAAAAACCTGATATGCTCCTGCTTGATGAGCCTACCAATCATCTGGATGCGGAGACGGTGTCCTGGCTCGAAACCACGTTGCGTGAATATCATGGTACGGTGATTATCGTTACCCATGACCGCTATTTCCTGGATCACATCACCAAGTGGATTCTGGAACTGGACAATGGGCGTGGAATTCCTTTTGAAGGCAACTATTCCTCCTGGCTCAAACAGAAGGCTGAACTCTTAAGGCAGGTGGAGAAGAAGGAAAGCCAACGCCAGAAAGTGCTGGCCAATGAGTTGGAATGGCTGGGAACTTCTGCACTCGGCCGACGCACGAAAAGCCAGGCCCGTATTTCCAGATATGAGGAACTTTCAAAGGAGCGTTTTGAGGCACGTAAAGATGATGTCTCGATTCAAATTGTTCCGGGCCCGCATTTGGGGAACAAGGTGGTGATTCTGGATGAAGTGACCAAGGGCTATGGCGGAGCGAATCTGTTGGACCAGGTGTCGTTTAATCTGCCTCGTGGCGCGGTGGTGGGGGTAGTGGGGCCCAATGGATGCGGAAAGACAACCCTGTTCCGCATGATTGTGGGCCAGGAACAGCCTGACAAGGGCGTCGTGACTATTGGCGAAAGTGTCGTGCTGTCTTATGTGGATCAACATCGTGATGCGTTACGTGATGATTTGACGGTATTTGAGGAAATCACCAACGGTCGGGAAGAGGTGGAAATGGGTGATCGTACGATGAATTCGCGCGCCTATCTGTCACGCTTCAACTTCCGTGGCGCCCAGCAGCAGAAAAAAGTTGGGAAACTGTCAGGTGGTGAGCGTAATCGCGTTCATTTGGCCAAGATGCTGCGGCGGGGTGGCAATGTGTTGTTGCTCGATGAGCCGACCAATGATTTGGATGTCAACACGATGCGTGTCCTGGAGGAAGCCATTATGGAATTCCCCGGCTGTGCCATGGTCATCAGTCACGATCGATATTTTTTAGATCGTATTTGCACGCACCTGTTGATTTTTGATGGGGATGGTAAATTGCGGTGGTTCGAGGGAAATTTTGCGGACTATGAGGAGAAAGTGCTGGCAGGCAACAGCGAGCGTCTGCTTCATCGCCGTGGTAAATACAAGAGACTTGCACTGAGATAAGGTTTATCTTTTTCTTGGCGTCATAAAGCGGGGTGGGGTATTCTTATGGCTGTGAAAATGAATTCAAAATTTATTGTACGTAATGCGGGCTTTACGGATGCGGATGGGATTTACAGTCTGATCAAGGCCTATCCGAAAGAACTCCTGCCGCGTCCCATTTCTGATATCGCAGAGAATATCGATCGTTTTATTGTCTGCGAGAAAAACGGACAGATTGTTGGAACGGTTTCCTGGTCAATTTTACCTGAGATAGGCCATGCCCGGCATCCGTCGGTTGAAATCAAATCTCTTTCAGTGAAGCGGAGTTTTCGGAAACACGGTGTGGGCCGCATGCTGGTTGAGGCCGCCATTGCGCGGATTCAAGTTCTGAAACCTTCTCAGTTGATTGTATTGACCTTCACCCCCGGTTTTTTTGCCAAGATGGGGTTCCATGAGGTCCCGAAGGCTTCGCTCATGCATAAACTCTATATGGGTTGCATTAACTGTGCGAAATACGATTCGCCCTTTACTTGTCCCGAAGTCGCCATGGCGATGGATGTTTGAACCTATCGCCTATGACTCCATTTGTTCATCTCCACGTTCACACTGAATACAGCATGCTGGATGGAGCTTGCCGCATTAAGGATATTGCGGCAGCCGCTCAGGCCATGGAGATGCCCGCGCTGGCGATTACTGACCACGGAGTCATGTATGGGTCGGTTCCTTTCTATGAGGCCACCCGCGAAAAAGGGGTTAAGCCGATTATCGGGTGTGAATCCTATGTGACTTCCGGCAGTCGCTTCGACCGGAAAACTGAAAACTCCTCGAAATCCCATGCCAACCATTTGGTATTGCTGGCGAAGAATGAAACGGGGTATCGGAATTTGGTCAGGCTGATCAGTGCTGCCCATCTGGAAGGGTTTTATTATAAGCCCCGCATTGATCATGAAATCCTGGCAAAATATTCCAATGGACTGATTGGTCTCTCCGCCTGCTTGAAAGGTGAAATCCCCGAGCGACTGAGGGATGATGATGAAGACGGGGCACTTAAGTTGGCCGGACTCTATTCTGACATTCTGGGCAAAGATAATTTCTATCTTGAAGTTCAGGATCATCTGATGCCGGAGCAACGCAAAGTCAACAAGGCGTTGGCGGCGTTGGCTAAGAAAACAGGATTGGGGTTGGTCGCGACCAATGATGCCCATTACTTGAAGCGGGAACATGCCGCCGCACACGAAGTCATGCTGTGTCTCCAAACTCAGACCGTCATGAGTGACGCCAAGCGCATGAAATATCCTTCTTCCGAGTTTTATTTCAAGAGTGGAGATGAGATGGCTGCGATTTTTCGGGATATTCCGGAATCCATTACCAATACCCTTAAAATCGCCGAATGTTGTAACTATGAATTTGAGTTTGGCGGGCTTCATTTTCCACTTTTCAAAGTCCCTGTGGATATTACGCAAAAGGATTACCTGCTCAACTTGTGTCACAAGGGGTTGTTGAAGAGATATGGGGTTCAGGCTCTCAATCAGCCGATAGATGAGCGTGAAAAAGAACTCGTGACGAGGTGTTTGTATGAGCTTTCCATTATTGAGCGGATGGGGTTCATCAATTATTTCCTGGTGGTGTGGGATTTCATCAATTTCGCCAAGACCAAGGGAATACCTGTTGGGCCTGGACGTGGGTCCGGTGCGGGAAGTCTGGTGGCCTATCTTCTTGAAATCACCGGTATTGACCCCATTCGTTATGATCTGATTTTTGAGCGTTTTCTGAACCCTGAACGAGTATCCCCGCCTGACTTCGATATTGATTTTTGTCAAACCCGGCGCGGCGAGGTGATTGAGTATGTCAAGGACAAGTATGGGCGTGAAAATTGTGCCCAGATCATTACCTTTGGTTCGTTAGGGGCTAAGACCGTGATTCGAGATATCGGGCGTGCTTTGGAATTGCCTTATTCCGAGTGCGACCGGCTGGCCAAGATGATTCCCGATGATCCCAAGATTACTTTGGCGAAGGCACTGGAACTGAATCCTGAATTCAAGAAGGCCTCTGTAACAGAACCGAATTGTACGCGAATTCTTGAATATGGGGTCGTGTTGGAGGGCCTGTTGCGTAACGCCGGTACACATGCGGCTGGTGTTGTGATCGGTGAAAAACCGCTGATTGAGATTGTTCCGTTGACGCTGGATAAAGAAGATCAGGTTATTACACAATATGCCATGGATCCCATCGGGAAAATTGGTCTTTTGAAGATGGATTTTCTCGGCCTGAAGACCCTGACCGTGATTCAGGAAGCAGTGGATTGGGTCAAGTCTACCCGAGGGGTGAGCGTGGATATTGATACCATTCCCATGGATGATTTGAAAACCTTTGAGCTGCTGCAGCGGGGTGATACCGTGGGGGTATTCCAGTTTGAATCTGGAGGCATGCGCGACAATTTGCGCAAACTCTGCCCTACGATCATTGATGAGATTATCGCTATGAATGCCTTGTATCGGCCGGGGCCGATGCAGTTTATTGATAGCTTTATTAATCGCAAGCATGGTCGCGAAAAAACCGAGTTTGGCCATCCCCTTCTTGAGCCGATTCTCAAGGGGACCTATGGCTATATGATCTATCAGGAGCAGGTTCAGCGGGTGTCCAATGTGCTGGCCGGTTTTTCCCTTGCGATGGGCGATAATCTCCGTCGTGCCATCTCCAAGAAGAAGGCCGGTGAAATGGCCAAGATGCGCGAGAAATTCATTGAGGGGTGTGCCAAAACAAACAAGATTCCGGCCGCCAAGGCGCAGGAAATCTATGATATGATCGAAAAGTTTGCAGATTATGGGTTCAATAAATCCCATAGCGCGGCCTACAGCGTGGTCGCCATGCAAACGGCTTACCTGAAGGCGCATTACCCTGAAGAATTCATGTCTGCTCTTCTTTCGAGCGAAATGGGGAATATGGATAAGATCCCTGTATTCGTGGTTGAATGCCGGGCCATGGGGTTGGAGATTCTTCCTCCCCATATCAACGAAAGCGAAGTCCGATTCAGTCCCACAAAGGGGGCGGTTCGTTACGGGCTTGCGACCATCAAGAATGCCGGCGAAGCGGCTTGTCGCGAGATTGTGTCGGAACGGAAGCGGAATGGGCACTACAAGGGCCTCATGGACTTCTTTAGACGGTTTCAGGGGCAAGTTATCAATAAGAAGGTCGTTGAAAGTTTAATCAAGGCCGGAGCATTTGATTTTCCGGGTAGTGATCGTGCCCGATTGTTTGGCGGGATTGATTTTGCCCAGAATCGAGCCAATGCCGCCGCACGCGATAAAGCGTCGGGGCAGGGGAGTTTATTTGATCTTATGCCTGTTGAACCCCAGGTCACGGCCGATGATGGGTCGTTACCTCAGGCTGATAAATGGTCGGAAGGGCAGCTATTGGCTCAGGAGCGTGAACTGCTGGGAATCTACATGAGCGGGCATCCGCTGAGCCAGTATTCTAAGTTGCTTGAGCGCTATCAGTTGACCAACGTGGAAGGCTTGAAGTCAATTAAATCGGGAGAGCAGACCCGAATTGGGGGCTTGATATCCGAGTTATTGCCTCGTATGACCAAAAAGAAGGAGCCTATGGCCGTGCTGAAGCTGGAGGATCTGGATGGGAGTATCGAGGTAGTGGTCTATCCTGATGCCTATTTGGAGTACAAGCCAGTGTTAGCTCAGGACCAGGCGGTGATGCTTTGTGGGGAAGTGCGGCTGGATGATGAGAACAGGCTCCGTATCATCGCCAGCGAGGTCTATCCGCTTAAAGATTCCCCCTCATTGTTCGTCGAAAAATTCAGTCTGCACCTCACGGCCGGCAGAGTGAGCGAGGACCCTTCGATCCTGGAGAAAATCCGTGATGTTCTGGAGCTTCATCCCGGGCAGACGATGGTAAATTTGTGCCTGGAATATCAATCGGGGGAAAAGGTATTTCTTGATACCAGCAGCAATTTTAAAGTTACTTGTGACGAATCCCTGATTCAGGAGTTAGAACATATTCTCGGGGAAGATATGGTGTATGTGCAAGTGGCCAAAACGCCCTGTCGGAAGCCGAAGCGCGAGACGCTTTGGCGAAAAGAATCAAACTTTGGACGCACTGGATAATTACCCATGGAGTCTGCAATCAACACGGTGGTCGCCTATTCCCTCAGAACTCCTGATGGGACTGTCTATGGCCCTGTTGATATTGTCACTTTATGTGTTTGGGCGACTGATGCACGAGTCATTCCCGGCTGTGAATGGTCGGAAAATCGTGACGTCTGGTTTCCTGTGGAAAAAATCCCTGAACTGCGTCTCAACTGGTCTGTTCAGTTTGCGGATGGCACACTCTATGGCCCGTTAAATCTTCTGGCAATATGGGTGCTGGCCTCGGAAAACTCCATTCCGCCTGGAGTCAAACTAAGTGAGCTCGGAACTAAGCGTGAGGCGATCCTTGACCATTCGCTGCTGCCTCTTCTGGTTGAGGAATTCCATCAGATGCTGGCAGGTTGCGGGGCTTTGATGAGTACGGCCCTTGTGGCTTTGCGTGGAGCCCATCGTGGGGTTTTGAATGAAGCGGAGGAATGCAGCTCAAGATTGAGGGCCTTAAAGGCAAAGCTGGAGAATGCCGATCAGGATCTGGCTGTTTCCATGAGACTGAATGAGGCGCTCTCTCATCAATTGAGTGAAGCTCAGAAAACCCTTCAGAACCGGGATGCCGAAATCCGGAAACTGGAGTCTGCTGCGACGCAAGATAAGGCTCAGGCTGATACGCAGATTCAGCAATTGGAGTCCGCCGTAGCTCAAGGTAAAATTCGGACTGATACCCAGATCCGGAAACTGGAGAGCGAGGTAGCCCTTGGCAAAAATCAGGCCGAGGCGCAGGCGATTGAAATGCGCTCAAAAATAACGGCCTTGGAGGAAGCTCAGCAGCGAGCCAGCCTGCTCGCCACCCAACTGGTTCACGTGCAAGAAGGAGCGCAAAAGTTACTGACAGAAGAGCGTGCCGCCTGGTTGAAGGAATCTCAGGGCGCACTCCAGAAAAAAGAGACTTTGATTCAGCAACTGGAGGCTGCTGTGGCTCATGGTAAAATGCAGGCGGATTCACAGGCCACTGAAATGCAATCCAAAATAGCCTTGGGGGACAAAGCCTTGCAAGAAGTACAACAACGTTCAGTCGCCCTTATTGCCCAGCTTGCGCAAGCGCAAGAGAACTATCAGGTATTGGTACATGAATCTGCCAGTAAAGAAAAAGAGTCTGCCGTCAAGTTCCAGCAGATTGAGCAGGATGTATTAGCCTCAACTGAGTTGGTCGCGAAAACGATGCGTGAAGTGGATCGGAGAGAAGGTCAGTTGCGGGATTTGCAGAAAAAACTGGATGAAAAACGGCCTGTTTTTTCAACTCAGGGTACAGTCGTTGAGGCGGAAGTGATTCATACTGAGGTGCTTCAGGCCGAAGTGCTCGTGACCGAAGAGGCGGGGGATTGGACTGAAGTATCCGGTTCCGGACAACCGGACAAGGCCGACGGTAAACATGAGAAAACTGGAAATACGTCCGGAATTTTGAATAGTGTTGAGGCCCGACTCCAACAGGAGTTGCGGCAATGGGAAGTGTTGAAGCGTGAGCAGGAAAATCAGAAAAGAACCGGTGGGAAGTGGTTCAGGCGGAAATAATTATGACAGATAATAAAATCAGTTCAGATCCCGATAATAAGGGTGTTGAGGGGCTTACCGAGGTTTTGCGCTTACAGGCAGAAGCGCTGTCACGTATTTCCGAGCGCATGGCAGGAATGAATCAGGCGAGCAGTAAGTTTTCTCCCCCGCCTTCTGTAAAGGCGCAACACAGTGATGGACTGCATTTGCCGGTATTGGCCGCTGATTCAGCGCTGAATGAGGATTCGTTGCCGGTGTTGAATTCGTTCAAACAATTTTTGGATCAGGAGCGCCGTCGTGGGCGAAAGCGCTTTATGTGGGGACTGCTCGGATTTACCGTGGCATTCTCAGGAGTGCTGGCAGTCATTGTATGGATGAACAGTGAGCGCGTCCATGCGCTTAAGGCAGACATCCAGCAAACGAGTACCCGGTTTGACCGATCCCAGCAGGAGGCGAAGGCTGAACTGAAAAGAGAGGCAGAGAAGGCCTCGCAATCTGTGGTAAAGAATACGGCCTCGATACGTTCGGATATCACGCGCAACATCCTGTGGGCTCATTCGACGCTTGCTTCGAATATGACCACTGAGCTGACTGGTCGTGATGATGAGATTGCCCGGTTAAAGGAGAAAGTTTCCACACTTGAAGTGGATAACACCTTGTTGACACGGCAGGTTGCCGAATTGCTTCAGCGGGTTCAAATCATCGAGACGGACTACCTGGATAACCTGGAGCGCCCGCTGTTTGATGGGCGGAGTTCCGAGGCTGTCATTGCGGGGCGCGCCGCCTCAAATGTTCCGCCTACTGACGTTCGGCCTGCTCCCCTGACCATCAATTCCGCCCGGTATGGCCGTTCCATGCAAATGCAGGTTCCGAAAGAATAGGAATAATCCTTTTAGGGAAAATAAAAAGGGGAAGAAGATTACTCTTCTTCCCCTTTTTGATGTTACTAAGTCTAACTTATTGGGCGGCGGGGACGTCCTTTTCCGCCATGGCTGCGCGACGACTGAGCTTGACTCGCCCCTTCTCGTCGATGCCAATGCATTTGACCCACATCTGGTCGCCAACCTTGCACACATCCTCAACGTTCCGGACGTGGCAATCGGCAAGCTCGCTGATGTGAACCAAACCATCACGGCCTGGGAAAATTTCAACGAAACAACCGAATTTTGTGATCCCTGTCACGATACCGTCATAAATGGCGCCTTCTTCCGGTTCGGCGGTGATCATATTGATTTCGCGCAGAGCCAGTTGCATGCCTTCTTCCTTGCTGCTGAAGACCTTGACGACGCCATCGTCATTGATGTCAATTTGAGCGCCGCTGAGTTCGACAATACGGCGGATGTTTTTGCCGCCGGGGCCGATCAGTTCGCCGATTTTATCAATGGGAATGTTGACGACGGTGATACGCGGAGCATGGGGTGACAGATCGTCACGCGGCTTTGCGATCACACTTTCCATGTAGTCGAGGATCTGCATACGTGCGGCACGGCATTTCTCGAAAGCGGCTTCAACCAGGTTCCATTCCAAGCCCCGGATTTTGAGGTCGAGCTGGAAGCCGGTGATACCCTTACGGGTACCGCCCACTTTGAAATCCATATCGCCACAATGGTCTTCGTCGCCAAGAATATCCACGACAAGCTTGGTTTTGCCAGGCGCCGTGAATAAACCGCAGGAAATGCCGGCCACCGGACTGGTGATCGGAACGCCCGCATCCATCAAGGCCAAGGTGCCCACGCAGATGCTGGCCATTGAGCTGGATCCATTCGAGCCCATAATGTCTGAGAGCAGACGAATGGTGTAAGGATAATCCTGAGGAATGACTTCAGCCAATGCGCGTTCAGCCAAATTACCGTGTCCGATTTCCCGACGTCCGGGAGATCCGAATCGGCCGGTTTCGCCGACGCTGTAGGGCGGGAAGTTATAGTGAAGCATGAAGGATTTCGAGGTAGGGCCGCCAGTGATGGCGTCCATATCTTGAGCATCCTTGTTTGTTCCGAGCGTCACGGTGCCCAAGGCGTGGGTTTCACCGCGGCCGAAAAAGGCCGAGCCGTGGACGCGCGGGAGCAATCCGACCTTGGCAAATAACGGGCGAACTTCGTTTTCGCCACGACCGTCAATGCGTTTGCCCCGTTCCAGAACGTTTTCACGAACCACCGCGATGCTCAACTCGTCCATCGTGGCGCGTAACTGTTCCTTGGTGATGGTAGGGAAGGCCTCGGTCATTTTGGCTTTCAAGCCATCCTTGATTTTGCCCACAGTCGCATTCCGCTCCTGTTTGCCTGCAATCAAATAAGCTTGTGATAGCTCAGCACCAGCGAATTTGCGTGCCGCGTCGATGAAGGTGGTATCAGCCGGCGGCTCAACAATGACCTTGTCCGGAAGACCGGCCAATTTGCGAAGCTCAAGCTGGGCGTCGATCAGTTTCACGCACTGTTCGTGGGCGAAACGCATCGCGGCCACCAGGTCAGCTTCAGAAAGCTCTTTGGCATCCCCTTCGATCATGGTCGGGGTATTGCGATTACCGGCGTACACCAGGTCCAAATCGCTTTGTTCTCGTTCCAGAACGGTGGGGTTGACTACGAACTTGCCGTTAACGCGACCCACACGCACTCCGGCGATAGGACCGTGAAAAGCCAAGTCCGAGAGCGTCAATGCTGCGCTGGCGCCCACGATATTCAGGACATCGGCAGCATTTTCCCCATCGGCGGAGAGCAACGTGCCCACGAGTTGAACATCATTGCGGTAGCTTTCAGCAAAGAGCGGGCGAATGGGCCGGTCGGTAAAGCGGGCGGCCAAAATCTCGTTCTCTGACGGGCGGCTTTCGCGTTTGAAAAATCCGCCAGGGAATTTTCCGGCGGCGGAGAAACGTTCGCGGTATTCCACCTGTAAAGGGAAATAGTCGATTCCTTCACGAGGGGAGTCTGAGGCACAGGCGGTCGACAGGATGATGGTATCCCCGAGACGAACGGTTGCGGCACCTTTGGCTTGGAGAGCCAGAAGGCCCGTCTCAAGGGTAATGACTTTGTCGCCGATGGCGACAGATACTGAAACTTCTTTCATGATTACTTTCTAAAATTGACGTTATAAAAGCAGAACACTTCCGTTAAGTGCAGAGCACCAGCGGAGAGAGTTCTGACTGATTGCCGAATGGCATTAGCGGCGAAGTTTAAGACGTTTGATGACGTCTTGATAAATGGCTTCGTCCTTGGTCTTCATGTAATTGAGCAAGCGACGGCGTGCACTTACCATTTTGAGCAGACCATAGCGGGAGCTGTGATCCTTTTTGTGGAGTTTCAGGTGCTCTGTGAGCTCCTCAATCCGGCGTGTTAACAAGGCAACCTGAACTTCAGATGAACCGGTGTCTTTTCCGTGTCTCCGAAACTCCTTCTGAACTGTGCTCTTCTCTGTGGAATCCATACTGTGTTTGAGCCCTAATCCCTTTCTTTTCTTAACTTAATACTCTTATTTGTTACGTTCACTATAATATCGGGGTGCCACTTTTGTAAAGTACCGATCCATAATTTTTTCACGGAGGCGGAAGCCAGTGTTTGACGGGCTTTGATCTCATCCTTACGGATCTGATGAATCAAGGTTTTAAGATCCGGGTACTTCTTCTCATGACGGAGTTTTCTTAGGAAAAATACTTCAAGTTGACGTCCATACAGGTTTTGTTTGGTATCTAAAAGATATACCTCCACCAGCGGTTTTTTGACTGGTGCGACGGTTGGGCGGAATCCGAAATTCACCATTCCCGGGAAGGATTTTCCGTTAAAAATCGTTTGAACGGCATAAACACCGGTAGGAGGGTGTGCTTCGTTACAGGGAGCGAGATTGGCCGTTGGATAGCCAATCTTGCGTCCGATTTGATTGCCATGTCTGACGGTTCCCAGAATACTGTAGGGGCGACCCAGCAGGGCGGTTGATTCTCCGAGTTTTCCGGAAATAACAGTATTCCGGATCCTTGTACTGGATATCGGTTGGCCCCCGCGACGTACGGCTTCAATCTGGTGAATGGAAATGCCAGGATGGTGCGCTGCCCAATCGCACAACATCTGATGATTACCCTGACCTTTATGCCCGAAGTGCCAGTCATCGCCCATAAAAATGGCGGCGAGAGATGGAATGTCCCGTTCAAGTTTCTTCAGAAATGAGGCAGCCTGAATGGCTGCAAATTTCCGATTGAAAGGAATCAGGAGGCAGCCATCAAGTCCGAATTGCTGCAAGAGATGCAATTTGTGGGGGGAAGTGGTCAACATACGTGGTGCGGCGTCGGGATTCAAGATCTTCAGAGGGTGCGGGTCGAACGTCATCGCCCAGGCTTCCCCTCCAATTTTGCGGGCATGTTCGATCGTTCTCCGCAGTACGTTCTGATGGCCAAGATGGACTCCATCGAAGAAGCCTACGGCAAGACAGATAGGGCGTTTGCGCTCGCTCAGGCCGGACATGTGACGGACAATTTTCATGTCAGTCTTCCTGAATGATGCCCCCAAGGGAGTGGAGAGGCATCACTACATTAAGCAAATCCACCTGTTGCATGGACAGTAATTGATCCATAGTGACGGCATGACTGACATTGTAGCCGGCAGATTCGGTTCGGCGAAGTTGTGAAAGATGAGCTCCCACGCCCAGCGCTTCTCCAATGTCATGACACAGGGTACGGACGTAGGTGCCCTTGCTGCATCGGAGGACGAATGTCCCGCACGGAGGAGCGTAATCGAGGAGCCGAAACTCATAGAGGTGGATAAAGCGGGGTTTGCGCTCGATTTCCTCGCCTTTTCGGGCAAGTTTATAAAGCGGAACTCCAGCCATTTTGATCGCCGAGACCATGGGCGGGATTTGAAACATGTCGCCTTTGAATTTCGAAATGGCATCTTCAAGTTGAGCGCGAGTAATTCCCGAGGCGTCGGTTTCCTTGAGGACAACGCCTTCAGCGTCCTGCGAGTCCGTTGTGACGCCCAGTGTAATGGTGCCTTCGTAGGTTTTGTCGGATGTCATGAAGCGATTTGAAACCCGAGTCCCTCGGCCCAGAAGGATGACCAGCAGTCCCGTTGCGGCCGGGTCAAGTGTCCCCCCATGGCCGACTTTCTTCAGATTGAAATGCCGGCGAATTTTATACACGACATCGTGGGAGGTCGGCCCGGCCGGCTTATCGACCAGTAATATTCCGTCAAAAGGGTCCGTTCGGTTCATGCCGGTTCCGTGGTATCCGAATCCTTCTGCGATTCGGCGGGGATGGGGATTTTAGAGAGAATATCCAGCACGTGATCGCCCTGCTCAATGGAGGTATCCAGTACAAAGGTCAGGCGTGGCGTATATTTCAGAATGACCGCCTTGGCTACTTCGGACTGGATGTCGGCGTGGCAAAGCTGAAGTTGACGCAACATTTTGCGCCGCTCATGTTCATGGCCACGGATGGAGACGAGGACACGGGCATCGTGCAGATCAGGACTGACAATGACATGGGTCACGGTCGTGGACGACATGTCAAATTCAGTTTGGTCAATTAGCCGGTAAAGCACCACGCTAATTTCGCGACGAAGCAGTTCGTTAATTCTGATCAGGCGATCGGTCTTCATAATCCGCTTGCCCCGCGTTACAGGGTTTGGGCGATACGCTCTACTTCATAGAACTCAAGCACGTCGCCTTCGGCATAAGCCGTGAAGTTGTCCAGACGAATTCCGCACTCCTGGCTTTCTTTGACTTCACTGACGTCGTTTTGGAAGCGACGCAATGAGGCGATATTGCCTTCGAAAAGAACACTGCCCTTACGCTTGACCCGTGCCTTGAGGCGAGAGGTGATGCGCCCGCTCATGCACATACAGCCAGCGATAACCCCGCCCTTGGACATAGAGAAGACCTGTTTGACTTCCGCTTGCCCCATCATCTTTTCACGCAAGATCGGACTCAACAAGCCAGCCATTGCTTCGCGAACCTGATCAATCAGTTCGTAAATAATGCTGTGGAGCCGGATCTCGACACCCTCTTTTTTAGAAATTTTGTTGGCATTTTCATCAATAGATACATGGAACCCGAGGATGATGGCGTCGCAGGCTGCCGCCAGGAGGACGTCATTGGCTGAAATTGTACCCACCCCGCCAAGAATGGTGTTAATGGAGACCTTGTCGCTATTGATTTGCTTAAGGGCGAAATCAATGGCTTCCAGGGAACCCTGCACGTCCGACTTGATTAACACCTTGATCTCCAGGCGATCCTTGTTCTCTTTCAGCTGATCAAAAAGGGTGTTAAGCGAGGCGCGTTTAGGCGCCGTTAGCTGAGCCAGCTTGTTCTTTGCCTGGCAGGCTTCGGCGGCATCACGTGCAGCGCGGTCAGTGGCAATGATTTCAAAAGCCGCACCCGCATCAGGTACTCCTGATAAACCCAGGCATTTGACCGGGGTGGAGGCGTCGGCGGCTTTGACTTTGACCCCGTGATCATTGATCAGTGCGCGAACCCGTCCCCAGTGGGGACCACACAGAATAACGTCCCCGACATTCAAGGTGCCATTTGTGACCAGCAGATTAGCTGTCGGTCCCATGCCGGCTTCCAATTGGGACTCAATAACAAACCCCTTGGCTGGCTGGTTGGGATTGGTTTTAAGCTCCATGACTTCCGCCTGAAGCAGAATCATTTCCAGTAATTCGGGAATTCCCGCACCAGTCATGGCGCTGACGGGACAGACAATGGTTTTGCCTCCCCAATCTTCAGGCGTCATGTTGATGGCCGCCAGTTGCTTTCTGACTTTATCCGGATTTGCCTGAGGAAGATCAATTTTATTGATGGCCACAATAATGGGGACTTCGGCCGCTTGAGCATGCTTAATGGCTTCCAAGGTTTGTGGCATGAGCCCGTCACCGGCGTCTACGACGATGATGGCGATATCCGTCATATTAGCACCACGGGCACGCATGGCCGTGAAGGCTGCGTGACCCGGGGTATCCAGGAACGTGATACTTTTATCGCCCACTTGAACTGTAGAGGCTCCAATATGCTGGGTAATGCCCCCCGCTTCACCCTTTGCGATGGTGGTGTTACGAATTCGATCAAGCAGAGAGGTTTTGCCGTGGTCAACATGGCCCAAAACGGTGACGACAGGAGGCCGATGTGTTTTGACGATAGCCTTGATTTGCTGGATTACTTCGGCTTCGGTCTCTTTTTTAACCAGAGGCTTGTGTTCAATCTTTTTTTCGCGTTCCACGGTAAATCCGTGTTTTTCGGCAATACGAGCGGCATCCTTAACATCAATTTGTTCGTTAATGGAGGCCAGAACGTTCAAGCGCATTAATTCTGCGATCAGTTGGTTGGGGCGAACACCCAAAAAACCTGCGAGATCGCGGACAATGATGGGCCCCTTAAGAATAATGATCTTGCTGCCTTCAGCCGGGGCCTCAGAGGCCGGAGTGGTTACCGCCGGTGCTGCGGCTACGACGGGAGCAGCCGGCTTAACGATGACGGGTGGGGTGGGGGGCGGTGCAGGC
>Ga0194053_10001090_pt1 | contig 18063 bp, 19 predicted proteins | sample SepL228m_MetaG_FD_161684 | JGI IMG/M metagenome (GOLD analysis project Ga0194053, IMG submission 161684) | Anoxic zone freshwater microbial communities from boreal shield lake in IISD Experimental Lakes Area, Ontario, Canada - Sep2016-L227-8m | ecosystem: Environmental > Aquatic > Freshwater >... | reverse complement strand
GCTAACACCTTATTATTTAATATGAAAATATAAATAATAACGTGAAATGGCACTGTGGGTAGATATATTTTCAGGCTTAATAGAACACAATCGTTTTAAAGACCATTAGAAAAATTGAAACCTAACAGTGAAGTGTTCAATTTTAAAGCGCATGTTACGCTTGGATAAGTTTGCATGATTAAAGAAATGATAAGGCCAAACTTAGTGTGAAATAAGGACGGAAAATCACCGGACTTTTTAAACAGTTGGTTGGATTGTAATTTTAAGAATAAACCTAAAATTTAATGGTAAAAAAATGAAAAATAAATTGATAGTTGGATTTAATGAATCGAAAGCCATGCGGAAATCTGTACTATTGGTGGCAATATTGGGTGTTTTTTCGTTGCCCTCACAAAGTTCTGCATCAGTTAGCACATATACTGATCGAGTGGCTTTTAAGTCCCAAGGTTTCATTACCTTTGATTCGAATTTCAACGATTTCAAAGAGTTCCCAGGAACAGGTTTCATTTATCCTGGCACCCCTTATACCAAAGGCGACGTAACTTACACTTCAGCTGAAAATTTTACATGGGGATCTGCTAGCGGATATACAATAACCGAGAGACTCATTGGCGGTAACTCTGATATTCCTACTACCCTGATCACCGGTGACATAGAAGCGGGGTATAATATGTTTGGTTTCAATATTGGAACTTACGGTAGCACTCCTATCAGTATAACTGTTGATACTAACGTGAGCAGTTACCTTTATCCAGGTTTGACTATTGCCAACTCAGCGGCTGGCTTCCTAGATTACAAAGGTTTCATCGTTACTTCGCCCGGAGAATATTTTACTGGATTTAAAATAGTTGCCGACAACGCGAATCCTAATTTTGCTGGTATTACCAATGTTGCCGTGGGAAATGTATCTGCAGTTCCAGTACCCGGCGCAGTCTGGCTATTTGCATCGGGCTTGTTGGGTTTAGGCGCTTTACGTAAAAAAGCTCAAGCATAATTTCATCCAAACTCGCATGACATCATGACAGCCCTCGCATCACGGTGACCCAAAACTAAAGCCATCTCACCTGAGGTGGCTTTTTTATGCCACAAAGCCAATTAGGGCCTGTAAATTTCATCTCTCCAAACGCTGTCCATCATTGATAATGCCCTCGAAAAAATATTGTCATTAAAATGATATAATCGGCTATAACATCAGATTATCCAAGTCAAAGCCCACAACAAGCCAAACCAATCTATTCGTATAACTCACTACTCCCATCCATAGCACCCGTCTGGCTATACAACAACGGACGCACTTCATTAAGTCTGGCCGCCGAAACGACTTCGCAAATTGCGATTTTATGATCACCGGCATCGCTGTAATGACTGACCTGACAATCAAAATAAGCCAGACTTTCCGATAAAATCGGCGCACCTGTTTTATCTGTTTGCCATTGAAAACCGGTCATTTTATCTTTGACTGAACGGCCAAAATGCTCGGCGACGGCATATTGCTTTTGCCCCAACACATTAACCGTACAAACCCCACCCACTTGCAATAACTGATAAGAATAATGCTCAGGATTAATACTGATTGCCAGCAAAAGTGGGTTAAAAGAAACCTGCATGACCCACGCCGCCGTATAGGCATTTTGATGGGTGCCGTCAGTAACGCCAATCACATAAACGCCATGACTGATTTGCTTAAATAATGCTTCAGGATTTTCAACCATCACTATCACCCGTTTTAAGTGTTATGTTTTGGGCAATCGCACAGTATTGCACCCTACCTTCGCGATTGCACACTAACTAACCAATTTTATACGCATGGATAAATCAACGGCGTTAACATGTTTGGTTAAGGCACCAATGGAAATATAATCAACGCCTGTTTCTGCAACGGCTTTAATATTATCAAGATCAATATTGCCGGACGCTTCAAGATCTATAGCGCCCGCAGTCAATTTTACCGCTGCTCGCAATTCGTCAAAGCTAAAATTGTCCAGCATAATCCGGTCTGGTTTTGCCGCAAGCGCCTCAACCAATTCCGGCATGGATTCAACCTCCACTTCCACTGACATTGTCGTTAGCTCCCTTGCAGTTGCTATCGCCTGAGTGATAGAGCCTGCCGCCATGATATGATTTTCTTTGATTAAGACACCATCATACAAACCAATGCGATGGTTATAACAACCGCCACAGGCCACTGCATATTTTTGCGCATTTCTCAGACCCGGAATGGTTTTACGGGTATCCAGCACTTTGCAACCTGTACCGGCAACCGCATCCGCATATTGTCTTGAAACCGTTGCCGTTGCCGACAAAAGTTGTAAACAATTTAGCGCCGTACGCTCACCGGTTAGCACACCTCTCGCCAAACCGCTCACTTTACATAGCATCGTATCTTTTTTAACGGCCTCGCCTTCTGCTACCAGCCAACTAATAGTCACATTGGCATCCAGATGCTTAAATACCGCATCAAACCACGCCTGACCACACACTATCATGTCTTCCCGCGTAACCACTTCTGCAAGTGCTTGAGCCGCTTCAGGAATAATGGCGGCGGTTATGTCACCGGAACCTATATCTTCATCAAGAAAGTATTTTATGTCTATCATTTTTAACGGAACGGTCATAGGCTTATGTCATCGCAAATTATAAAGTGTTTTTATCCGGTATTTCAGGATCGAAATACAATAACGTAATTGAGCGCATCAATCGAGCCTGATTTTTTTGGACGGTTGCAAAAATAATCTGCAACGTTTAGCCTTTTTATAATAAAGGGGATGATAGCAGTTGATTTACCACGTATACTTAGCACCGTGATTGCTTTTTAAAATAAGCTTTAGGAGATAAACAAACACTAAATTTAATAACATGGGCTGTATGGCCGAACTTTAAATCAGTAACAGTAACGGCTTAAGGCGGGCGATGCGATTTTCGAATTCAAAATATAATCCGGATATCAGGATTTCGGCTGAAGAAATGCTTGAAATAAGCCAGGAAATTAATCGGGCATTTACACCGATTTTTCCCATCGAAATTGCTGCACCTGCTTGTCAACACCCACTTTCGTCAAAAGAAATGCTTCAAATCAGCGAAGAAATAAGTCTGGACTTCGCGCCCAGAGCATCAAACAATACGCAGAAACTGGTACTTTTGGCAGTCGATCCCGATCATCTTCATGCCTACTGGAATTTGGGTGAAGACCCATCAGGCAGCACGCAAAAAACTGATCCCGGTCATCAGCTAACATTAAGAATCTATTCTGAGCCTGACAACCTTGCCGATACACTCAAAAAAAAGCCCTACTTTGACGTTGCCGTTGATGGTGCTCAGGCTAAAAAAAACATTACTTTACCTCAGCATACTCATCAAACCACTTATAGCGCAACCCTTGGCAATCGCTATCAAAATGACAGCCAGGCACCATTGGCCTCTTCCAACATAACCCATGTTCCACCTGGAAAAGTAATGCCGCATCCAGCTGAAGTCAGCCCGACAGGTGATAAGTCTTCGCCACAGTCCGTCATTGCCAATCAGGGAACCTCTTTTTACAAAAATAACAGCGCCTCAGGCCAAAGAATTAATCAGTAGTCGCATGAAAACGGGATTTCTTAGTATTATACTCCACGCGCACCTTCCTTATGTGCGACACCCGGAGCACGAGAGCTTTTTTGAAGAAAACTGGTTGTTCGAAGCCATTACCGAATGCTACATTCCATTAATCGGCGTACTTGATCGACTGCAACAAGACAAAGTGGATTATCGACTGACACTCTCGCTATCACCTACGCTAATTGCCATGTTGCGTGATGAATTGTTAAAGACACGTTACCTAAAGTATCTGCACAAGTTACTGGAACTGGCCGAAAAAGAAATCATCAGAACGCAAGACCAACCTGAGCTTCAAAAACTGGCACAGTATTATCTCGATTTCTTTCAAAACACCCTGGACACTTATCAGCATGACTATCACTGTGATTTATTAACCGCTTTTAAAAAACATCACACAGCAGGCACGCTTGAATTAATCACCTGCGCAGCAACGCACGGCTTTCTGCCCTTGCTCAATGTCAGTGAAACAGCCGTGCGTAATCAGATCAATATAGGTGTTAACACCTTTAGAACCCATCTCGGCTTCTCACCGACCGGTTTTTGGCTGCCTGAATGCGCTTACTACCCAGGCGTGGAAACGTTATTGGCAGAAGCCGGTATCCACTATTTTTTTGTCGATACCCACGGCATTATGGACGCAACCGAGACGCCCCGTAACGGAGTTCATGCACCACTGGATTGCGGCAATGGCGTTTTTGCTTTCGGGCGCGATCCGGAATCATCCCGGCAGGTTTGGAGTGCTCAAGAAGGTTATCCTGGCGATTTTGATTACCGCGAATACTACCGCGATATCGGTTTCGATCTTGATTTTGATTATATCGCGCCCTATATTCTTGATGGCGAAATCCGTATCAATACCGGCATCAAATACTATCGCGTAACCGGCAAAGATTTGCCCAAAGAACTCTATAACCCCCAAACAGCGTTAGCCAAAGCACAGCAACACGCCCGGGATTTTATCAACAAACGTCAACAGCAAATTGATACGCTGAGCGCCAACCTGGACAGACTGCCAATAATCGTAGCGCCTTACGATGCCGAACTGTTTGGGCATTGGTGGTTTGAAGGCCCGCATTGGCTGGAGTCGGTACTTCGTTTGGCAAGTGAGCATACCAATAACGTTCAGACCATCAGTTGTAGTGATTATTTAAAACAACAAACAGGCCACCAGATAGCCACGCCTTCCGCATCAACTTGGGGCGATCAAGGTTATTCCAGTTATTGGATCAATGAATCCAATGACTGGATTTATCCGTTTCTGCACAAAGCCGAAGCAGATATGGAAAAGTTGGCCTCCGATCTTCAGGGTTTAACCGTCAGTCCATTACAGACCCGCGCCTTAAATCAGGCCGCAAGATCCATTTTACTGGCACAAGCGTCTGACTGGCCGTTTATCATGAAATCCGGCACCACTATCGACTATGCCACTAAACGCATCACAGACCACCTTGCCAGATTTAACTATTTGCACGACTGTACCCGTAAAAACAGAATAAACGAACGTTATTTGACCGCCCTGGAGATCATGGATAACATTTTCCCAGACATTGATTTTCGCGATTACAATCCCAAAAAACACCATGACTGAAATAAGCACGCAAGCGCTTGAAGACATTGGCAAGCATTATCAGGAACTGCTGGCATCACAACAAACACTGCTGCTGTCGACCGCTTCGGTAACGGGTGCTCCTGATGTCAGCTATGCCCCTTTTGTGCGTGACCAAGCAGGCGTCTTTTATATCTTTGTCAGTGAGATGGCTTGCCATACCGGCAATTTACTGAATAACCCGCTGGCATCAATTCTGTTTATACGTCAGGAAGCTGAGTCCCGTAATCTTTTTGCACGAGAACGTGCAATATTAAACTGTCGCGTTAAAGAAACATTTAGGGACGATGCCGGTTACACGGATCGCCTACAAGACTTGCAGGATAAATTTGGCGAAGTTGTTGGCGTATTACGCGCCTTATCAGACTTTCATTTATTTGCCTTACAGCCTGAAAATGGACGCTACGTGGCGGGTTTTGGCCGTGCTTTCACCATTAATGTAAACGATGGCACCTTGCAGCCTGTTTAATCGTTTATTACCGGAAAAATGCGCGTGTTAATTTTACAAATCGTCATTAAACAATGGGATAAAAGCCAACGAACCGAGGCGCATGAAAGGTTGCGAGCCAACATTCCGGATAACTACACCCTGACCTTTCCGCCCGCTGTTTATGTTTTCAACCAGCAATGCATCATAGATCGGCACGGTGATGACATTCAAGGCACTCGCTTAAAATACGCGATGGACGCGAATGGAAATATTTTGTTTGATCGCTTTCAAGTAAATGCAGCCGACAACGTTCTTGCCTATCGTGGTGCAAAAGCGGATGCGCCTCCCCAGGCAATCGGTTCTTTACATAATCAATGGATACAATGCCGCTATAATGGCCGGTATAGTATCTTCGAGTCTGACCGCTATTATTGGCTGTATGAAGAAGCCACCTTAAACGCCATTTATTTGGATCAATTAAATGAAAGTGTGTTCTTAAATACCGGGCCTGCCCTTGTTTATAAAGATTTCAATGCACTGGATGCCATAAAACAGCCATGACCCAGTCAAATCCGGTGAGTTTTATAGCTTGCGCAACACACAAAAGGTGCTTATGAATCGTACAAATGAACCATCGGATGAAATCGAAACAATAACGCTGGGGCACTATAATCAAAATGTAGAAGCGTTTTGGAGCGGTACAAAAGACCACGATGTCACTCAAAACTATGCCGCTTTTTTAGCGCCCTTTCCAAAAGATAAAACGCTGGATATTTTAGACCTTGGCTGTGGGCCCGGAAGAGATGTTGGCTATTTTAAATCATTGGGACACAGGCCAGTGGGTCTGGATGGTAGCGAAGTATTTTGTAACATGGCTCGCCAGTACACCGGTTGCCTTATTCTTAAGCAAAAGTTTCTTAGCATGGAATTGCCCCGGCACGCTTTCGATGGCATTTTTGCCAATGCCTCCTTGTTTCATGTTCCCAGCCAGCAATTACCGCGCGTTCTTGCTGAGTTGTACGCCGCATTAAGACCCGGTGGCATTTTATTTTTATCCAACCCTCGCGGGAATGACGAAGGCTGGTCAGGCCAACGATACGGCCATTACATGCAATTTGAAACCAGCCGGCTATTTCTGGAAAAAGCAGGCTTTGAAGTACTCGATTATTATTACCGCCCGTTAGGCAAACCCATCCATGAACAACCCTGGTTGGCGATAGTGGCTCAAGCCGCTGCGCCCAAAGCAGCGTCAACTTAAAAACATCCTGTCGGAACCCTTATGAAAAAGACAATCCTTGCCCTGATTATTGGCAATGCCTTAAGCTTTTCCGCCACGGCAGCCGATTCTTATACCGTTGATTCCAGGCATACCTTTCCAAGCTTTGAGATCAATCATCTGGGATTTTCAGTTCAACGGGGGCGTTTTAATCAAACGAGCGGAAAAGTGTTGCTTGACCCGCAATCAGCAACGGGATATATTTTGATTTCTATTGAAACGGCTTCGATCAGCACCGGACTGGCTGAACTGGAAAAACATTTACGCGGCAAGGAGTTTCTGAATGCTGAACGCTATCCACAGATTAAGTTTACCTCAGACAAGCTGCACTTTAACAAAGACCAACTCGTTGCCGCAGATGGCGTATTAACACTGCACGGCATTTCCAAACCCGTGCACCTGACAGTAGATCATTTTTATTGCGGACTAAACCCGATTAACATGAAGAATACCTGCGGCGCAAATGCAACGACCGCCATCAAACGCTCAGCTTTTGGTGTAGACAAATATGCCCCCAAACTGGGTGATGACGTTAATATTGCCATTCAGATTGAAGTCACCAAAGATTGATTTAAGCTTCCACAAACCAAGAGGAATAAACAATGAAACTCTATTACAGCCCCGGTGCCTGTTCACTATCACCCCATATCATAGCCTGCGAAGCAGAGCTGCCCGTTGAACTGATTAAAGTGGATTTAACAAGCAAGCTCACCGAAACCGACGAAGACTTCAAGCAGTTAAATCCTAATGGTTATGTACCCCTGCTGATACTTGATGACGGTAATAGTCTCACTGAAGGCCCTGCCATTGTCCAGTATCTTGCCGACCAGGCACCTGATAAAAAACTGATTCCGCCAGCGGGCACCTTTGAACGTTATCAATTACAACAATGGTTAAATTTTATCTCAACCGAAATCCATAAAAGCTTTTCTCCCCTGTTTAATCCTGTCGCGCCGGAAGCCGCTAAAGAACTGGCGACTGACATTTTGATGAAACGTCTGGAGACGGTTGCGGAACACCTTTCATCACAACCTTATTTACTCGGTGAACACTACAGTGTGGCTGACGCTTATTTATTCGTCACGCTAAGTTGGGGGCAATATGTTAATATTGACATTTCACACTGGCCGGCACTGGCAAGATATGCGGATAAAATTTCAGAGCGTCCCGCCGTGCAAAAAGCCATGAAAGCAGAAGGGCTTATTGAATAAGGAACGCACATGAAACAACTTGACCATTTATATCCCCCTCACCCCAGCCCTCTCCCTGCGGGAGAGGGCGCAGGATGCCCAAGTTATTTCCTGCGCACTCCCAAGCCTTTCTCGTTATGAGAGCTCGCTGAAAATAAATAAAAAACCGTACTACCTCCAAACAAATTAGCACTACAAAATGAATCGATTAATGATACGAATTTGGCTTTTCCCTGCGATTGCCTTTATATTGAATGCTTGTAGCAGTAATGCGCCTATAGTTCAACGCGACAACACTCCGGCATACCCAATTATTACTCAACCCCGAACCACTCTACCGCAAAACGGCTATAGATCGGGGACTCGCTCCGGTGCGTTTCAAAAACCGGGTGAACTGGAACCTGCAGTAGCATTTTGGCGTAAAACCTATGCGGTGTGGCATCGCTCGGAAGTCGCATTTCACGACGACCGTTATTTGGATGTGATATATGAAGTCATGGTAATGCCCGGCTATGTCGACGAAAGTCTGACCAGCGAACAAAAACAAAGGGTCAGTCAACGCCGCGAGTTCTGGAAAGCCCAATTAGAGGTTCTGGAGAGCAAAGTGCGCTTCAACGTACCGTTAAATGCTAACGAGCGGCAAATAATCGCTAAACTGACCAGTAACGGCAGGCAGCTTAACAAGGTATTAAACGGTGCCGCCGATCGGGTGCGTTCGCAACGCGGTACCCGCGAACGCTTCCAACACGGGCTTGAGATCAGTCACCGCTACGACCGGCAGTTTAGAAAAATATTCCGCGATGCCGGCTTGCCGGAAGATTTGGCCTACCTGCCGCATGTCGAATCCTCGTTTCAACCCTCGGCCAAATCCTCCGCCGGCGCAGTGGGCATGTGGCAATTCACCAAAGGTGCAGCGAAAACTTTCATGCCTGCCGGGGGCAGGGTTGATCAACGCCTTGATCCTTTCGCTTCCGCCATAGGCGCTGCACGCTATCTAAGTTTCGCCTACAGCAAACTGGGTGACTGGCCCGCAGCGATTACCTCCTACAACCACGGCATCGGTGGCATGAAACGGGCGCAAAACCAGGTCGGCCGCGATTTTGTCCGTATCGTAGATACCTACGATGGCCCTGCTTTCGGTTTTGCCTCCCGTAACTATTACGCCCAATTTCTGGCCGCACGCGAAATTGCCAGCAACCCGATACAGTATTTACCGTAAGAAGTGCAATACAAATCCTCACAAGCAGCCTTAATCGAGGCTACTTGCTGCCGTGCTTTTGTTTAAATGACCCCATTTTCAATCACTGGTAAAACCCAGTATTGAATACCCGAGCCGGAAAAATCCCGACGTAATTGCTCCAACAATCTCGGTAATTCCTCTACCGGCACATACATCTGGAAGCGGATTCGTTTCTGACGCCCCGTCACTTGTTCCGCTAAAGATAAGCCTTTGTTAATGTGATGATGGGCATTGACCGGAAAACTGCTGAAGCCATGATCCTCTTCAAACATCAATAGATTGTCAACCATCATTTCTTCGAGACCGGGTGGAATGTTGATTGTCACTAAATACTCGGTGCAGCTCATTGCTTGCTCTCCTTGGAAATACCGAATAATTTAAACAAAATCGGTAATAAAAATAAGGTTAAAAAGGTGGCGGATACCAGTCCGCCAATTACGACAATGGCTAAGGGCCGCTGAATTTCAGAACCGGGGCCGGTTGCAAACAACAACGGAATCAAACCAAAAGCCGCGATACTGGCGGTCATTAATACGGGTCTTAACCGACGTGAAGAACCCACTGTCACCACTTTAACCAATTCCATGCCGGTTGCGTTTAGCTGATTAAAATAACTGACCATCACCACGCCATTGAGCACTGCGATACCCAGTAAAGCGATAAAACCGACGGAGGCGGGCACGGATAAATATTCCCCCGAAACCCATAAAGCAAACACACCGCCGACCATTGCCAGCGGAATGTTTGATAAAACCAAAACGGCCTGGCGTATGGAACCAAATGTTGAAAATAACAGCAAAAATATCAAGACTAATGAGACCGGCACAACCAGTGACAAGGTCGCCGCTGCCCGTTGTTGATTTTCAAACTGCCCGCCAAATTCAACCGTGTAGCCAGTTGGCAATTTAACTTTTTCGGCAACGGCTTTACGTGCCTCATCGACAAAGCCCACTAAGTCACGATCTTGTACATTGCTGCGAACCACTACAAAACGTTGCCCGCGCTCCCGTCCAATGGAAACCACGCCCTCAACTTTTTGGATTTTGGCAATGGTTGCGATCGGCACATGTTCGCCATTCGGTAAGGTGATTTGCAGATTGTCAATGTTGGATGTGGTGCTATTGCCGCGCAAAATCAGGGGTGTGCGTTTAATGCCTTCCTGAACAATACCCAGTTTTAATCCTTCAATCTGGGCACGTAACAGCGTTTCAATAGTGTCGCTATCCAGACCCAAACGCCCGGCCGCCAATTTATCGATGGTGAGTTGTAAAAATTGCATCCCGCGATTCTGCTTGGTAAACACATCACTGGAACCGGTAATATGTTTCAATATTTCCGCTATTTCACTGGCTTTTTCATTTAAAACGGCAAGATCTGAACCAAATAATTTAACTGCCACATCGCCGCGTGTGCCCGTCAGCATTTCTGAAACCCGCATTTCTATCGGCTGGGTAAAACCAAAAGCAATGCCTGGGGTTTGCGCCATGACTTTGCGAATCTCTTCAATTAAGGCTTCCTTGCTCTGCATCCGCCATTGTTCTTTGGGTTTAAGCACTAAAAACGTATCGGTTTCATTGAGGCCCATAGGATCAAGACCCAGTTCATCAGCGCCCACCCGAGAAACGATGGTGGCTATTTCAGGAATGTTGTTGCGCAGGCTCTTTTGGACTTGACCATCCAGTGCCACTGATTGCGACAGGGTAATAGACGGCAGTTTTTCCAGCTGCAAAATGATGTCGCCTTCATCCATGGTCGGCATAAAGGTACTGCCAATTTGGGTAAATACCATTACAGTGACAGCCAACAAAGCGCCTGCGGCTATAAATACTTTTTTACTGTTACCTAGACACCATAATAAGGCAGGCTGATAAGCCTTTTGTAATTGCCTGGGCAGCCAAGGTTCTTCGTGGGACACTTCTTTTAGCAAATAGGAGGCGATCACCGGAATCGCTGTGAGCGACAATACCAGTGAACCACTAAGCGCAAAAACAATGGTCAAAGCCACCGGGGTAAATAATTTGCCTTCCAGTCCTTGCAAAGTCAGCAACGGTAAAAAAACAATAATAATAATTAAAATACCTGAAGTGACGGGCCCTGCAACTTCTCGGGTTGCCCTGTAAATGACATGCAGGCGCGGCAAGCGTTGGGCCGTTTCGACGTTGGCCAGATGCGTGATGAGATTTTCAACCACGACTACGGCGGCGTCCACCAGCATACCGATAGCAATAGCCAGCCCACCCAAACTCATCAGGTTTGCCGACATGCCCATATAGTTCATCAGGATAAAGGTGAATAAAGCCGCCAGCGGCAAGGCCAAGGCAACAACCAAAGCGGCACGTAAATTACCCAAAAATAAAATCAGCAACACCACCACCAACGCTATCGCTTCCAGCAAAGCATGCAAAACCGTCTCCACCGCCTTGTCAACCAGATTACCGCGATTATAAAAGACTTTGGCTTCAACGCCTTTTGGAAATCCCAAGCTAATTTTAGCCAATTTTTCCTCAATACCGACAATCGTTTGTCTGGCATTAGCGCCGCGCAAACTCAGCACCAGTCCGGTCACGGCTTCGCCTTCGCCGTTTTTACTTACCGCGCCATAGCGCGTTAAGGCACCGATTTTAACTTCCGCAACATCACCTATCGTAATGGGCGTGCCGTTTTGATTATCAATGACGATAGTATTGACATCAGCCAAGGTCTTGATTCGGCCTTCGGCCCGCACAATCAAGGCTTCTTCGCCATCGGTCATACGGCCCGCCCCGTCATTACGGTTATTGGCTTGCAGCGCTTTCATCAATTGCTCGATGCTGATGCCTCTGGCTGATAACCGGGTATTATCGGGAATCACCTCAAAGCTTCTGACCATGCCACCCAGGGAATTAACATCGGCAACACCTGGAACCGTCCGGAGCGCCGGACGGATGACCCAATCCAGTAAATCACGGCGTTCCATCAGACTTAACCCGCCGCCTTCCACGTTAAACATAAACATTTCACCTAAAGGCGTCGTCATGGGGGCAATTCCCCCTTCGACGCCCGCAGGTAAATTACCCCACATCGTATTCAAGCGTTCGGCAATTTGCTGACGCGCCCAATAAATATCCGTGCCTTCAGCAAAATCAATCGTAATGTCCGTTAAGGCGTATTTGGCAATGGAACGCAACATGGTCTGATGCGGAATGCCCAGCAGATCGACCTCTATGGGCGTGGTTATTCTGGCTTCAACCTCTTCAGGCGTCATGCCGGGCGCTTTAACGATAATCTTTACCTGTGTGGGAGAAACCTCGGGAAAGGCATCAATAGGAATATTTTTAAAAGCATAGTAACCGCCCCCAGACAGCAGCAATACGAATATCATGATCAGTAGCCGCTGACTCAGCGCAAAGCGAATCAGGTTACTCATTATTCAGCACTCCCCAATCCCAACCATTTGGCTTTTAGCGCCACAGCGCCTTTAACAGCAATGTCCTCGTCACCGGTAAAAGCTCCGCTAATAACCGATTCCTCTCCCTGTTTGCCTATCACTGTTGCCGGACTGACTTTAAATCCTGCCTGATTGCGGATAAAAATAAACGCTTTGCCTTCATTTTGGGCAATGGCGGTATTGGGTACTTTAAATGCACCGTTTTCACTGGGGCGAACAATCTGGGTATTGATGGTTTGACCGACACGTATAGAAGATTGAATGCCTTTTATGCTCGCCCGTGCCAGTAGCGTCTGGTTTTTTGGATTAACGCTTTGACCTAATAAAGTGATTTGTGCGGTGACCTGGCTATTTTCAATCAGAACCTGATCACCGACTTTAATGCTGCCTATGCGTTCATGAGGGATATTGATCTCCAGCCAAAGTTCGTTCAGACTGGCAAGGCGATATAACGGTGCCAATATATCGACTCGCTCTCCAGCAACAGCCATACGGTCAATAACGGTGCCTGAAATAGGCGCATGGACGTTTAGCAGACTATTTAACTGGTGGGTTTTGCCCAGACTATCAATTTCGCCGTCGGACATGCCTGCTATTTTTAGAAGTTGCTTGCGCTCATTAACATCGTAGACAAAAGCATTATATTGACTGCTGGTTTCCTGCCAGCGTCTTTCGGCAATAACACCTTCTCCCAGTAGTTTTTTATCGCGTTGGTAAGCCAACGAACCTAATTTCATATCGCTGACTGATTTAAGATACAGGCGCTGCATGGACAGCAGATCAGGGCTGTTAAGCTGGACTAAAACGTCGCCTTTTTTTACGTTATCGCCTATCGCCGCATTCAGTTTAGTAATTAATCCAGCCTGGGATGCGCTGACAATATACTCCTGGGTGGGTGGAATCACCACTTTGGCAGGCGCGGTTAATACCGGAACTTGTTTGACAGTCTCCAGTTTGCCCAAGGTAACGCCGAGGTTATTGAAATAATCTTGTGATATTTGAATAGTATTTTCAGCGGATACCGGTGGAAAAAACAGCACTACGCTCACTGTAAAACTTAATAGCAGTAAAAATGAATACGACTTCATGGCATAACTCCTACTGCCTGGTTATAAAGTGCCTTATCCCGCTGTAACATGACGGCACGTTCTTTAGCATTGAGAATGGCTTGTTGTGTCCGGGACTGGATTTTTAATAAATCCAACAGATTAATTTCACCCACGGAAAAAGCCAGCTTAGTCATCGTTAACAATTCCTCGGAAACCTTTTTCTGTTCATTGGCCGTGCCCAGTTCGACCCGGTTAACTTCCAGATTATGTTCAGCTTCATGATGTGCCAGTTCCAAATCACGGTAAAGTTGTTGACGTTCAGCGATCAGTTTGTTCAACTCGACATTGACAGCCGCAATGTGCGGTTGTACATGTGCGCTACCGCCAAAAGGGACGATTACGCCAACATTAAACATTTCAGCATGATTACTGCGCGGATCATAACCTTCATCGCTTAATATTCCAGCGACGACATTGGTTTGCCCCGAACCTATTAATTTAATGGAATTAATTTCAGCTTGTTTACGTTCAATCTGACTATTGACCGCAATCAGGGTAGGATGGTTTTGTTCGATTTCTCTGAGCGCCACCAGATTTTCTTCATAAATAGCCGGCACTTTATTCGTTTGGGTAATAGAGGTATACCGTTTGCGCACATGCATTAATTCCGCTTCAGCCATTGTGTAAGCTGAACGTTTTTGCAACAACTCGGTGGTCGCCAATAATTCATCCGCGCGTGGCAAATCCCCTAATTCAACACGACGCTTAATGGTCGCTAATAATTGCCCGTAAATGTCCAGCTCCGCTTGCGCCTGCTCATAACGTATTTTTGCCAAGGCCATATTCCACAGGGCAATCCTGACCAATCCTGCAACCCGCAATTTAATCGCCCCCGCTTGCAATTCAGCGCTGCTTTCAGCCTCATTGGCCAGCTTATGTTGTGCGTCACGCTGACCAATATTCCATAGCGGCACCTGCACCATCCCGGTACCATAATTCAGTTTAAAAGTGGACATTGACTGATAGCCAAGGCTCGCTTGTGCCGAACCGGCTGTCCAGCTTTTACTGCGTTCCGAAATGGCAGCGGCTTCTTCTTCCAAAGCCGTAAGCCAAGTTACATCCGGGTATTTTTGCATGGTTAAATCAACGAGTTTAGGTAAGGTCAGGGTTGAATCAATGACAATGGGATCAAGATGATCAACGGCCTGTAAATCATAATCTCGCCCCCATTCCGGGGATTCTGAACGGGCAGAATGGGGAACAAGCGACAACATTGTCAGCAAAAAAACAGCATGGCCAAGCAGGAGCCTGGACACACGTTTTCTGAAAAGGTTCGAAGAAAACATAAGATAAGCTCAATGCGGTTGTAACCGCGTTATTGGAGAGACACGTAAATTAGAGCTGTTTAAAAAGACACGGGCCATCGCATCCCTACAAAACGAAGGAAAATTTAGTGCGCAGGAGGAGCGCGTGGCGGGGGCGATGGAATCAATAAACGGTAAACTGACTGCTGTGACTGTGGCGAAAAATGAGTGTCGAACCGGAAGGCTGCGGCGTTAAAAGCAAGAGCCTGCTGCGGCAGAAAATAGTCGCTGGCTGAATCGGCAGGGTGATTGGTTTGGCTTTGCTTAACGCCCGTATCAACGGCGACAATCATACCGTCTACAGAGACGTGGTGCGGCAATGTCTTATTCTGAGCGAGTGGTGTATTATGTTCAGCGCTAATGTGCTCAAGACCCGGAACATGCAAACCTGGCTTTAAGCTATATTCACGCGCATGGGCATGAACCAACGGTGCAATAAATTGCAACAGTGTCAGAAAAACAACCAGAAATTTGCGGAGTGTTGAAAACATGCGGACAATGCTATATTAATAAGAAACAATTAACAACCTGACGACTAAAGTTAACTGTTGATTATAAGCCCAAATATTAATTGAACCTGAAAAATTTGCTTAAAGCGGATTTACATTTATCCGAAGGATGCATCGCTTGGATACCGGTGCATGACTTTACCCTTTAATTTAACCCGGTGATTGTATGAATAAATATACCAGTATTATTGCTTTTTGTTTAATTGCTTTATCACTAAGCCTGGGCGGCATGTCGGACGCAGATGCCAAACGTTTTGGTGGCGGCGGTTCTTTTGGCGGGCGCTCTTCTTACAGCACGCCCTATAAACGCTCGGCAATACCGCCAAACCGTTCCGCCAGCCAACAACAAGCGACCGCTCAAAATCAGGCCGCCAGACAAGGCATGGCCAATCGCGGCGGCTTAATGGGCCTGTTGGGTGGTTTGGCATTAGGGGGCTTATTAGGCTCGCTGTTCTTTGGCGGCGCTTTTGAAAACTTTAACCTTATGGATATTCTGGTGTTGGGCGGGGTGGCTTTTTTACTGTATAAATTATTTGCCGCCAGGGCAGGTGCCGCACAACGACCAGCATATAACCGCACTGCAAATAATGATGAGGCACAGCAACCGGTTCAAAGCCATCCGGCTGGTTTTAATACGGATATTTTATTCCATAAAGATAAAAAATCGTCAGCGGATTCGCAGTTTCAAACCTCTACTGACAACAACAATCCCGTCGCAGTTCCAGAAGGCTTTGACCAACAGGCCTTTTTATCGGGCGCTAAAATAGCCTTTACCACCCTGCAAAAAGCCTGGGATGACAAGGATTTTGCCGAAATCAGGGGCTTATCAACGGATAAGGTATTTTCTGAAATCCAGGCGCTAATCAAAGCATCCGCCACTGAAAACCACACAGATATACTCAAACTGGACGCCGAACTATTGGAAATCAGGGAAATCGGTTCAGAACTTGAAGCCGTCGTGTTGTTTGACGCCATCATGCGCGAAGACATCAACGCTCAAACTGAACAAATTAGAGAAGTATGGCATTTTGTAAAACCTAAAATCAGCCTCCAACCCAAATGGCTGTTAGACGGCATTCAGCAGTTGGAAGATTAAGTGCCGAATCCGCCACAGCCGAATACTGCGTAATTGGATTCACTGGTAAATTATTAAGTTACAGTTACTCCAAAGAGGGCCAGGTCATGCAAATATCATTAGAAAATAATAACTTATCGTTGCAACAGTTATATCAAATTGTTGCCCGTTTTTCTGTAGAGCAACAATTAGCGATTGCCGATCATATTAAGAAGCAAGCCTTGGCGGTAAAGTGGAATCAATTCGCGCAAACCATGCCTACTGTTGAGCCTGACATTTCCGAGCAAGAAATTATTGAGGAAGTAAAAGCAGTTCGAGCAGAACGCTGTGAAAAATAATATAAAAATTATTTTTGATGTAAACATTTGGGTCAGTACTTTTATTAGCCCTAATATGGAAAAACAGGTTCAAGCCATTATTTTGCAAGATGAAGTGGAAATTATCGTCTGTAGTGAATTACTTGAGGAGCTTAAGCAAACTTTGCAACGGTCTAAATTTAAAAAGTATTTTTCTTCTGAAAGGATACTGCTAGCGATTGATTTGGTGGAGCAGTCATCAACCTTTATTAATCTTAAATCTGTTGTCGAACTTTGTAGAGATCACAAAAATGATTATCTGCTTGCCTTGGCTAAAGATGCTCAGGCTGATTTTCTACTAACAGGTGATAAAGATTTATTGGTGCTGAATCCGTTTGAAAAAACACAAATTATCAAACTGTCTGAGTATCTCGAACAAGGAATGGTTTAGTTTATCAAAGTCATGTTGGGCAACATCTTTTCGTTGCCCAACACTCAACGATCAAAATCAAAATATCGAGAGATTTCTTCAATACCATTCGTGCTTTCCAACATGAAAATGTCGGGCACGAAAAGATGTGCCCTATCTACCAGGCTCCCATGCCGGTCGGGGTTTGCAAGAACCAATGGAGTCAAAATCAATTCAATCGTCGAGTAGACCGGTTTCTCTCAATGAAGTCTCCTCTTCCATCTGTCAACACTTTTGTTGGTACGCTTCACCGCACGCGGCTACCACGTGATCGCAGACAGTTTCGCTGTGCATCATCGATTGTCACCAAGCCCCTCACAGAACCGTGCTGGCGCTATTAACGCACACGGCTCCTCATTAGAACCCTTTCGCAAAGTTAGAACAGACTGACCATGATTCGCGGTGTCGGCAATGGATAACGCGCTTGTTATATGGTCAAGCCTCAGGGGCAATTAGTTCACGTTAGCTGCACGCATTACTGCGCTTCCACACCGTGCCTATCAACGTCGTAGTCTTCGACGGCCCTTCAGGGGAC
>Ga0194053_10001084_pt1 | contig 18109 bp, 16 predicted proteins | sample SepL228m_MetaG_FD_161684 | JGI IMG/M metagenome (GOLD analysis project Ga0194053, IMG submission 161684) | Anoxic zone freshwater microbial communities from boreal shield lake in IISD Experimental Lakes Area, Ontario, Canada - Sep2016-L227-8m | ecosystem: Environmental > Aquatic > Freshwater >... | reverse complement strand
GCTGTGGATACCCCACCCTCCGTTTAGCATGGAACTAAAATTCATCCTGGAAGCGATTCTGTTTTCGGCCCAAAAGCCGCTGAGCCTTAAGGAGATTCGTGATGTGTTTGGCACCGCCATCCAGCACGCCGAGGGCGACGAGACGGTTCGCGGTCTCAAGAAGGTGAAAGAAAGCGAATTGGCGGCGGCCCTCGAGCAGTTGACCCGGGACCAGGAAGAAACCAAGCGCAGCTACCGTCTCGCGTGTGTGGCGGGTTCGTGGCAATTCGTGACCGAACCGGAATACGCGCCCTGGCTCAAAGCACTGGTCGGCCACAAGCTGCGCCCGCCGCGCCTTTCTCAGCCGGGGCTGGAAACGCTCGCCATTATCGCCTACCGCCAGCCGATCACGCGCGCTGAGATCGAGCAGGTCAGAGGGGTGAGCGTCGATGGGGTCATGCAAACGCTGGTCGAGCGCGGATTGGTCGAGCAGGCCGGGCGCGCCGATGTGGTCGGCCGCCCCATGACCTTTGGCACAACAGTTCAGTTCCTCGAATACTTCGGCCTGCGCAGTCTGGAAGATTTGCCCGCCGCGGACGATCTGCGCCGGGTCGTGATGCAAAAACCCGAATCGCTCGTCACGGCCGAACCCGGTCTGGCAACCGTCCCTCCGGAGCAACTGGCGATGCCCGGCGATGAACCGAAATCCGCCGGCGAAACACCAAAAACTACCGAGCCAGCCACCGACGGCTCCGCGCCTGCAGCGGGAACCGACACTGGGCCTGGGGGCGACGTTGCCTCGGAGGATGGCCAGTCATGAACATTCCCGAACACCGCAAAGAGATCGACCGGCACGACGCGCAAATCGTAAAGCTCTTAAACGAGCGGACCAAACACGTTTTGGCCATCGGCGAAATCAAGCTTAAGGCCGGCGAGGAGATTTATGCACCGCACCGCGAGCGGGCGGTGCTGCAGCGGATCTGCCGCCAGAACCAGGGGCCGATTACAAATGAATCGCTGCGGGCGATTTATCGCGAGATCATGTCCAGCGCCCTGTCGCTGGAAAAGTCGTTGACGGTGGCGTACCTCGGTCCCGAGGCGACCTTCACGCATCAGGCGGCCATCCGGCGTTTTGGCTCCAGCCTGCGCTACTCTTCGCAAACAACCATCGCCGATGTCTTCACTGAAGTCAGCAAAAACCGGGCCGACTACGGCGTTGTCCCGGTGGAAAACTCGACGGAAGGCGTCGTGACTCACACGCTCGACATGTTCGTCGATAGCGAGTTGAAGATTGTCGCGCAGATCGTGTTGCCGGTGCAGCATTGCCTGCTCAGCAAATGCCGTCGGTCGCAAGTCAAAAAGCTTTACGCCCACCCGCAATCCCTCGGGCAATGTCGCGGTTGGGTCCAAACCAACCTGCCGCGCGTCGAAATCATCGAGACATCATCCAACGCCCGTTCCGCCGAGTTCGCCGCCCGCGAAAAGGAAGCGGCCGCCATTGCCGGCGTGCTGGCTTCGGAAAAGTATGGGGTTCCCATTTTGGAATTCGACATCCAGGATAACGCCGCCAACGCCACACGCTTCCTGGTGCTCGGGCGGCAATGCAGCCCCCCGACAGGCAACGACCGTTCCAGCCTGATGTTCAGCATCGCGGATCGGGTGGGGGCTTTGTATCGCGCGCTTGCGCCGTTCCGCCGATTCCGCATCAACATGACCAAGATCGAGTCGCGTCCGAGCAAGCGCAAGGCCTGGGAATATTTCTTCTTCGTCGATTGCGACGGCCACATGAACGACCAGAAAGTGGCCAAGGCCATCGCGCTCCTGGGCGAGCACTGCAGCTACGTCAAAGTGCTCGGATCGTACCCCAATTCCGAGTGAGGCATGGTGATGAAAGTTAACCGGGATTTACCTCAGCCGACTGCGACTCGGTCAAAGCCGGCCGGCCTGAAGCATCGGTCGGGTGACCCTGGTCGCGGCTTCACGTTGATCGAGTTGCTGGTCGTCATAGCTATTATCGCAATTCTCGCCAGCCTGCTGCTGCCCGCTCTCTCGAGGGCAAAGATGAGCGCGCAGGCGACCGCCTGCGGCAATAATATCAAGCAGTTATCGCTGGCGTGGCAGCTTTACGCCGACGATAACAGCAGTTCTCTGGTTAACAATTCCAGCACGGCGGACACCGGGACTTATCGCCAGAGCTGGGTCAACAATATCCAGGATTGGGGGACCAGCGTCGAGAACACGAACCCCGCCTACGTGCTCAGCGGAAAACTGGCATCCTATGTCAACAATAACCTGGCGGTGTATAAGTGTCCCTCTGATCAATCGCTGGCTCAAAACGGGGCGCGGCTCCGAAGCATCTCGATGAACTCCCTGGTCGGTGACCCGCTCATCAATCCCAACCGCTTCAATCCTGCGTGGGTCCAGTTCCTCAAAATGAACCAGTTCCCCGCCCCATCGAACTTTTACGTGTTCATCGAAGAGCACCCGGATACCATCAACGACGGCTATTTTATGAACCGTTGGGACGTGATCAAGTGGGGCAACGTGCCGGCTTCCTGGCACAATCGCGCCGCCAATATTTCGTGGGCCGACGGTCATATTGAGCGGCATCGCTGGCTGCCAGACACCGTGCGGCCGCCCGTTAAGGGCGGCGTTGGCACCGGTGGATTCGTCCCCTCTCCTCCCGCAGATTATCTGTGGCTCAGAGATCGAACCAGCGTCAAGCTCTGACAACAAAGACCCCGCCCTTGTCAGGGCGGATTCAAGAACCTGCAAAATCGTAGCCGCCGACGGCAGTCGGCGCACTTTTCCTCGATTATCGGAGTGTTAGCGCCGACTGCCGTCGGCGGCTACGATTTCTTGAATCCGCCCTGCGCCCTTGTCGTGTTCGACGGTCGTTCGGAATCTCGTCAGAACATCTGGGACAAGCGGGCTGTTCGGCTTCCAGTAAAGACGTGTCAGCCGCAACTACCGCCGCGCTCACCATTTCCGGGCCATGCCGTAACCGCGGACAAAGCCAATGCATTGGCCCACTTCCGGGGTCGAATTATCCCAATGATATTCGTACTCGATGGAAATATTGCCGCCGAAGTTCTGCGCTTTCAACTCATCGAGTATTCCGGGGACATCGCAGACGCCGGCACCGAATGGCACATCATGCGCGTCGGGGTTTTTCTCGTTCAAATCCTTCAAATGGCTGCAGATAATCCGCCCTTTGAGAATGCGTAAACAGTCCACCGGGTTGAGGCCGGAACGAATCCAATGGCCCGTGTCAGCGCAGGAACCGATGCGTGGGTCGCGGTTTTTGACCATCGACAGAACATAGTTGGGATCCCATACGCGGTAGTTGGGATCGGTGGCGCGCTTCGGATGGTTGTGAATGGCGGCGTTAATGTCGAATTCCTTCACCAGCTTCTCGATTGTGTCGAGGGCCTCGACCGATTCGGTGGTGATGGCGTACATGCCCATGGTTTTGGCAAACTCGAACACCTTGCGCGCCTCGGCCTCATCCTTCGGGATGCTCACCACTCCGTAGTTGACGGCCTTGATGTTGTGTTCGGCGAGTTTGGCTTTGACCTTCTGGATGGTTTCGGCCGAGGCGTTGTGGTCCCAGGCCACGTTGGGATCTTCCTTGCTTAATTTCTGGCCGGGATAAAACTCGATGACTTTGCCGCCGGCCTGGGCATCTTTTTCAATCGCTTCAAACACCGTGAAGCGATTGAAGGTATAGGCTTGGCAGCCGATGAAGAAGCCGCCGATTTTGTATTGATCGGGGATCTTGTTTTCAGCGCGCAGCGAGGAAGTTGCGGCAAGATTGACGGCAGTGGCACACATACCGAGAGCGAAGATTTGTTTCAGATTCATACGCAGGGAAGTACATCAGATTCCTCCCCAAACGCAAACACATTTCGCAAGTGGTTAAGGCACCTTTTGGAGCCGGAAGAACTGCCGGGGGCCGCCGTTGGTGAAGAGGTTGGCTGAGCCGGTGGAATTGGTGGGCGCCAGCGGGCTGAGGGCGCGGGTCCAGGTCGTGAGGTTGGTGGAACAGAGCAGTTCATACACTTCGTAGCTCTTGGCCTGCCATTGGATGGTTGAGGTCCCAAAGGAGGTGATGCGCAAGTTCGAGGTCTTGTTGGTAGGGTTGGACCCGAAGAGAAATTCCTGGAGGTTGGAGTAGCCGTCGCCATCATGATCATTTGCGGCATGATGTTTGAGTCCGACGGAGGGATTGGCATTGCCGAAATAGGAGGTGCGCCAGGAGTCGGGAATTCCTTCGGAGTAGGAGTCCGCGCTGTAGGAGAGAATCTGGATCATGGCATAAGGCGAGGCGTTGGTGCCGTCGGAATAACGGACACATACCTGTTCATAGTAGCTACCGGAAGCCGGGTCGAAGCGTCCGGAATCGGCGTAGAATGCTTTCGGGACATAGGTGATGTTGCTGTTCACCACCGAAAAGGCGCCGTTGTTTGTGGTCGCGCCCGTTGTGGCCAGGGTGAGGCGGTTGTTTTGAAGGTCGTACCCGCGCACTTGAACCGTATTGACGCCGGGAACATTGATTGGGCGGGTTGGGCTGGTGACAACATCCAGAAAACGATCATAGCAATAGGGCGGCGTGTTGTTTCGGGGGTGAACCTGGCCAACCGTGTCAGTATCGTAGCTGGTGAGACTGGCGCCGCGTCCATCGGCATGGGCCAGGTAATACATGGCGGCCTGCTTAAGAATGGGGTTGGGTTCATTCAGGTTTTCGCTCGAGTGAGTTAAACCGATGGTGTGCCCGATTTCGTGACACAGGATTTCGGTGAAGGTGCTCAGGGTTTGCATGGCGGCATTGGTGTGTTGAAGGACGACATAACCTCTGACGGTTTCATGGAAATCATTTCCCGCCACGTTGCCGCCGAGGGTCCAGCCGGCCGGGAGTGTGAGCACGGCCCAGGCGTGACCGCCATCTCCCAGCACGTCCCCGGTCGAGCTCCCGCCGCCCAGATAGTTGTAATGATCGTGAAGCTGAATGCGGAGAACGCCATCGGAGACGTTGATATTTGGGGCAGCCACGCCAAAGCTCTGGAGGCCGGCGAACCGGTATCGGAGGCTGGTGGCATTGGTCCAGGCTGCCAAAGCGGTTTGCACGGCAGTCACTGCCTGTGTTTGGGTGATGCCTGCAGGCAAATAGTCGGCATCAATCAAATAAGGAATCGGATCGCCGCGGTCCGGCAAGAGAAAGCGGGCTGGAAGGTTGTCACTGCCGACAAGCAAATTGGTGGCCGAGGAACTCGGGACAAACGAAGGCACAGGGCCATTGGGGTTGTTCTGAGCGCTCAGGGTTTGAGATCTGGCTGCCTGATCGGTCAAGGCGCTCCCGGAAATCGGGCCACTGGCGGTTTGGTCGTGAAGTTCCTGCAGGAGGGCTTGACCGGCTACGGGCCGCAGCTCGGAAGGGCTGGTGGCAGCAGCCGACACCTTCAAGGCGCTCTGATCGTCCGCGGACGCTTCAAACGACTGCGCCCTGATGACGGTTCCACGGGAGATGGCAGAGGAAACCTGGACATGACCCTCAGTGGTGACAGGCAAAAAGGAGGAAGACCGGGCCAGAAAGAGGCCGGCAAAGCTCATCAAAAGAAGAATGGCGGCGCAGGTCGCTCTATTGATCATTTTTAACCCTCTCCGAGGCTGTCGCCGAGGGCTTGCCTGGTGGCAGCACAATTCATTCCAGAAACGGAAGTCCTCTGACGGAGGGTGACATTTAGACCCTGCGTTTTGGGTTAGAGCTTCCTTATTTCATCCCGAATCGGTTCCAAATCAGGGTCTTCCATCGCCATCCGCTTGATATTCTCTTTGCCTCCGATGAGAATCGCCCGATTGAGCCAGAGGCGGGCAGTATCCATTTTTTGGATTTGACACGCATAACAGGACAGATTGTAGGGGATAATAGGTTCCTTCGGGAATTTGTCGAACGCCGGCAGCAGAGCTTCCCATGCCTTAGCCACGCTGCCGGCGGGAACCCGGCGCAACGCGTAGGCCCGATGCAGCCAGCCCGAAGAGCGGTTTGGCGCTCGCTGCAGCAGGGCTTCGGCGATCCGCAAGCCTTCTTCCCAACGCTTTTCCTCCGCGGCAACCAACCACCGGAGTTCGAGCACATCCGGTTGGTCCTGTTGGGCCGTGCTGATTTGGCCCAACTCGACCGCAGCCTCGGCGGCATTGCCCAATTCCAACCATCCGATGGCGGCGGAGAAATGGTGCGTGTCTGGCGGCTCGAGTGTTTGCATCACGGATAGTAAAGTCAGGGGCAAGGGGGTGGTGTCAAGAGTGCGGATACAAGAGTTCAACGGATTTCATGGGTTGACCGAGCTGGACCGGGAGATCGCTGGCCCGTTGACGGGCCGCCAGGGATGCGAGAGCATCGAGAGCGTGAAACACTTCAAAGCCATCGCTGCCATGTCGTTAAATCGGGTGATTGGCGCCGACAACCGGATCCCGTGGCATCTGCCGGAAGATTTCAAGTGGTTCAAGAAAATGACCACGGGCCAGATCATCGTGATGGGCCGCAAAACCTTCGAGTCTATCGGCAAGCCTTTGCCGAACCGCACCACGATTGTGCTGACGCGCTCGCCGAAACCGCTATCGGGCGTGGAGATAGTTTCCGATTTGAACCAGATCGATCCGGCCAATCCCGCTCTGGGCGGGCGGGAAGTGTTTATTTGCGGCGGAGCGCAGCTTTATCAATTAGCCTTGCCGTTGTGTTCGGAGATGTATCTCACGCTCGTCAAACGGGTCGTCGAGGGGGACACTCTGTTTCCGCCGTTCGAAGACGATTTCGAGTTGGTTGAGGAAGTGCTGGATAAGCCCGAATTCAAGATACAGCGCTACCGCGCGAAGTCCTGACCGCGCGCGCCGCCAGTCTTTAGTCTTTAGCCTTTAGCCTTTACCCTTTAGCTTCGGCCCGCGATGTCGCAGATGTTGAAATCCTCCGGCGCAATGGCCGCCGCGACGCTGACCAGCCGGGTGCTGGGGATGGTGCGCGAGATGGTTTATGCGGCGTTCATGGGCACCTCGTGGGTGGCGAGCGCGTTCATTCTCGCCTTCCAGGTGCCCAACCTGTTTCGGCGGTTGCTGGGAGAAGGGGCGCTGACGGCCGCCTTTATTCCGATTTTCAAAGCCAAAGAGCTGACGCACGGCGAAGCGGAGATGTGGCGTTCCGCCAACGCCGTGATTTCCGGGCTGGTGAGCGCCGCGGCGGGGGTGACATTGCTGGCGGTGCTGGGAATTTCGCTCGCTCTCGCGCTTGGCGGACTGAGCCCCGAAACGGCGCTGATGCTGCGGTTGTTGCGCCTGATGTTCCCGTACATGCTGCTGGTGTGCCTGGCGGCGGTTTTCATCGGAATGGCCAATGCGCGCGGCCACTTTTTTGTGCCCGCCCTGGGCGCGGTTGTGCTCAATGTGGTGATGATTGCCAGCGTGCTGTTTCTGGCGCCGCGCATGGGGCCGACCCTCCAACAGCAGATATTTGGTCTCGCCATCGGGGTATTGGTCGCCGGGTTGGCCCAGGCATTCTTCCAATTGCCGAGCCTGTCACGGGAGGGGTACCGCTACCAATGGGTGTCCCCCTGGCATGACCCGACGGTGCGCGAGGTTGTGCGAAAGATGCTGCCCGGCTCGATCGGAGTGGCGGCTTTCCAGATTAACGTGCTGGTGACGCAATTCTTTTCGTTTTGGTTCGGCGCGTCGATTGTGGCGACCTTCAACTACTCGGTGCGTTTGATGGAGTTGCCCCAGGGCATATTCGGCATATCCCTGGCGACCTATCTGTTGCCAACGCTGTCGGGATTGGCGGCGGCGAAAAAGTATCCCGAGTTCCGCCAGACGCTGAGCCAGGGGTTGAGTTATTTGGCCTTCGCGAACCTGCTCGCATCGGCGATTGCGATGGCTCTGGCGGGGCCGATCGTGCGACTGATTTTTGAGCATGGCAAATTCGGTCCGGACGCCACCCAGCGAGTGGCGCTATCGCTGGCCTGCCTGGCGCCGGGGTTGTTGATGTTCTCGATGAACAATATCCTTGCCCGGGCGTTCTATGCGCTCAATGACGTCAAGACGCCGATGAAGATCAGCCTCTTGTGCCTGGGGTTGAACCTGGGATTTGCCCTATGGCTGGTGCAGCCGTACCGGGAAGCCGGTCTGGGCGTGGCCAACACCTTGAGTGCCTCTTTGAACCTGGCGTTGCTGGTGTACGCGTTGCGCCGAAAGCTCTCGCGGTTGGGTTTGGCGGGGGTGGTTCACACGCTACTCGTGCTGGTGCCGGATGCGGTGCTGGCGGGCGGGATAGCGGCCGCACTGGCCTGGTTTTGGGAAACAAGACTCGGCCATGCCACGCTCATGCTCAAGCTGGGAGCGGTTTTTGTGCCCGGGGGCATCGCCGCGATGGTCTATTGGCTGGTGGCGATTTGGGGCCGGGTTCCCGCCGCGCACGAAGTGGTGAATTTGGTCTGGAAAAGGTTTCGCCGGGCGCCCAGGGACTGAACATCGGGCGCAGCCTCAGCGGGATGTCGGCGGAGGGCTAACGCCCGGTGGGACGCCCTCTGCCGGCGGTCCGCCGGGCGGCTGAGGCCGGTGCTGCTCGCGTGCGCGCTGTTGTTGCTGTTGCTGTTGCTGCTTCAGCATTTGATCAAAGCGCGGCCGTTGTTCGGGGGTCAATGCCTCGCGAAATTCCTCCTTCGTCCGCTGCAATTCTTCGCGCAGGCAAGGAGCCATCACCTTTTTGGTGCGCTCCTGGCTCTCCTTAATAATCTTATCGACCCGTTCATGTTGTTCGAGTGTAAGCTTCAATTCGCGTCCAGCACGGCGCAAGAAATCCAGCCGCATGCCGCCGGCGGACTGAGCCTGGGCTGATCGGGCAACGGCAGGGTTGCGCAGAGGGCGAGGGGTTCGGATATGTTCCGAATGGCGGACCAGCAGCCCACCGGTCACCACGCCCGTGCCGAAGATCACCATCGTGGCGAGGATGATTCTCCAAGTGTTCACCAGGCGGAGTCGGCAGGTGGTTCCTGATCCACCGCCGCAAGCAGGGTATTCTCAAAGTCCTGCGACAAATCGTTCGAGGGGGTCGCGGTATTTGGCACGAAGAACGACCAGGCAGAGAGCAGCAGCATGACGGCGACGCACGGCGCGGCGGCGCGCCAGAGCGCGCGCGACCACAAAGCCCATTCATCGAGCCGGGCTCGGGCAGGGAGGCGAGCCATGATGCGCTTCTCGAAGGCGAAAGGGACGCGGTCACTGGGCGGATTGGCCCTGGCGACAGCAATCAGTTTTCGTTGCAATTCCTCAACATTCATACAGCGATCAATTTATCAGACGCCCCTCCTGGAAGCGCGGTTACAGGTACTTTTCTTTGCCGATTTTTGACAGGATTCTTCGCATCTCAGCCCGCGCCCGAAAGGCGCGCACCTTGACCAGCGGAACCGACCAGCCGGTGAGCCTCGAGATTTCCTTGACCGAGCGTTCCTCGATTTCCAGCAGAGTGATGACCATCCGGGCGGGGGGCGAAAGCTGCTCGAGCACGCGTCCAACCAACTGCCGGGCGGCTTCGGCATTCTCGCTGCCGGATTCCGGCCCGGTCACAAATCGATCGAGCCAATCGCCTTCCGCTTCGGTCATCTCGGAGAACGTGGTCTCGCGGTTGCGCTGGTGGCCCCGGAGGAAGTCGTAACAGGTGCGGACGGCCAGCCGCATCAGCCAGTGTTCAAAGGGAGCCTCGCCGCGAAAACTGCTCAGTTTCTCGAATGCCTTGAGCCATACTTCCTGGACGATGTCTTCGACTTCGCTCTCGCGGCGGGCATAACGCCGCGCTGTCGCAAACACGCGCGGGGAATACGTCTCGACCAACGGCTCGAAACTTGCGGCATCGCCTGTAAGCACTGCCGCAATCAACTGCGCTTCGGTCCGTTCCATCGGATGCAGTATGCCAAACCGGCGGGTTGAAAGTCAAAGGCGACCCGGAATCAACGCGCGGCTTTGAGAGACTGGCCCAGTAAAATCCGCAACTCAGCGCGAACGCAAACTTTGCCGCCGCCCGTCGGAGCCGGGTACGCCGGGGTTAACTTACTTGGGCAAATATTCGCGCGGGTCGGTGATCTTGCCGGTCAGTGCGCTGGCGGCGACGGTTGCCGGCGAGGCGAGGAATACCTGGGATTCCTTGTGGCCCATGCGGCCCGGGAAATTCCGGTTGGTCGCGCTGATGCACTTGAGCGGCGCATTCATCCGGCCAAACGTATCCACTGGCCCGCCCAGGCACGCCGCGCAGCCGGCGTTCTCGGTCATTTGCACGCCGGCTTCAATGAGAATCTCCCACACCGTCTGTTTGTCCCAGTGCGCTGTCTGCAAGTCATGCACAATTTCGGGCGTCGCGGGGACGCCAAAAGTATCAATCACGACACGTTTACCTCGCAGAACGCGCGCGAATTCGAGAAAGTCGCTTGTCTTGCCGCCCGTGCAGGAGCCGATGTACGCCCGGTCGAGCTTGATGTGGCCCAGTTCTTTCGCGAGCTTGCGCTGGCCCGGGTCAGGGTGGCAGGCGATGGTCGGCTCGAGTTTTGATAGATCGACCACGTGCTCGCTAACAAATGTCTCGGCCTTGTCTCTCGCGACAGGCTCATACGTGGCTTTTGTTCCGTTGAGCTTGCAGCGGTAGTCCACAAATGCCTGCGTTTGCGCGTCGAATTCAAAGATTCCATTCTTGCCGCCGGCTTCGATGGCCATGTTGGCGATGGTCATCCGGTCATCCATGCTCAAGCTGGCAGTGCCCGACCCGTCGAACTGCAGCGCACGATACGTGGCTCCGTCAAAGCTGATTTCACCGATACAATGCAGGATGATGTCCTTGGCCATGACACCCGGCTGTAGCTTGCCTTCGAGGCGAAAGTGCATGGTCTCGGGCACTTTGAGCAGCAATTTGCCGGTGCCCAGCACGAAACCCGCGTCGGTGTTGCCGATGCCGGTCGCGAATTCGTTGAACGCGCCGGCCATGCAGGTATGGGAGTCGGTGCCGAAAAGGACTTCGCCGGGGCGCGTGTGGCCCTTTTGCGAGAGGGCGGTGTGGCACACCCCCGCGTAGTGCGCGCCGTGCTGGCGCTTGAGCACGCCTTTGCTCGAATCAAAAACCCAATGCCCGTTCGGATCGTCAATCACATCGTAGAAATACGTGATGCCTTGTTCCTTCACGAAGTCGCGCAGGATATCGACATTGCGATTCGACTTCGAGTCGGCCGTGAAAATGTAGTGGTCGGGAATAATAACCACTTTGTTGCGGTCCCAGACCCTCGCGGCTTTGCCGAATTCGCGTTCAAACACGCCGATGGTCCCTGGCCCGCACACGTCGTGGGTCATAAGAACATCAGCCTGGACCCACACGTTGTCTCCGGCCTGCACGGAGGCCCTTCCGGCCGCGCGCGCGAGTATTTTTTCAGTAAGAGTCATATCACAATTTTGACGCGGCAAATCGATCTGCCGCACTCACACCACCGATTCTTCGTTCCAGAACATCGCCCAGGAGAATACCCGACTGGTTGAAGGATTTCAACCGCGAACCGTGAACGCGGCGGAACGGGGACGTATTTTGGCAGTGAGGTCAAAAAGCTCATGCGCCCCAGCAATTCATTTTGACGGGATGTGGGGCAGGTCTCCGACCTGCCGATGCGGGGAGTCTCCGACTCCGTGCAGGGCTAGAGCAAGAGCAAGAGCAAGAGCAAGAGCAAGAGTAAGAGATCTGCTCCACGCTGCTCCCGTGCATGGAGTCTCCGACTCCATGCACGGCCCAAGGCCAAGAGTCCGCCGCTGGCTCAACTCCATCATCGACAAATCTCGGTTCCACCGGCTACACTCGGGACGTAATGAGTTTCCTGGACCAAATCGAACCGTTGAAACAATCGGCACTGGCGGAGTTGCGAGTCGCGCCAGACCTGGCCGCGCTCGAGCAGGCACGGGTCAATTATCTCGGATCGCACGGCAAGTTCACGGCGTTGATGAAGCAGCTTGGAGCATTGTCCAAAGAGGAGAAGCCGGCGGCCGGAAAGGCCATTAACGGGGTCAAAGTCGAACTGGAAGCCGCCCTGGCCGAACGCCGCGGCGAACTCGAGTTGAAAGCAGCTCTGCCCCAGGAACCAACGGATTTTACCTTGCCTGGCCGGCGCCGCGTCCTCGGCAAGCTCCATCCCCTGACCCAAGTCACGGAGGATATTGTCCGCAGCTTTCGCAAGATTGGCTTTGTGGTGGCAGATGGCCCGGAGGTTGAGGACGAATACCACTGCTTCGACGCGCTGAACACCCCGGCGGATCACCCGGCTCGCGATACCCAGGATACCTTTTATCTGAAGTCAGAGGCAGGCGGGGCGCCTGCCCTGCTTTTGCGCACCCACACATCCTCGGTCCAGATTCGAGTGATGGCAAAGCAGCCACCCCCGGTTCGGATCATCGTGCCGGGCCGCGTTTATCGTCGCGACAACGCCGATGCGACGCACAACCCAACGTTTCACCAGGTCGAAGGCTTGTATGTGGACCGGAACGTGACAGTCGGCGATCTCAAGGGCACGGTCGAGTTCGTGTTCCGCGAACTGATGGGGCCGGAAACGCGCATCCGATTCCGCCCACACTATTTCAGCTACACCGAGCCGAGCTTCGAGATCGATTTCAGCAGCGCGCTGACGCGCAAGATGGGCAAGGAATGGCTCGAGATCGCCGGGTGCGGGATGGTGCATCCGCAGGTGTTTGAAAACGTCGGATACGATCCGGAAGTCTGGACCGGCTGGGCCTTCGGGTTCGGCATCGAGCGCATCGCGATGATCCGCTACGGCATCAACGACATTCGGCTGTTTTACGAGAATGATGTGCGGTTTCTCAGACAGTTCTGAGAAACGGGAACGCAATGCCTGTGAGCAAAAATGCATGCCGATCTGATCATCAAAAAATGGATCGAGACTGCCAAAGAACTGGGTCGTCCGATCTCGCAGCCTAAAGGACGCCTGGCGTACCTGACCTAGAATGAAAGTTACACTAAATTGGCTTAAGCAATACGTTGATTTCGATTGGTCGCCGGACGAACTGGCCGAGCGGCTGACCATGATCGGCATTGAAGTCGAAGGCGCGCAGAAGCTCGGCGGCGAGTTTGATGGCATCGTCGTCGCGCAGGTTATCACCAAGGACAAGCACCCGAACGCCGACAAGCTGACCGTCTGCCGTGTCAACGACGGCAAGGGTGAGCGCCAGATCGTCTGCGGCGCGCAGAACTTCAAGGCCGGGGACAAGGTGCCGCTCATTCAGGCCGGCAGCAGCCTGCCCGCCAAACCCGGCGAGCCGCCCTTCACGATCAAGGTCGGCAAAATCCGCGGTGTGGAATCCCACGGCATGATGTGTTCTCCGCAGGAACTCGGCCTGGGGGATGCGGTGGAGGGGCTCCTGATTCTGCGCGAGGACGCCAGGGTCGGCCAACCCTTTGCCGAATATCTTGGCCGGACCGGCAGCGACGTCGTTTACGATCTTGAAATCACCCCGAACCGGCCGGACTGGAACAGCGTGATTGGCATTGCGCGCGAAATCAGCGCGGTCACCGGCAGCCGGTTGCGGATACCGGAGGTCGGAGGCCGGAAAGCAGAGGACAAAGATCAGAAGTCAGAGATCAGTGTTGCGGAGTTGGTCGCGGTGCGGATTGAAGATGCGGATTTGTGCCCGCGCTATACGGCCCGGGTGGTTCGGGGCGTCAAGATTGCTCCCAGCCCGGAGTGGTTGAAGAGCACGCTCGAGAAAGTGGGTGTTCGGAGCATCAACAATGTGGTCGATGTGACCAATTACGTGATGCTGGAGTCCGGGCAGCCGCTGCATGCGTTTGATTATCATTTGCTGCAAAGTGGGGCAGGCACCGCCCCGGCCCAGGACAGGCGGGACGCCTGCCCTGCTATTGTCATCCGCCGTGCCGCTGACGGTGAGAAGTTCAAGACTCTGGATGGCCAGGAGCGCACGCTAACCAGCCAGATGCTGCTGATTGCCGACGAAACCAAAGCAGTGGCCCTGGCCGGCGTGATGGGCGGACAGAACAGCGAGATCAACTTGAACACGGTGGATGTGTTGATCGAGAGCGCCTGCTTCAAACCACAGAACATCCGCGCCACCTCCAAGCGGCTCGAATTGCGCACCGAGTCGTCGTACCGTTTCGAGCGGGGCGCCGACGTTGGCATCTGCGATTGGGCCAGCCAGCGGGCGGCAGCTTTGATTCTCGAAACGGCGGGCGGCGCGCTCGCGCAAGGTGTCGTGGATGCCTACCCGCATCCTTTTGAGGAGAAGCAAATCGCCTTGCGCCACCCGCAGACCGACGCCATCCTCGGCATCCCGGTCCCGGTGAACCAGCAGATTGAGGGCCTGCAACGGCTCGGTCTGGAAATCGCGACCGCGCCGGGCATTGCGCCTTCCATGGACGTGCCCACGCCGCACACCACCACTTTCAAGGTGCCTTCCTTCCGGGTGGATATTAAGCGCGAAATTGACCTCATTGAAGAAGTCGCCCGGCTCTACGGGGTGGACAAAATTCCCGCCACAGCGCCGCGCGGGGCCATCGGATCGAATGATTACGATGCAGTGCATGACCAACTCGCGGAAGCGCGCCGTATTTTGACCGGGCTTGGCCTGTTCGAGACCCAGGGTCAGACGCTGATTTCGGAGACCGCCGGACGGCTGGCTGGCAGCGAGCTGCTGGTCCCGCTATCCAATCCGCTCAGCAGCGATATGAACCTGCTGCGCCCGAGCCTTCTGCCGGGTCTGCTCGATGCGCTGCGGTATAACCTCAACCATAAGTCCTACGATGTGGCCCTATTCGAGGTTGGCCGCGTCTTCATTGCAGCGCAGGCGCCCCCGCCTGCGGGTTCACCGGGCGTCCCGCCCGGTGGCCCCCGCAAATCAACCCCCGCCACCCGCGAGGAGCGCCGCGTGGCCATTGCGTTGACTGGCCAGCGCAACCCGCTGTTCTGGACCGGGGCTGAGCGTGAGGCGAAATTCGATATTTGCGATCTCAAGGGCGTGCTCGAAGAGTTCCTGGAGCAGTTCGGCCTGCGGGGGCAGACCTGCGCGCGCCGGCCAGACAGCACCACGCTGTTTCTGGAATCCGCTACGGTCCATCTCGGCAGATTCCAACTAGGCGAATTCGGCCAGTTGCTTCCGCCTCTGGCCAAGCGATACGATTTGCGCGATGCCGTGCTGCTGGCGGAGTTGAATCTCGATCTTCTGCTGGCCCGGCGGAACCCTGCAAAATCCTTCAGACCGCTGCCGGCCTTTCCGTCCATTCGCCGGGATCTGGCGATGCTGGTACCCGAAGCGACCACCCACGACGCCATTCTCCAAGTGGTGAAACAGGTCAAACCAGCAAACCTGGAGGCGGTGGACCTCTTCGACGTGTTTCGCGGCAAGAACGTCCCGCCCGGCCAGAAGAGCGTGGCTTACGCGTTTACTTACCGGCAGGCGGAGCGAACCCTGACCGACACGGAAGTCAACGCCGCGCATGAACGGCTGGTCGAGCAGTTAAAACAGCGCTTGCAGGCGGTTGTGCGGGAGTCATAGGTGGCAACCCCCGGTGACGGACGTCGCGTAAAGTCGTCCGGTCCGAGGACATCCCGCTCCGCGCTCACGGAATCCGCAACCGGTAAGTCCTGACAGAACTATTGGTCGCACCACCAACGTCCGCCCAGACAGCAAATCAGCCAAAAACGATTCCTTGCGCCAGCGGCAGTTCTTTCGAGTAGTTGATCGTTGCCGTTTGCCGCCGCATGTAAGTCTTCCATGCATCGCTGCCGCTCTCGCGGCCGCCGCCAGTCTCCTTTTCGCCGCCGAACGCGCCCCCGATTTCGGCGCCGCTCGTGCCGATGTTTACGTTGGCGATCCCGCAATCGCTGCCGCGAGCGGATAGGAATTGTTCCGCCTCGCGCAGGTCGTTGGTGAAGATCGCCGAGCTGAGCCCTTGCGGCACATCGTTGTGGCAGGCGATGGCCTCGTCCATCGAGCGATAAGAAATCAAGTAGAGAATCGGCGCGAAGGTCTCCTCGCGGACGATCTTCAAGTCATGCCGCGCCGCGACGATGCAGGGGCGAACGTAGCACCCGCCGGGATAGTTCGGCCCAGCCAACCGCTCGCCGCCATAAAGGATCTCACCGCCTTCTTTGCGCGCCTCCGCCAGCGCCCTCTGCATGTCCTCGACTGCGCGAGGGTTGATCAGCGGCCCCATGAGCGTGCCGGCTTCCAGCGGATTGCCGATGCGCACTTGCTTGTAGGCCTCGATCAGCCGCCGAGTCACCGCTTCATGCACAGATTCATGCGCGATGATGCGCCGCGTAGTGGTGCAGCGCTGCCCGGCGGTGCCCACAGCCCCGAACAAAATCGCGCGCGTTGCCAGGTCCAGATCGGCGGTCGGAGCAACGATAATGGCGTTGTTCCCGCCCAGTTCGAGCAATGTTCGGCCTAACCGCCGCGTAACGACCTCGCCCACGTGCCAGCCCATCTTCGTGGAGCCCGTAGCGGAAATCAGGGGAACGCGCGGGTCGCCAATCAATCTCTCGCCGATCGTCGCACCGTCGCCGATCACCAGGCTGAAAATGGCGGGGTCAACAGCGTTCGCTCGGCAAATGCGCTCCGCGATCTTGATGGTGGCGATTGCCGTGAGCGGCGTCTGGCTCGACGGCTTCCAAACGGTCGAATCGCCGCAGACCACTGCCAGCGCGCTATTCCACGACCAGACGGCGACGGGGAAATTGAACGCGGTGACGATGCCGACAATCCCGAGCGGATGCCACTGCTCCATCATCCGATGCTGCGGCCGCTCCGACGCAATGGTCAACCCGTAAAGCTGGCGCGACAGCCCGACGGCGAAATCGCAAATGTCGATCATCTCCTGAACTTCGCCCTCGCCCTCGGCCAGAATCTTGCCCGCCTCCAGCGTGACGAGCCGGCCAAGGTCATGTTTGGCTTCGCGCAGCGCGTTGCCGAGTTGACGGACGATTTCGCCGCGTTTGGGCGCCGGCACAGTTTGCCATTTCTGAAATGCCTCCTGCGCCCGATGCACGCTGCGTTCGTATTGGTCGGGCGTGGCGGTCTGCACGGTGGCGAGCACCTGGCCGTCGTTCGGAGAGATGCTTTTCAGTGCTTTGCCGCTCCCCACCCATTCGCCGCAGAAAACGCCGGGGTTTGTCCCCTGTAAACTCAGCCTTCTAAAAAGAGCATCTTTGGAACATTCGGAATTCATTGCGTTGAGGACTCAGGTTCGCTTGCTATCTGCGCGAGATGCTGCCGTCCACCAGGCGCCGGGTCAATGCGGAAGAAAATCCGAAGCGACCGCGATTTCCAACCGGGGATGCAATAATTGAGAGGCTTGTGGACCGATGCCAGGAAATAGAGCAGAAATAGAGCTTGCAGGTCGGCGCACGATTGCTATTCTTTTTGTTCTTTATCTTAGAACAGGATTTGTATGGCGAGAATTTGTGAATTGACAGGCAAAGGCCCCATCAAGGGCAGCATCATCTGGCGCAGCGGCAAGTCAAAGAAAAGTGGCGGTATCGGCACGCATATCACGGCGATTACCAAACGCCGCTTTATGCCGAATCTCCAGCGCGTCAAGGCGCTGATCAACGGCGAAGTGCGCTACATCCGCGTCACGGCCAACGCGATTAAGAAGGGGTTGGTCGTTAAAGCGCCCAAACGCACCTGGAAGAAGGAAACTGCCGCGGCGGTTAAGGCTTGAACCTTTGAAGCGTTAAGGCGACCCCTCCTCGCTTTAGCGCTTTAGGACTTCAATGGTGCGCGGTCAACGCCGAGGGATCAATTGTTCGGGTCCAGCGTTCCTGCTCAGAGATTGGGATCAAACCCTTCTGCACTTTGCGCCAGGCCATTTCCCGCAACGAGCGCCAGCCCAGCTTGCGTGCGGCTGCCCGGAGCTCGGCGGTTCTCAAATTGGGCTGGATGAGGTCCGCGATGGCTTCGTTTAGCAAAAAGAACTCATAGATGGCAACCCGACCGCGGTGGCCTTTTTGATTACATTCCACGCAGCCGCGGCCCTTCCATGCATTCACCTGTTCGACCGGGATCCCCAGGGCAGCGGCCATTTCTTCACGGGTCG
>Ga0194053_10001082_pt1 | contig 18145 bp, 19 predicted proteins | sample SepL228m_MetaG_FD_161684 | JGI IMG/M metagenome (GOLD analysis project Ga0194053, IMG submission 161684) | Anoxic zone freshwater microbial communities from boreal shield lake in IISD Experimental Lakes Area, Ontario, Canada - Sep2016-L227-8m | ecosystem: Environmental > Aquatic > Freshwater >... | reverse complement strand
CTCTCCGGCGGTTTCAGGGGATCCGCTTTGCCGACTGCCGATGCCACCGGCTCGATCAACTTGAACACGACAAGCGGGAAGGTGGCGCTCAGGAGCACGACAACCGCCCTGAGCGGCTCCTCGCCGATCGGGGCCCCTGGACTGCAGGATTTCGTCGGTTACGGATCGGCCAACTCCTACGAGGGTTCGACGGCGGCACCATCGCTTTCGGCAACCACAGCCATCTTCCGTGCGGGAAGCGGGGGAACGGACACCGGAGCCAGCTCGGCAGATTTCTCCACCGGCACGCCGAACCCACATAATTCCTCCGGCATCGGAGTTCCACCCGTTATCAGCAGCGCCCTGTCGGCGGGCGGCATAACCGGTTCTCCGTTCAGCTATCAGATTGCGGCGTCGAACGGTCCGACCTCCTATGGTGCCGCGGGACTGCCTTCCGACCTCAGCGTTGACACCTCGACAGGGCTGATCTCCGGAACTCCATCCACGGCCGGAACCTATCCCGTCACGATCTCCGCGACCAGCTCCGCCGGAACTGGGTCCGCCGTATTGAACCTCACGATCACGAGCGGCGCGGGGGCAACCATCACGGCCAATGGCGTATTGACGGCCGTCACGACGACGTATGGCTCCGCGAGCGCCGTGCCGGCGAGCTTCACGGTTTCGGGCGCGAACATGACAGCGGGAATTTTGATCACGGCTCCACCGGGATTTGAGCTTTCTCAAACCCCGGGCGGAGCGACCGGTTATGCCCCCACTCAAACAGTCGGGGTCGCTGGTACGATCGGCTCAACGAGCGTCTATCTGCGGTTGGCGGCGGCAACGGGAGTCGGGGCCTACGCGGGCAACGTCGTCTGCACGAGCGTGGGCGCACTGCCGGTGAATGTGGCGACGGCATCGAGCGATGTCCGGCCGAAGGTTCTCACCATTGCCGCCAGCGACCAAACAAAACCGTTCGGCGTGACCCTCGCGCTGGGTCCGGGCCAGTCCGCATTCAGCAGTTCCGGCCTTGTCGCTGGCGAGACCGTCGGCACGGTGACGCTGGCGGCGGGCGGCGGCCTTGCCGCTTACGATCCGCCCGGCAGTTATTCCGTCACTCCCTCGAACGTCACCGGCGGCACATTCAACCCCACCAACTACGACATCCTCTACCTGCCCGGAACGCTCACGGTCACCGGCCAGGATTTTTCCGCATGGACCAGCGGAAAGCTTTCCGGCCCGGATGCCCTGCCGGGTGCCGATCCGGATGGGGATGGCTTAAGCAATCTGGTCGAGTTTTTCATGGGGCTCGACCCGGCTGCCAACGATGCCTCCGGGGCCACGGGCATCACGCTCACGGTTGATCAGTTTTCCTACACCTACCGCAAAAGCAAATCCGCCACCGGGATCAACGGTGCCGTGAAGTGGAAAAACGACCTCATGTCCGCGACGCCATGGTCGTCATCGGGCGTGACCGATGTGCTCGTGAGCGACCAGGGGACCTACGAGATCCGGAAGGCATCGGTGACGCTGGGAGCCGGGGAAACCACTAAGTTCCTGCGTCTCGAAATCACGGTGCCGTAAGGGCTATTTGAGCGTGCCGGTTCCCCAGCGGCGGTGGAGGAACCTCTCCCAGGGGGCGAAGAGGAGTTTGTCGGCGAGGAGGCCGAGCGCGATGAGCACGATCATGACGCCCATGACCTGGTCCATGGCCAGAAGCTCTCGCCCGTAGTGGAGGAGTTGGCCGAGCCCGAAACCGGTGAGGATCGTCACAAAAATCTCGGCGGCCATGAGCGATCGCCATGCGAACGCCCAGCCCTGCTTCATGCCGCCGACGAGGTACGGCAGCGAGGCCGGCAGGATCACTCGCACCCACGAATGCAGGCCGGTCGAACCCATCGTCTTTGCCGCGCGGAGGTAGATCGGCGGCATCGAGCGCACCCCGTCGCTGGTCGCGATGATGACCGACCAGAGGGTGCCCATGATGACGACAAAAAGCATGGCTGCTTCGGTCTGTCCGAACCACCCGAGGGCGAGCGGCACCCAGCATACGCTCGGCAGCGCCTGCATCCCCAGCGCCAGCACCCCGACTGTGTCCTGAAATATTTTGAATTTTGCGGTAAAGAGCCCGAGGGGGATGCCGAGCAGGAGGCCGACCGCGTAGCCGACGAGCAGGCGCTTGATGGTGACCAGCGTCGCGCTTTCGAGCGTTCCATCGGCAGCCGACTGCCAGAGGTATTTGGCGACGTTCGAGGGCGGCGGGAACATCACCTGAGAAACCCCGCCGGACCGCGCGGCAAATTCCCAAACCGCGATGAGGAGCGCGAAGAAGACGAGAGATATGAGCGCGCTCTTCATTCCGCAGCCTCCCGTCCCTCTCCCGGTGTGAATCCCTTGAGCGCGGCGGTGATCTCGGTCGAGTAGCGTGCAAGCTCGACGCTGTTGATGTCGCGTGGGCGCGGCAGTGCAACGTTGAACTCCTTGCGGATGCGGCCGGGGTTCGGGGAAAACAAGATGACCCGGTCGCCGAGGCAGGCGGCCTCTCGGACATTGTGGGTGACGAAGACGATCGTCTTCCGGCGCGCCTGCCAGATTTTCTGGAGATCCCCGTAGAGCTGTTCGCGCGTGAGGGCGTCGAGAGCGGCAAACGGTTCGTCCATGAGGAGGACGCGGGGGTTCGGGGCGAGTGCCCGCGCGAGGGCGACGCGCTGTTTCATCCCGCCCGAAAGCTCGTGGATATTCGAGTGGTGGAGTTTTTCCAACCCAACAAGCTGGAGATAGTAACCGGCCACCTCGAGCCGTTCCTTGTCCGTGAGCCCAGGCTTGAGTTTCAGGCCGAAGAGGACATTGCCCATCACATCAAGCCAGGGAAAGAGCGCGTGTTCCTGGAACATGACCATCCGGTCCCGTCCGGGCCCTGTGATCGGTTCGCCATTAGCCAGCACGCGTCCGGAATCCGGCTGCTCGAGCCCGGCGATGATGTTCAGCAATGTCGATTTCCCGCAGCCGCTCACCCCAACCAGGCAAACGAATTCGCCCTCCGAGATTTTTAAGCTGATGGAATCGAGCGCCAACACCGTGCGGTGCTTTGTCGCGAATGACTTCGAGACCCGGTCCACCTCGATCCGCTCAGCCGACGCGTTCGCCAAATGGTGCTCGACGCTCACGGCTTCCAGATCAGCTTGTCCAGGTTGACCTCGTTGCGCAAAAATCCGACATCGCGCGCCTGTTTGAGGAATATTTCAAACGGGGCGGAGGAAATTTCGTTATTGAAGACCAGCCGCGTCCACGCCTCGTTGATGAGAGGAGCTGCGATCTGCTTGTGCGTGATCGCGCTGATCTCGTCGCGAACCCGCCGCTGCGCCTCGTCCGGGTTTGCGAGCACCCAAGCCGTAAGCTCGTTGTGCGCGGCAAGAAACTTTGAGGCAAGCGCCGGATTTTCTTTCAGGAACCCCTCGCGTCCGGCCAGCACCGTCGTCAGGGCATCCTTGTCGGCAAAAAAGATTTTGCCGCCGGCTTCATTGACGAGTCGGGTGACCCACGGTTCGACCGTCCATGCGGCATCGATTTTTCCCTGCTGGAAAAGCGCGAGAATATCCGGGTTCTCGGTCGGGATCACATGGGCCTCGCCGCCGACGAGGGTCACCTTGATCCCGTGCGCGATCAGCCAGGCGCGGCATTCGACATCCTGCGTGTTCCCAAGCTGCGGGGTGGCAATTGTCTTGCCCCGGAAGTCCTCCGGCTTGGTGATCGCGTCGCCTTTAACCACGAGTCCTTCGCCCCCGCGCATCGAACCGCTCAGCACCCGGATCTCGGCGCCGTTCGCCTTCGCATAGGCGTTGACCACCGGGCTCGGCCCCACGTAGGTGAAGTCAACCGCCTTGGTGAAGATCCCCTCCATCGCGGACGGGCCGGCATTGTAAATCATCCACTCGATTTTCACAGGAACCCCCAGCCGGGACTCGAACCAGCCCTTCCCCTCGCGGGTCATGTTCGCGGCAACCATCCCCTGCGCGTGGGTTACATTAGGAAATACGCCCACACGCACCACCTGCTGCGCGGGGAGCAAGGAAGCCGAGGCCAAGATCGCGATGACGAGTCTCCAAACCATATTCCCACGAAGGATTGCCGGAAATCACCGCGAGTCAACGCGGGATATCGATTATTCGGCGGGCGTGAAGCGGCTGCGCTCTACAGATCCAGAAAATCCCGCACGAATTCGTTCGCGGGATTTCTTCTGACTTCCTCCGGGGTGCCGGACTGCTGGATGACACCTTTGTCGATGATGACCACACGGTCTGCGACCTCGAAGGCCTCGTCCTGATCGTGGGTCACAAAGATGGTGGTGAGACGGATCCGTTCGTGGAATTCCCTGAGCCAGCGGCGGAGGTCTTTGCGCACCTTGGCATCCAATGCGCCGAATGGCTCATCGAGCAGCAACACCTCGGGCTCGATGGCCAGCGCCCTCGCGAACGCGACCCGCTGGCGCTGGCCGCCAGAGAGCTGGGTGGGGAGGCGCTTTTCGAGCCCGTCGAGCTGGACGGCCGCGAGGAGTTCCTCGACCCGGGCGCGGATCGTCGATTCCGGCGGACGCTTCTTGCGCGGAAGAATCCGCAGCGCGAAGGCGATGTTTTCAAAGACATTCATGTGCGCGAAGAGGGCATAGGCCTGAAAAACGAAACCCGCTTTGCGCTTGTAGGCGGAGAGTTGCGTAACGTCGCGGTCCTGAAATAACACCGATCCCTGCGACTCCGGGAACTCGAGCCCGGCGATGACGCGGAGCAGGGTGGTTTTCCCCGATCCGCTGGGGCCGAGCAGGGCGATCAGTTCGCCGGTCTCGATCTCCACGCTCACGTCGTTGAGCGCGGGGTAGCGCGAATATCGCTTGGTGACGTGATGGATTCTTATGCTCATGAGAAAGTGGTTTGTGTCAGAGTTGCTTCAACTGCTCGGCGGCGCGCCATTCCGAGTAGGTCTTGAGAAAAAGCGTAACGAGCGCGAGCAGTGCCAGCAACGAGGCCACAGCGAACGCGGCGGCAAAGTGGTATTCGTTGTAAAGGATTTCGATATGGAGAGGCATGGTGTTGGTCTTGCCCCTGATGTGCCCCGAGACGACCGAGACGGCCCCGAATTCCCCCATCGCACGCGCATTGCAAAGGATCACCCCGTAGAGAAGCCCCCATTTGATTTTTGGAACGGTCACCCGCCAGAAAATCTGCCATCCGTTTGCGCCGAGTGTCAGCGCGGCTTCCTCCTCGCTGATCCCCTGCGCCTGCATGAGAGGGATGAGGCCCCGCGCCACAAAGGGAAATGTGACAAACACCGTGGCGAGCACGATTCCGGGAACCGCGAAAATGATCCGGATATTATGGTCCGACAGCCAGGATCCAAACCACCCTTTCGACCCGAAGACGAGGACGTAGATCAGCCCGCCGATGACCGGCGAGACCCAGAGCGGAAGATCGATCAGCGTGATGAGAAACGACCTGCCGGAAAACCGGAAACGTGTCAGGCTCCACGCGGCCGCGAGGCCGAACACGGTATTCAGCGGCACGGCGATTGCAGCGACGAGCAGCGTGAGACGGATCGCATCCTGGGTGTAGTGGTCCTGGAACGTTTTTACGAAGACGGGAAGCCCTTTGGAGAAGGCCTCGTGGAAGACGACAAAAAGGGGCAGGAGAAGAAAGAGGCTGAAGAAAACCAGCGTGATCCCGATCAGCAGGAACTTCGCGACCGGCGACTCCGCGGTTGCCCGGCGGCCGATGTTCGGCCGTTGCGGGATCGGAAACTGGGATGCGCCGGCCATCGTCAGTGCAGCCCTTTTCTATTGTTGTCCCACGCCTGCAGACCATTGCTGGCCAGCAGCACAAGAAACGAAACGACGAGCATCACGAATCCGAGCGCCGCAGCTCCGCTGTAATCGTATTGCTCGAGCTTTCCGATGATCAGAAGCGGAGTGATCTCGGTCTTGAACGGGAGATTTCCCGCGATGAAAACCACCGAGCCGTATTCGCCCACAGCCCGCCCGTAGGCGAGCGTGACTCCCGTCAGGGTCGACGGCACGAGCGCCGGAAAGATCACTCTCCGGAACGTCTGCCAACGCCCGGCTCCCAGACACGCCGCCGCCTCCTCGACATCGTCGGAAAGGTTCTCGATCACCGGCTGGAGCGTGCGCACGACAAACGGCAGACCGATGAACGTGAGGGCGACAAAGATTCCCAACTGGGTGAAGGCCACTTGGATGCCCAGCGGCTTCAAAAGCGAGCCGATCCAGTCGTTCGGCGCATAGATGGCGGTCAGAGCAATCCCCGCCACCGCCGTCGGCAGAGCAAACGGCAGGTCCACCACAGCATCGAGTATCCGCCTCCCGGGAAACCGATACCGCACCAGCACCCAGGCCGCGATGAACCCGAAAACCCCGTTCACCAGCGCCGCAAAAAGGGAAATTCCGAAGCTCACCCAATACGAGGCCACCACTCTCGGGGCTGTGATCGTCTCCCAAAAATGCCCCCAGCCTCCGGACGTCGTTTTCACAAAAAGCGCTGAAAACGGGACCAACACGATCAGGCTCAAATAAACCACTGAATATCCCAATGTCAGCCCCATGCCGGGGAGGGCGTGCTTGCGGGGCGATGGCGCTCGGTTCGACATGCGGTAGTCAGAAAAATGTTACGGAAGCGGCATCGCAGGGAGACCCGAAGATCAAACCTCCCGACGGAAAAAGTCGTTAAAACCCATCGGGAATCCCACCGGGCTATCTGATAAATGCAACATTAACGACCAAATAGAGCGTTATTCAGCCTCGGTCAATGCCTGTTTTATCCGGTGAAATGGGGAAGCACTCAGATCATGATGTCGATTTCATCTTCATGGAGGCGCACGGTGACTGTGAGCCGCGACTTGCTTTCCTGTCCGCGTTTCCGGCTCGACTTCAGATTCCGCGTGGGCACCTCTCGTGGACAGCCTCACTATGATCATGCGCTACGTTTGCCGGAACTGATACCATCTCTTGGAGATACTTGGACGATTTGGGTTGTAGCAACTGTGTCAGGAAACAAGGGAAAGTTCGTGAGATTTGAGGAGTGATTGGATGTGGAGGAGAAGCTTTCGCATGGCAGCGGTGATGGCGCATTTGTAAGGTTTGCCCCTGGCGAGAAGGCCTTCGACGTAGCGGTGGATAACAGGGTTGTGACGAGCGGCAGTGTGGGCGGCCATGTCGAGAACCCGTCGGACTTTTGAACGCCCACCATAGATGAAGCGCTTGCCGCGATGAGCGCCGCTGTCGTTGTTATAAGGAGCCACGCCCGCGAGGGCGACGAGTTGGTTTCTGTTGACGGCGGTGATTTCCCGGAGTTGAGAAAGGAGAGTCCATGCGGTGACCTCTCCGACGCCTTTGACCGAGGTGATGACCCGGCAAGACGCTTTGAGCTCGGAATGGGTGTCGAGGAGTTTTCGGATTTGGTTTTCGATGAGTGAGAGCTCCTTTTCTAGAGCCTTGATATTGCGGCGCAGGGAGGCGATGACGGCTTTGTGTGAGGTTTTCTGGGCGCGGTTCTTCTCGCGGGCAATGAATTCGGCCAGTTGGGCCCGCCGATCGATCAGGTCGGACAGTTGGGTCTGCTGGGCGCAGGGAGCTGGCGAGGGGCGCAGGTTTTTGCCCGTGGCGAAGCGGTAGATCATCTCTGCGTCGATCGGATCGGTCTTGGCTTTGATGCCCTCGCTTTTGGCGAAGGCTCGCAGGAGCCTGGGGTTGACGACGCTCAGCGGCACATTTTGGGCGTGGAGGAACTCGCCCAAAGCCCGCTCGTATCCGCCGGTAGCCTCGAAGACGACAAGGATCGCGTCCCTGTCAGGGAGGCGGGAAAGAAGCGCTTTGAAACCTCGCGGGCCGTTTTCCAAGGAGAAGGACCCGTAGGCGCAGTGGACCTGCAAGGAATCTTTTGCAATATCTATGGCAATGATGTTCGGCATGATTTTTTTGGTGTTGGTCGGTTGGTTTTCCATGGTTTATCTCCTACTTGTAGAGGTGAGCTCGCGGGGCCGAGGCTTCCGGGCTCGTGCAACTGTTTGAGATTAAGCCAGGATGTTTCCGGGGATCGTCGCTACAACATGAACTCGGTGAAAACCGGTTCTGAGGCCCTTCAGATCTTCCCGGAAGCGCCTGTGGGTCGATGGCCTCGGCCCACAGGCTTCCTAGCTTTCCCATCTTTGATGAGAAAGCTGAGGTTTTCAGCGAAATTTTGTGGCCTCCGGCCATCAGGGAAAGATGACCTGAGGAATTATTCCCAAACCGGTAGCTCTGGCTTGGCGCCAGCGCCCGAGCTCTTCCCTTCGGGCTCGGGCTGCCGCTACCTTGCCCTGCCGGGCATTTGCGAATAATTCCCCCGCTCATCTTTTTCAACCTACAAGAGGCCCTTGTGTCAAGGGCCTGTAGGACTCAATAGGCGGTTGGCACAACCGCCTCTACACCATCCAGCAAACTCGAAGAGATGGAACTGATCTGTCTTTGCAATTTTCTGGGGGGATTCAGACGGAATTTCCAGATTGAAAACCGGTCAGTGGAACCGCTGCCTCAGCCACCCGAGATCGAAGCGGTCGCCGGGACAATCGGTCGGCTTGGGGTTGATTTCTTTGTGGCCTTTGACGATGGACGGCTTGCCTTTGATTTTTCCGACGCGGGCGCGCAGGAAGGTGATGAGTTCGTCCAGGGCTTCGAACTGTTCCTTCGTCGGTTTGTCGCGGTTGAAATCTCCCACGAGGCAGATGCCGAGGGCGATGTTGTTGAGGTAGTCGCTGGCGACATGCCCGCCGTTGATCTGGCGGGTCCAGCGGTTCCCGATTTCAATTTCCCCGTTCCCGGAGGAACTCCCGTTTCCGATGACAAAATGGTAGGCGAGACCGTTCTGCATCTTCCGGACACGCAGGTGATAGACATCGAATATCCGGGCGTTTCCCTGGCGGGTCCCGCTGTTGTGGACGACGATGTATTTCCAGCGCCCGCGCTGCACCTTCGCCTGGTCGATGGCCTTGCGGACAGCGGGCGTGAGATAGCGGTAGCGCTTGAAAAATCCTCCGAATTGCAGCCGCGGTGCCGGCTCGATCCCCTGGTCTTCATCGAGTCCGGATTTCTCCACATGGATCGGCGCATCCAGCGGATGGCCCAGCGGGGTTTTCCCCTGGGGAGTTTGCGATGGGCTGGGAGAAGGCGTCGCATGGGGCGTGCTCTCCGGCGTGGCTGCGGGCTTTTGTGGCTCGCGCACGGGATGGTCTGGAACATCGATGACATCCGGTGTCTCGGCGGGTTTCGGAGTTTTCTTAATGCTCTTCTCAGGAGTGGGCTCCGGGGTTGGCTTTTTATGGTGGGGAGCCGGGGTATCTTCCGGCTCGGGGGTACTCTTCGGCGTGGGTTTCGGCGATGCTTTTGGGGTTGGCTTGGGAGTGGGTTTCGGGGTGGAGGCCGGCTTCGGTTTCGGACGCGGAGTGGCCGACGGGGACGGCTTCGGAACCGGATGGATATCCTCGCGGGACTGCAGGAAAAGCTGCCGCTTTTCCTCGTCGCTCATCTGGGTACGCACGGTCGGGACGAGAAAGATTACCCATCCCAACAAAAGCATCCAGACAACAGCCGCTTGTTTCCGCACGCCGCACACTAGCAAACCCGGGACCATGATCAAGCCGCCCGACAATCAATACAGAACCCGGACCAGGCAGAGGCCCCCTGCTGGAGCAACGTGGGACGTGCGCGGGCCGGCATCTTTCAACCGCCGACGGAGTTCGTCGAGGGGAAACCGGCCGATGGCGCACCGGACTGCCGAGGCCGCCAGCATCCGGACCATTTTGTAAAGGAATCCATCCCCTTGAAAAGTGAGCGTCCAGGCAGGGCCTTTCCTGCTGAGGCGGATGGCGGAGAGAGTTCGGGTCGTCGGCTCTGGAGCCTTGGACCCGCGGGCGCAAAACGCGGCGAAGTCGTGCCGCCCGGTCAAACTCGCGCACGCGGCTTTGAGAAGGTCCGGATCCGGTTGCCCCGGCACATGCCACGCGCGGTTGATCAGAAGCGGCGGCATCACCGGGCCGTTCCAAATCGAATACCGGTAGATTTTCCCCCGCGCCGAGAATCTCGCGTGAAAATCCGGAGCGGCTTTTCTCAAACTCATCACGCGGACTCCCGGAGGGATGTTCGCGTTCACGGCAGCAAGCCACTCGCCAACCGGCAAACGGTCATCGGGGACGTCCACATGCGCCGACTGGCCCTCGGCATGCACCCCGGCATCGGTGCGTCCGGATCCGTGGACAACAACCCGTCCGCCGCAGAGCAAACGAAACGCCGACTCCAGAGCATCCTGCACCGCCTTTCCATGCGCCTGGCTCTGCCACCCGGAAAATTGAGTCCCGTCATAGGCGACGGTCATCCTCAGTCTCATGCCTGGGAATCCAGCCAGCTCTGGAGCAGGATCTGCGCGGCGACCTGATCGATCATCGCCTTCTGGTCGCGCGCGTTTTTTCCGGCCTCGTGAAGCGATCTTTGTGCGGAGACGGTCGTCAGGCGCTCGTCCCACGGCACAACCCGGCATGCTGTCTCCAATTTCAAAGCCTCAATAAACTCCCGGGCCTTCTGCGCGGCGGGGCCGAACGTGCCGTCCATATTGCGCGGCATGCCCACCACGATCGTCTGGGTTCCCTTTTCCTCTGCGATCTCCAAAATCCGCTGCATCACCCGGCCCGACTTGACATGGATCGTCTCCATCGGGTGCGCGAGCATTCCGAGATCGTCGCTGACGGCGACACCCACGCGGGCATCGCCGAGATCAATTCCCATCGCACGGTTCATTTGCGGTTGAAAATCTCACACCGCTTCCCTAGGTTCAATCACCATGTCACAATTGTCGTTGGACAAATTCGGAGAAAACCTCCCGGTTTCGGGAGTAGTCGCCTTCTCGCAGGTCGCAATCGGGCTGGGAGTCGGGATTCTGGTTGCCGACCGCATCGGCCGCAACGCGCGTCGCGGCCTCGCCATCGGCCTGATGAGCGCCGGAGTGGCGACGCTTGTTCCGGTCGTCTGGGGAGTCATTTCAAACATCAGCCACCGCCCGGGTTCCTCGCGCACCATGCGCAGGCGCTTAGACGGGATCCGTCGCGTGCCGGGTGTCGGCGATGACGACCACCTGTTTTAGCTTCGTTTGAAAATCGTTCTGGCATCCGCGTCTCCGCGCCGAAAACAGTTGCTGGAGGAAGCGGGTTACCTGGTCGAATGCATCATCTCCGGGGCCGAGGAAATCGAGGACCACTCGTTCGCACCGGCCGATCTGGCGCTGGAAAACGCCACACGCAAAGCCCGCATCGTCGCGAAGGATTCTCCCGCCCACGTCGTCATCGCCGCCGATACTGTCGTGTGGAAAAACGGCCGGTTTTTTGGAAAGCCGTCCGACCTCGATGATGCATTCCGGATGCTGAAGGAACTCGCCGGCCACACGCACGAAGTGGTCACCGGAGTGGTGATCTACTTTCCAGACGGCGGGACCGCGATATTTTCAGAATCCTCCCTGGTCACATTCCACGCTTTGGATGACGGGGAGATCCGCTCGTATCTGGAGTCGATCCATCCGTTGGACAAAGCCGGCGCCTATGCCGCGCAGGGGGACAACGGCCGCATCATCAAAAACATCCAAGGCTCGGTGACCAATGTCATCGGACTCCCGTTGGAGCGGATCCGGGAAGTGCTGGAGCAGCAGGCTTGAGCAAGACTACAAGCCGGAAAGCGAGACCGAGGCGGTCTGTCCGATGCGTAGCGGAAACGGCGGCTTTCCCACAACTTGAACACGGACCGGAAACCGGTTCGGAAGCCTAACCCAGTCGATCGTCTGGCTGACATCCGGCAGCAGGTGGACGGTTGAACCATCCGGAACATAAATCCCCCAAGCCAAACTCTCAACAACTCCCTCGAACGGCTGGCTCTCGTGCCCCATCAGGCGGATCGCCGCCTTCCGTCCTTCCGCCACGTTGCGCAACTGGGTCTCTTTGAAATACGCCGCCACCCAGAAAGAACTCGAGTCCACCAGGGCGAGGATCTGCTGGCCGGCGGTCACATACGTGCCGGGCGACGTGTTGACATTTGTCAGATACCCGTCAACCGGTGCAACGATCTTCGTGTAGCTGAGGCTGAGCTTTGCAAACTCCAAGTCCGCCTGCACAGCGGCGACATCCGCCTGCGCCCCGATATAGGAATCCTGCGCATTCTGGAGATCCCGGATGTCGATGACTTTGGTTTCGTAGAGTTGGGTCTGCCGGTCGAGGTTCTGCTTGGTCTGGACGGCTTTGGCTTCGGCCTGCTGGAGTTTGCCCGTCAGGCTGTTGACATTGGCGATGTAGGTCGCGGGATCAATTTCAAAGAGCAGGTCTCCCTTTTTTACCTGCTGGTTGTCCTTCACCGGGATCTGGATGATCGGTCCTCCGACGCGACACGCCACGCCCACCACATTCGCCCGCACCTGGGCATCGCGGGTCCATGGACGCGTAACATACCGGTGATACATCGCCAGCGAGGCGACCAGCGCTAGCACCACCACGGCCGAGGTGACAATATACTTCGAACCACCGGCTTTCATGGGGCGAGAATCACGCCGAACAGGCAACCAAAAAACACAGCCAATGCCACGAAGAAAAGCGGCACGTGCCAGATGTGGCGCGTCAGTGCCCGCCGCTCGAGTTCGAGCACGACGATCCATGCCGCCAAAAAACCCAGCGAGCTGATGATCATCCCCCATGGCATCAGAAAATCCCCTATCTGGAACTCCGGAGTCCGGAAATAATCGAGGATCGCCATGGGGAAACGGCTACAGTATTCCAAGCTTCATTTTTCCGGCTTCGCTGATCATGGCTTGATTCCAAGGCGGATCCCAAACCAGTTCGACCTCGGCGTCATCGATGCCCTCGAGCGAGAGGATTTTCCCGCGCGCATCAGCGGCGATCGTCGGCCCCATCCCGCATCCCGGCGCGGTGAGCGTCATCTTCACATTCACGGACACGGGGCCGCCTTCGGCCCTGGTGATCGCACAATCATAAACGAGTCCGAGGTCCACGATGTTCACCGGGATCTCGGGATCGAAGACGGTTTTCAACTGGTCCCAGACCGCCTGCTCGGTCGTGCCCTCCACTTTGACCTTTGCCGACACGGCTTCCGGGTCGAGGCCGAGCGCATCGGCATCCTTCAACTCGATGCGGGCCAGCCCCCCCGGCGTCGCCACTGTGAAGGTTCCGCCCAGCGATTGCGTCACCACAACCGACATGCCGGACGGCAGAACGAGCGGGTGCCCGCTGGGGATTTGGACGGCGTCGCAGTCGCGGGAAAGAAGGATGTCTCCTTGGGTTTTCATATTAGGAATGGAGTTTGATAATGACTTTTTTTTGTGACTGAAAGCTGTCCATGAGTGTCGGTGCGGAAGCGGCCGCAGGCGCTGAAGGAGTTCCAGCGAGCGCATTTTTTAAGGCTCCTTCAACAAGTTGCGCGCAGTGGATCTTCATCGGGGGAAGCGGGCCGAGCGGGGCGGATAGCTCCGGCCCCGAGAGCGCGAGCGCCTCCTCGGATGTTTTGCCCTTGATCATCTCGGTCGCGATGCTGGCAACCGCAATCGCGGTCTGGCAGCCGAAGGATTGAAACGTCGCCTTGTCGATCACCCGGCGTCCGCCTTCGTCCCGGAACTTGATCCACATCCTCAGCATGTCACCGCAATCGCTGCTCCCCGCCGTACCGACTGCATCGGCTTCGGACATTTCGCCGAGGTTTTTCGGATCGCTGATGGCGGACTCGATGTCGGTGTTCATTCGATGGAGTAGCGGGGCAGTGAGGGATCGACTTCGAGGCTCCACGCATCGATGCCGCCTTTAAGGGCGCGGACATTTGCAAATCCGTGCCCGGAAAAATAGGCGGCCGCATCAAGGCTGCGGGTCCCGGCGTGGTCGTAGATGATCAGCGCCGTGTCTTTCGGGCATCCGCCCATCATCTGCTGGATGAGATCCTGGCTGAATAGCTCCGAGCCTTCGATCTTCACGGATTCGTGCTCTTCGCGGGTCCTGATGTCCAGGAACCGCGTGCTTCCGGCCCGGTGGGCATCCGCGGCTTCGCTGGGTGAGATAAAAACTTTTTCGTCCTGCTCGTGGGATTCGCGCACCTTTTCAAGAACAGTCTCCATGGCGATCCCGTCGTTGCGGGCGCAAACCTCGGAGAGCTTTTCCTCGGGCCTGAAGCCGCAGCTCGCGCACCCGCCGATGTGGTAGTTGCGGAACAAAGCCCGCTGCGCACCGGGGTAGGCGGCGAGAAGTTCCTGCATCGTGGGATCCGGTGACAAGGCCATGGGAGAAACAACGTAATGGCTTTCGAAAGGAATTCAACCCCGCTTCGGCTCAGACGATTTTGAAATCCACCTGCTGCTTGAACATGTCCACCCGCGCCACGATGACCTCGACCGTCGCACCGACCTGGTAAATTTTCTTCGTCTTCCGCCCGACGAGCCGGCCACGGGCGGTGTCCAAAACGTAGAAATCTCCATCCAGCGAGGAGACATGAACGAGCCCTGACAAAAGAAACTCGGGCAGCTCGACAAACATCCCGTAGTTCTTGACGTCAAGGATCGTCGCCTTAAACGACTGACCGGTCCGCTTGGCAACCTGGAGCTGAAAATATTCCAGCTTCTTCAGCCGGACCGATTCGCGCTCCGCATCCGACGCTGTCCGCTCGGTCGTGGAAATGTGATCGGCGACAGTGGCGAGCGCCGTGGAATCCGGCCCGGATTTCGTGAGCCCGAGCATCCGCTCCAACCCGCGGTGGACAACCAGATCGCTGTAGCGGCGGATCGGGCTCGTGAAGTGCGTGTAGTCTGGTTTCGCGAGGCCGTAGTGCCCGATCGGATCGGGCGAATAGCGGGCGCGCTTGAGGCTCTTGAGCAGCGCGATCTTGACGGCCGACTCGTGCGGCTGCCCGCGCAGCCCCGCCAGGAGTTTTTGGAGCTCCGGCCGGTGCGTGAGATCGCCCGCGCGGACCCCCTGCCCTGCCGCGAATTCGCGGAACTCGACAAGCTTGTCGGCATCCGGCTTCTCATGGATCCGGTAGAGCGCGGGCTGATTCCGCAGCTTCAGCTCGCGGCCCACAAGCTCGTTCGCAAGGAGCATCATCTCCTCGATGAGCTGGTGGGAAATGTCGTTCTCGACCCGCTCCAGGCGGATCGGCGTTCCCTTGTCGTCGAGCCAGACCTTGATCTCTGGAAAGTCGAGATCGAGCGAACCGGCGGCGAAACGCTTCTTGCGGAGGAGCGACGCAAGCTCCCAGGCCACATGGACCCTCTCGGCAAGTGCATCCCCGCCGGCGGGCTTCTTAAGAATTTCAAACGCCTGCTTGTAGGTCAGCCGGGCCGCGCTTTTGATAACGGATTTCGCGAAGCGAACAGAGTGGACTTTCCCCTGCTTATCCACTTCTGCGAACACCGAAAACGCCAGGCGTTCGACTCCGGGCTTGAGGCTGCAGATCCCGTTGCTGAGTGCCTCGGGAAGCATCGGGATCACCCGGTCCGCGAGATAAACGCTGTTCCCGCGGGCATGGGCCTCGCGGTCGAGCGTGGTCTTCGGCCGCACGTAATGCGAGACATCCGCGATGTGGATGCCCAGCTTCCAGCCGGAGGCCGTCCGCTCGACGTCGATCGCATCATCGAAATCCTTCGCGTCGTCTGGATCGATCGTGAAAATGAATTTTCCGCGCAGGTCGTCGCGCTTTCCGGCCTCGCGCAAATCCACTTCGGGCGAAACCCGGCCCGCCTCCTGCAAAACGGCGGGAGGAAAATCGGTCGGGAGCTGGTGCTTGCGAATGATCGACAGCATGTCCACGCCGGGCTTCCCCACCGGCCCGAGCACTTCGATGATGTGCCCCTCCGGGTTGACATGGCGCGACGGCCACGAATCCAGGTGGGCGACTACTTTGTCGCCGATATTCGCCTGCAGCGGCGGCACCGGCGCCTGCAGGTAGAGGTTGTGGACAAATCGCGGGTCGTCCGCGACAAGGTAGAAAAAGTTTTTTGATTTCTGGAGCGTGCCGACGATCGTCTCGTTCGCCCGGTTGAGAATCCGTATCACCCGCCCCTCGTGAACCGCCTCGGCCCCCGGACGCCGCCCTGTCGCGCGCTCGACGGAAACGCGGGCGACCACCCGGTCCCCGTGCATCGCCGTGAATGTGTTTTCCGGGCTGATGAATAGATCCGGCGCTCCGGTCTTCTCGCTCAGAACATGCGCGGTCCCGCTCGCGTGGAACTGGATGTTTCCCGTAAAAAGATCCGCCGCCTGCGGGATGATGAACCGGTCCTTCCGGATCCTCGCGATGTCTCCCGCGAGCTCCATGTCCCGCAAGAGCCCCAGCAGCTTCGTGCGCATCGCCGGCTCGAGTTTCAAGGCCTGCGAGATCTCGACCTTGTCCAGCGGGCGCTCCGTGAGCAGGCGCAGGATGTCCTGCTTGAGCCCGGAAGGCGCGTTTCGGTTTCCTGCTTCCGGTTTCCCATTTCGCAAGGCCTTGCCTTGAGTTTTCCAAGGGGCACGGGCGTCTCGCCCGTGTGTGGCACCAGCCTGGCTGCGAGGCTCAGTCTCCGAACGGGCGGGACGCCCGTTCCCCCTGGCATTTGCGATACCCGCGGAATCGCCCGCCTTCCGGTGTCCCGCAGCCTGCGCTCCCCGGCTTTCCTGCCTGTGCTGTCTTTCGCCTGGCTTTGCCGCCTCTTGTCCGCGGGGCTTCCCCTCGGCCTGCTGCGGTGCGCCGGAAACCGGCTTCCTGCCGCCCCTTCTCCTGCGCTGAGATGGACGATTTGTTCCGGAACCCGACTTTGCAGACTGACCCCCTGTTTGTTTCCCGCCACGAGGGCTCTGGTGTTTCACAACCCCACCCATCGCCTCTCGGCGGGCCGTTGGCAAGAAATTGCTTGCCGCAGCGGCCTATCGAATGCAACTTGTAGCTGTTGGCTTTGACAGGAATTCGGCAGGCATCACCATGAACAAATCTCCCCGCGACCAAGAAAAATCCGCGTTCACACTCATCGAACTTTTGGTGGTCATCGCCATCATCGGAATCCTGATGTCCCTCCTTTTCCCCGCAGTCGGTGCCGCCATCGACGCCGCCAAGAAAGCCCAAGCCAAAAACGATGTCACCCAGCTCGCCACCGCGATCACCGCTTATTACACGGAATACGGAAAACTGCCTCCGGATCAGGATACCGTTGGCTACTCGCCGAGCAGCGACAAAACCTTTGATGCGGCCTCCAATGGAATTGTCGGCATTTTGATGGGAACGCTGACGAATAACAACCCACGCCAAATCGTCTTCTTGGAAGTCTCCGACGTCAGCACTAAGAAAGGGAAGAGTGGATTGAAAGGCGGCAACTTTATCGATCCATGGGGAAATATTTACCAGATCATTCTAGATTACGATTACAACAATTCCCTCGACATCACGCCAGGCGCCGATACGTCGGCGGGAGGAACGGGGGCCAAAGAAACCGTGCGCAAGACGGTTGGTGTTTTCAACATATCGAGTTCATCCACCAAGTCTACGGACTCCAACTCCTACCGCCACGTGGTGAAATCGTGGAATTAACGCGGGTGTAGTTCAATGGTAGAACGGCAGCTTCCCAAGCTGCATACGAGGGTTCGATTCCCTTCACCCGCTCTCTTCATAATCAACGACTTATGAAGCAACTGCACCAAAACTGCACCAAGAAAAAAAGTTTTCGCTGAGCCGATTTTTTTCCGCGCACGGACCATAATAAACTGTCCACATGCTCAGGAAGCCCCCCATCAAACGGGTCAGGTCTTTCTGCCAGAAGCCGACGTGAATGCGCCGGGGACGTTATCTGGGTCGGAGATGTGGATCAACGGAACCGCGCTCTTCAAGCAATCGTTCGAGTTTCAAATCGAAGACGACCTGATGCCGGAAGCCGCCGCCGAGGAGATCATCGGCGAACTCCAAGCCCTGTTCGCCCGCCACAATGCCGGGGCTGCCCTCAGCGCGAAGGCGGTTTTCAAGCCGACCAAGGAATTTCACATCGCCCGCCATACGCTGTATTCGGCAGAGCAGAACATGGAGATCGACAAGGTGGTGCCGGTCGCGGCGAGCGTGAAAACGAAGCTGGGGAGGGGCGGGATG
>Ga0194053_10001081_pt1 | contig 18161 bp, 15 predicted proteins | sample SepL228m_MetaG_FD_161684 | JGI IMG/M metagenome (GOLD analysis project Ga0194053, IMG submission 161684) | Anoxic zone freshwater microbial communities from boreal shield lake in IISD Experimental Lakes Area, Ontario, Canada - Sep2016-L227-8m | ecosystem: Environmental > Aquatic > Freshwater >... | reverse complement strand
GCTGCAAACCGGCGGCAGCGCTTGGGACCTTTGACGACTGTCAACTACTCGCCGTTCGAACGCAAGTAAACGTAGTCAGCAACGTCGTGAGGCTTGCGCTGCGCATGATAACGAATCAACTCTTGTCTGAACTCCGGCATCTTCCATTGGTTTCTGATTGCATTCGAGTCCTTGCTCTTAGCCATTACATTTCGAATATCTGTTTCCGCACTTTCAAAATATTGGATTACGTCAGAATGGTCTTCATGAAAAGCGCATTCATCTATGTCGTACCAGAATCCATACCTACTTATGCGCTTTACGTAAACATGGACATCCAGTTTGACGCCCAGTCGATCAATAACGTTCAACAGGCACACTCCCTCAACAATAAGAGACCCATTTGACTTTGATATGGCCGCACCGATCTCTTCATACCGAAGATTGTCGGCGAAAGTGCCTTTCCCTTTGTCAATGAAGTCGTCCAGCGAGATGACTGATGCGCCTGTCGCCTTTGCAATTTCGCAAGCTGCGGTCGACTTACCTGAACCGTCTTTGCCATCTATCCCAACAAGCCGTGGTGAAGTGTTAAGGATGGTTTCAATCAGTTCTGAGATGCTACTAAGTTCAATCACATTTTGCTCTCAGAACTGCCCAGATTGGGAATGCCTTGTTCTGCAACCAAATCAGCAGTCATCGCTTGGCAAAACGCGCCCAGACTTCTGACCTGTCGCTCCACACTGCTGATTCTCATTCCCGCCATAAGTCGAGGCCCACACTCCGCGAGCACTGCAGTGTGTATTGGGGCTCTACCAGTCATCGCCGTTTTCACCAATGCTACTCTGTCTTTCATCGAATCCTGCTTTGCCAAGTCCGTCCCCGCCTTTGTTAAATACCGCCCCCATCCCAGTGGCGCCGTTGCCCATGCGGGTGCTCCCATCCGAACTGAAGCTTCCAACCGGAGTGAAAAATGAACCGTCAGACCCAACCGTGTTGGAACCCATTCGCGTGTAGGTGGTCCCGTCTGAAGAAACGCTGGTTGTGTCTGAAAGCTTCGTTATGACATTCCCATCGCTGGAAACGGCGGCACGCCCAAAAATGCTCCACCACGACATAAGATTTCCTTAGAAAAAAAAGGAATAAAACTTGATTGGCCCTACTACCAAAACTTGAACCACGGCTTTTTTTGCGCCGTAGTCATTGGTAAATAGTGTTCCGAAGGGCGTGTCACATCGGTCCAATCCACAGTGGATGGAGTACTTTGTGGTGCAATTGCCGCTATCTTTTCCGTGGAAACACTGGTCTCAATCCAACCTTGGCACAGTCGACCGATCAGCACGGTCAAGCTTGTTTCAAAGTCCCGTGTGACATCGGAGAAGCCAGTTTTTGCATGAATAAGTTCGTGCATTAAAACGGCTGCGTATCGACTTTTTGATCCAAGCTCTTCGCGCGATATGACAATCGACGCAGTGCTCTGATCCCAGCATCCGATTGCATTTTTTGTTGAGTTTGTCTCAGGCCGCATGGTGCTTGAAATGCGGATGCTTTTGACGTTTTCCGGCTTACCACCAAATGTTTCGAGTACCCATGGCGTGATCGAAAAAACATCTTTTTCATTCTCGCTCAAGCTCTCACGTTCCACGAATTTAAATACAAAGCTTTCGTTGTAGCTCTGGGTGTACGCCGTTATATCAACAATTCGATTTCCAGCAACATCAACTGAATTTGCTACCTTGGCTCTAAGATTTTCAGGGATTGTGACAATGGACAAGCCGCTATTTCTGGCGTCATCCATTAGATCAGGTCTACTCAATGCCTCTTCGGCAGTTACAACGACAACGTTACCTTGAGTGTTGAGAATTTTTACGGCATGCTCTTGGACGTCCAGCCAGGCAAGCTCGTCATGCGCCATACCTGACTGGTAGTTAGCAAGATCTCTTGATAATTGCTGTGCAACATCGGCGTTATTCGATGACAGCAGGATCTTCTTGACACTCTCCGCATATGCAGTCCTACCAACATTTGCACGTTCACGGTTTATGGCTTTTTTAATGGCGGCGTTAAGAAGGGTAATGTTGTACGAAAAAAGGAAGTTAACTTCTTCAGCCACCATTACGCCGTTGATATAAATGCTGCCTGGACCACTTTGCCGTCGAATTATTTGACCATACCGGGTAGTTTCCAAGACGGGCTCGCCAGAGAAAAGAAAGAATAGCTTCTTGGCGGCATCAATTTCGTTGTCTGACACATTTCGAAGTTCGAACTCTGTCCCGATAAAGTCAGTATCAACCGGGTCCTCGATGAGGGCATGCAGGGTAACAATGTCGCCAAATCCTTGCTTGACCATCTTTGTTGTTTTAATGATCCCGAATTTTGACTTAATGGTGACCTCAACACCATGGCGCTCGAATGTCGCTAACGCATCCTTTAGCCCAATACCAAAGCGCCCAATAACGACTGTACTTGATAATTTTTCTTGATTTTCATTCTGCGTAAGGTGGGTATATCGAATACCACGACCGAAATCACGTATGAACCACGAATCACCTTTCTTTTCGATAATCGTAGAGGCTGTATTTGTCAGTGCTTGCTCATCTAGGGCGTTGGCGATGACTTCACGAACTGCATGCCGCGTTTCCCAATTTTCGAGGATTTTTTCAATGTTGAGATCAAACGTCTTGCTTGCCATATTGCACTTTACATCAGCCTTTGGATTTTCTACTTTTATCCGCTGAACGGTCGGACTTTGTAGGTGACCTCTTCAAGTCTGCCGAGCTAGTCTTGGAATGTCCATCCCACACACCCACTGGGATTGTCCTTTGTATTGAAACGGTTGGCAATTCCAAATTTAGGGAATGTATTTGTATGGCCGCTTCCGCTGCATTGCCGACCTCCAGTCAAGTGTTGATAAGAAGTGCGATGGACAGCGCCCATCCGCCCCACCCCATCGATCCAAACGCCATCACCCGCCCTCCCCTGCGTGACCGCCACACGCAATCCGGTGCGCAACGCGCACTGCAAGCCTACAATGAATCGTCATTCACGCCGGAAGTTCTTGCATGTCCTCTACCCTGATTCGCCGCGTCGTTCCTGCCTTGCTGATCGTCTGCCTGCTGGGTGCGGGCGTGTGGTGGTCCAAGCGGCCCAAGCCGGTGGCGGTGGTGCTGACTGCGATTGACTTGGGGCGGGTGGAGTCCAGCATTGCCAACACGCGCGCCGGTACGGTGGAAGCGTGCCTGCGCACCAAGCTCTCGGCCACCATAGGCGGGCGCATCGAGGTGCTGGCGGTCAAGGAGGGCGACAAGGTCAAGAAGGGCCAGTTGCTGATGAAGCTGTGGAACGACGACCAGCAGGCGCAAAGCACGCTGGCGCTAACGCAAGTGGAAACCGCGCGCAAGCGCGTTACCGAAGCCTGCACCGTGGCCGCCAATGCCGAGCGCGAGGCCGAGCGCCAAAGCGCGCTGTTCCAGCAAGGTTTTGTTTCGGGCTCGCGCGACGAGCAGGCGCGCGCCGACGCCCAGGCACGCCGCGCCGGGTGCGACGCGGCCAAGGCCGACGTGGCTCAGGCGCAGGCGCGCGTAGCCGCCACACGGGTGGAGCAAAGCCGCACCGTGCTCTACGCTCCGTTTGCCGGCACCGTGGCAAAAATTGTGGGCGAGCTTGGCGAATACTCCACACCCTCGCCCCCGGGCGTGCCCACGCCCCCAGCCATCGACCTGATCGACGACACCTGCCTGTACGTGCGTGCGCCCATGGACGAGGTCGATGCGCCCAAGATCGCGCCGGGGCAAAGCGTGCGCATCAGCTTTGATGCGCTGCCCAAGCAGTCGTTTGCGGGCAAGGTCAAGCGCGTCGCGCCCTATGTGTCGGCGGTGGAAAAGCAGGCGCGCACCGTGGACATTGACGCCACGCTCAATGCCGACCAAGCCGCGCCGCACCTGCTGGTGGGTTACAGCGCCAACGTGGAAGTGGTGCTGGCCGTGCGCGAAAACGTGGTGCGCGTACCCACCTCGGCGCTGCAGGAAGGTGCCAAGGTGCTGGTGGCCGGTGCCGACGGCACGTTGCAGCAGCGCGCGCTCAAGACCGGGCTGGCCAACTGGGAATTTACCGAAGTGCTTGAAGGCCTGAGCGCGGGCGACCGGGTGGTGACTTCGCTGGAGCGCGAAGGCGTCAAGCCCGGAGTCCTGTTTGTTGCCGACGACGCCGCCAAGTGATGCAGTCCGCCGCCCAGATTGAACTCTCCGGCATCGAACGGGTGTTTCACCTGGGCGACTCCGAAGTGCACGCGCTGCGCGACCTGAACCTGAGCATTGCCGCAGGCGAGTATGTGGCGGTGATGGGGCCGTCGGGCTCGGGCAAATCGACCCTGCTCAACCTGCTGGGTTTGCTCGACCGCCCCAACAGCGGCAGCTACCGCCTGGAGGGGCGCGACGTGACCACGCTCTCGGCCGATGAGCAGGCCCGGGTGCGCAGTCAGCGCATCGGCTTTGTGTTCCAGAGCTTTCATCTGGTGCCGCGCCTGAGTGCCGCCGAAAACATTGCCCTGCCGATGGTGCTCGCCGGTCTGCCCCCAGCGCAGCGCGCGCAGCGTGTGGCGCAGGCGCTCAAGGACTACGGGCTGGAGCACCGGGCCGACCACCGCCCCGACCAACTCTCGGGCGGGCAGCGCCAGCGCGTGGCGATTGCACGCGCCACCATCATGCAGCCGGCCATGATTCTGGCCGACGAGCCCACCGGCAACCTCGACCGCACCACCGGCGAAGAGGTGATGCGCCTGCTTGAAGTGCTCAACAGCCGGGGCGTGACGCTGATCGTGGTGACGCACGACGCCACGCTGGGCGCACGCGCGCACCGCCAACTGCTGATGGAAGACGGCGCGCTGTGCCACGACAACGTCACCACCCCATGCGCAGCATCGACCTGATCCACTTCGCCCGGGGTGCTGCCACCGGCAACCCGCTGCGCGCATCGCTCCTGGTGTTGGCCATGGCCATTGGCGTGGCCGCCGTGGTGGTGCTCACCGCTTTGGGCGACGGCGCGCGGCGCTACGTGATGAACGAGTTTTCTTCACTGGGCAGCAACCTGGTGATCGTGCTGCCCGGGCGCTCGCAAACCGGCGGCTTCAACCCCGGCAACGCCATCACCAGCACCACGCGCGACCTGACCGTGGACGACGCCCAGGCGCTGCAGCGCGCCAGCGCAGTCAGCCAGGTGGCACCGCTGGCGGTGGGCACCTCCGAAATCAGCGCCTTTGGCAAGTTGCGCGAGGTGATGGTGGCGGGCACCACCTCGCAGTACATCGTGGTGCGCAAGATGACGCTGGCACAAGGGCGCTTTCTGGCCGAAGGCGACTGGCGCCGTGGTGCCAGCGAAGCGGTGATCGGCGCCAAGGTGCGCGACGAGATTTTTGGCAACACACCGGCGCTGGGGCAGTTGGTGCGCATTGGTGACCGGCGTTTTCGCATCGTTGGCGTGCTCGCTGCCAGCGGCCAGGGCCTGAGCATGAACACCGACGAGCTGGTGTTTGTGCCGGTGGCACTGGCGCAGGCCATGTTCAACAGCAACACGCTGTTTCGCATCCTGATCGAAGCCCATGGACGCGAGTCGATTGAAGCGGCCAAGCTGCAGGTGGCCGACATCATCAAGCTGCGCCACGAGGGCGAGCAGGATGTCACCGTGATTACCCAGGACGCGGTGCTGGCCACCTTTGACAAACTGCTGGGCGCGCTCACGCTGGGCGTGGCGGGCATTGCCGCCATCAGCCTGGCGGTGGCGGGCATTCTGGTGATGAACGTGATGCTGGTGTCGGTGTCGCAGCGCACCTCCGAAATCGGCCTGCTCAAGGCGCTGGGCGCTACCGAGAGCGGCATCCGCTGGGTGTTTCTGACCGAGGCGTCGCTGCTGTCGCTGGCCGGTGCGCTGGTGGGCTACCTGCTCGGGCAGGTGGGCGCTGCGCTGATCCGCGAGCTCTACCCCACGTTTCCAGCCTACCCACCCGACTGGGCGGTATGGGCCGGCCTGGGCACGGCGCTGGTGACCGGCATTCTGTTCGGCGTGCTGCCCGCACGGCGCGCGGCGCAGCTTGACCCGGTGCAAGCGCTCTCCAAACGTTGACCCATGCTGCTGCGCGATGCACTTTCCCTGGCCCTGCGTGCCGTCACCGCGCAGCGGTTGCGCAGTTTTCTCACGCTGCTGGGCATCGCCGTGGGCATTGCCTCGGTGATTTTGCTGACCTCGATTGGCGAGGGCATTCACCGCTTCGTGCTGGCCGAGTTCACCCAGTTTGGCACCAACATCGCCAGCATCTCGCCGGGCAAGGTCAAGACTGCCGGGCCTGCGCCCAGCGGCATACCGTCGTCGGTGCGCCCGCTCACGCTGGACGACGCGCGTGCGCTCTCGCGCCTGCCGCACGTCACGGGCATGACCGCCACCGTATGGGGCAATACCGAAGTGGGTGCCAACGGCCGCCTGCGCCGCACCACCGTCAACGGCGTGGGCGCGGACATGCTCAAGGTGTACAGCATCAAGGTGCGCAGCGGCCAGTTTCTGCCCGATGACGAGTTGGAAAACGCACGCGCCCTGGTGGTGCTGGGCTCCAAGCTCAAGAGTGAGTTGTTTGGCAATGCCAACCCGCTGGGCGCATGGGTACGTGTGGGCAATCTGCAGTTTCGGGTGATTGGCGTGCTGGAGGCCAAGGGCCAATTCCTGGGCGTGGATCTGGACGATGCTGCCTACATTCCCACGGCGCGCGCGCTGGAGCTTTACAACCGCGAAGGCATGATGAAGATCGACGTGGCCTACGAAGAAGGCATACCGGCGGCGCGCGTGGTGGCCGCCGTCAAGGGCAGTCTGATGGCACGCCACGGGCGCGAGGATTTCACCATCACCACGCAGGAGGACATGCTGCGCACGCTGTCCAACATTCTGGACATCCTGACCATGGCCGTGGGCGCGCTGGGCAGCATCTCGCTGCTGGTGGGGGGCGTGGGCATTGTCACCATCATGACGATTGCGGTGACCGAGCGCACCGGCGAAATCGGCCTGATGGTGGCGCTGGGCGCACCACGCAACACCATTCTTGGCCTTTTTCTGGGCGAGGCGGTGGCGCTCTCGGCCCTGGGCGGTGCCATCGGGCTGGTGCTGGGCTATGGGCTGGCGCAACTCATCCACCTGGGCGTGCCGGCCTTGCCGGTGCACACGCCGCTGACCTTCGTGCTGCTGGCCGAAGCGGTGGCCATCGCCATCGGACTGCTGGCCGGGGTGCTGCCCGCACGCAGCGCAGCCCAACTCGACCCGGTGCAAGCCCTGCGCTCGGAGTAAACCCCGGTTTCGTCACTGCGAGGAGCGAAGCGACGCGGCAGTCCATGTCCTTTGGCTGTCATTGCGAGCGAAGCGCGGCAATCCATGCGGGCATGAAGTCATGGATCGCCACGGCCTTCGGCCTCGCGATGACGAAGGGGAGTGGCCTCGCGATGACGGAAGTGGCGGTGCGGTTCATGCAGAGGAGCGAAGCGGCAGTCCATGTCCTTTGGCTGTCATTGCGAGCGAAGCGTGGCAATCCATGCGGGCATGAAGTCACGGATTGCTTCACTTCGTTCGCAATGACGGGAATGTTTTCCGCAATAGCGGGAATGGATGATCACACTGCCGAAGCGGGTTCATGGCGAGGGCAACGCAAATCGCTCACCTCTGCGATACTTGGCGCAAATTTCAGAAGGATCAGGCGTGCGTCGTTGGGGTGATTGGATCAGGGACAACAACACCAGGGTGACCTATTTGGTCACGCTGGGGGCATTGGTATTTGCCGGGCAGTTGCTGGTGATGCTGGCGCTGCCATTGCTGCTGCCGGCCGTGCCCCTGACGCTGGTGCAGACCCTGGTGGCCGCGAGCCTGCTCAGCATTCTGGTGGTGGCACTGATCCTGCCCATGATGCTGCGCCTGAGCCAACGCGCGCAAAACGCCGAGAAGGCCATCGACAGCACCAACGACGGCTACTGGGTGCTCGACGCCGACGGTGCGTTTGTGGACGTCAACCCCGGCTACTGCCGCATGATGGGCTACAGCCGCGAGCAGGTCATGTCGATGTGCATTGCCGATTTTGAGGCGGTGGCCACCATGGAGCAAATCCAGACGCAGATCCGGCGCATCACCAAGAAGGGGCATGAGCGCTTTGAGACGCGCCACCGCCACAGCAACGGCAAATGGATCGACCTGGAGATTACCGTCACCGGTGCCGACCAGCGCTACCTGGTCGCCTTTTTGCGCGACATCTCCGAGCGCAAGGCAGCCGACCTGGCGCTGCGCGAACTCACGCGCATGGCCGAATCGGCCAACCAGTCCAAGAGCGACTTTCTGGCCAATATGAGCCACGAAATCCGCACCCCCATGAACGGCGTGATCGGCCTGACCGATCTGGTGCTGGATAGCCCCTTGAACCCGGAGCAGCGCGAGCATCTGACCATGGTCAAAAGTTCGGCCGAGTCGCTGCTGGTGATCCTTAACGACATTCTCGATTTCTCCAAGATCGAAGCCGGCAAGATGCGTGTCGAGTCGATTCCGTTTACTGCGGCCGAAGTCATTACTGACGCCATCAAGTCGATGCAAGCGCGTGCGCGCGGAAAGGGCCTGGAGCTGGCGTGCCACCTCGACTCCGCCTTGCCCGACGTACTCTGGGGCGACCCGGGGCGCTTACGCCAGATCCTGATCAACCTGTGCGACAACGCCATCAAGTTCACCAGCCATGGCAGCGTGACAGTGCGCTCGCGCATCGTGGCGCTGGCCGACGATGCGTTCGATCTGCACTTGTCGGTGGCCGATACCGGCACGGGCATCCCGCAAGAGAAGCAGGACCGCGTGTTCCAGGCGTTCGCCCAGGCTGACAGTTCCACCACGCGCCAGTTTGGCGGCACCGGTCTGGGGCTGGCCATCTGTGCCAAGCTGGTCGAACTGATGGGCGGGCGCATCTGGCTTTCCAGCGAGCCAGGCCAGGGCAGTACGTTTTACTTCACCGTGCGCTTGCGCGCCACTCCCTCGGCCAGCGCCGCCATGCCGTTGGCCGAAGCGCCAGCGCCAGCGCCAGCGCCAGCGTCCGGCGCGCCACGCGCGCTGCACATCCTGCTGGTGGAAGACCACCCGGTCAACCAGAAGCTGGCACTGAGCCTGCTGCAAAAGTGGGACCACCGCGTGGTGCTGGCCGAAAACGGGCAAGAGGCGGTGGACATCTTTGCGCAGCAACACTGGGACCTGGTACTGATGGACGTGCAGATGCCGGTCATGGGCGGCATCGAGGCCACGCGCATCATTCGCCAGAGCGAACCCGCAGGCCAGCGCACGCGCATCATTGCCATGACCGCCAACGCCATGGACTCCGACCGCCAAGCCTGCCTGGACGCCGGCATGGACGAGCATCTGCCCAAGCCCTTCACCGCCGTCAAGCTGCGCGCCGTGGTCGAGCGCGCTGCGATTGGAGCGTAGGAAGTTCAAGTGCAACAGTGGCACCCGCACCCTGGATAAATTCTTGACATAGATCCGACAGAAGGCCGGAGCCTGATGCGTCCGTGGGAGCGTGCCTGTGCAGCTTGCATTCTGTGGGAGCGTGCCTATGTGGAATGCATTTTGTAGGAGCTTGCCTGCAAGCGATTGGCAGGAAAACCATCGCCAGCAGGCTGGCTCCCACAAATCCTTCACTCGCCATTTCCCCCGTCATCGCGAGGCCACGCCCCCCCTACGTCATCGCGAGGCCGAAGGCCGTGGCGATCCATGACTTTGTGCCTGCATGGATTGCCGCGCTTCGCTCGCAATGACAGCCAAAGGAGAGAGATGCTTTGCATTTTGGAGCTTGCCTGCAAGCGATTGGCAGGAAAACCATCGCCAGCAGGCTGGCTCCCACTTGCCCCCCAACTTGCCCGCAAAAAAACGCGTCCGGCTAGCGAACACAGGTCACGATCTGCAGGTTGTCGGCCGTGCCGGAGTCGATGTTCACCGAACTACTGGCGGGGTCGAGCATGTTCACCTTCAGGAAGGCACCCGCAACACCGGGGCGCTGCGCAATCACTAATATTTGCTAGCAAAGACTTGTTATTGACAAGCCCAAAAACATCTGATAGCGCGGCTACAACCCGCAGAGCTTCTTGAACGGCCCGAGCACGGCTTCGCCGCGAAAGGGCTTGACCACCCAGCCGGTCACGCCGATGGCGCGGCCGCGCTCACGCATGGCGGGGTTGTCTTCGGTGGTGAGCATCACGATGTGCACGCTCTTGTTGGCCAGCTCGCCGCGAATCTTTTCGGCCATGGTCAGGCCGTCCATGTTGGGCATGTTCACGTCGCTCAGGACCAGGCGGATGGAGGGGTCTTTGCGTAACTGCTCCAGGCCGTCGCGGCCGTCGTTGGCCAGCGCCACCTCAAAGCCGTTCTTGCTCAAATAGCTGCTCACGATTTCGCGCATGGTGCTGGAATCGTCGACGATCAAAACGTGTGCCATATCAATATGCTCCTGGCCTCAGAACAGGTCCAACTCGCCGGTGGGGCCGGACTGCGAGGCGCTAGCCGAAAATTCTGCAAATTGCTCGGGCGACCAATGCAGGTTGAAGATAAAGCGCTGCACGATCACCAGCGGTGCCAACTCTGCGCGCGTGGGGTCGGACAACTCGTAACGGATGCACAACTGCGGGTCGGTCGAGCCAAACGAGATGTACTTGTGCGCGTGGTTGATCACGATCGGCACCTGGGTCTGCTGGTTGGCAAAGGCCTGGGGCGGAATGTAGCGGTTCTTGAACGCGCCCCAGATCAGGTTGGTGGTCTCGCCCAGCATGTTGTTGAGGTCGCGAAAACTCAGTTCGCCACCCACGCCTTCAAAGCTCAGGCCCGCGAGCATGCCCTGGCGCAGCGCGCCTTCCTCGGTCTGCAGCATCATGTAGCCACGGCACCAGGTGCTCTCGATGGCAATCAGCGTCGAGACTTCGCCGTGGATGATGCGGTCGTGCACCACGTAGGGCGATTGCGAGCGCACCTGGGCGTTGGGAAACATCGACTGCAGCGCCGAGCAGGTCAGATCCACAATGCCTTGCACCAGCGTGACGGGATAGCGCAGGCTGAAGATGGTGCGGTCCACGCTGGCGCGCAACTGCTCCATGTCGCTGCTGGACCACTGGTGCTGCACCAGGTCGAGTTCGGCCTGGCTGAGGGTGCGCGCGCTGGTGCGGCGCAAAAAAATCGGCAACTCGGGGCGCTGCCTGTGAATCGCCTGCGCCCAGGCCAGGCCGCCCGCACCTTCGCCCAGCAACTCCTCGGACATCAGCAGCCCGGCCAGGTCCTGGTGCTGCTCCAATGTTGCCAGCGCCTCGCCGGGTGTGCGCACCAGCGGCATCAGGCCCAGCGCGGCGCAAAAGTCGGCCAGGGCCTGGCACTGCTGCGGATCGGGGTCGAGCAGCAGAACCTTGGCCGCAAGATGGGTGGTTTCGGTCATGGCAGGAGATGTAGCAATATTTTGGTGAGCGCGTCAGGGCCGCCATCCTACCGCAGTCTGGCGCGCGACGCTCACCCTCGCCTCAGTGGAAGTCGCGGCTGCGGGTGTGCAGGTCGCCCAGGAGCGGCGTCAGGTCCACCAGTCGCTTGGCAACCACATGGCGCACCTCGCCGCCGCTGTGCTCGTCGCGCTGCCAGACGCCGTACACCGCCAACAGGCGCGCGTGGTAGAGCTCCTGGCGAAAGCGCTCCTTGACGTCTTTCCACACGATCACATTGACGCTGCCGGTTTCGTCCTCCAGGGTAACGAAGACCACGCCCTTGGCGGTATGGGGTTGCTGGCGCATGGTGACGATGCCGCAGGCCCGCACCAGCCGCGCACTTGGGTAGTCGCGCATCTGCGCGGCCGTGAGCAGCTTCATGCGTGACAACTCCGGGCGCAGCAGCCGCACCGGGTGCGAGCGCAGCGTCAACCCCAGGGCGGCGTAGTCAAACACCACTTCCTGGCCCTCGGGCGCGCTCTCCAGCAACAACGCCGCCTCTGCCACCGGAACGCCTTGCAGCAGCGCGGGTGCGGGCTTCAAGGCGCTGGCGTCCCACACCTGCTGGCGGCGGTGGCCGCTGAGGCTTTGCAACGCGTCGGCGCTGGCCAGGGCGTTGAGGTCGGCTACGTTGAGGGTGCAGCGCAGGGCCAGGTCTTCGGTGCTGGCAAAGCTGGCGCGCGCGCGCTCGGCAGCGATGCGCTGTGCGCCCTCACTGGAGAGGCCGCGCACCATGCACAGCCCCAGCCGCACCGCAACAGCGGCACCCGGGGCATCAGTGGCAGCGCCCTGGGTGCGCTCCAGCGTGCAATCCCAGTCGCTGTGGCAGACGTCCACCGCGCGCACCTCCACACCGTGGCGCTGCGCGTCCTGCACCAGTTGCGCTGGGCCGTAAAACCCCAGCGGCTGGCTGTTGAGCATGGCCGCCAGAAAGCAGGCCGGCTCATGCCGCTTGAGCCAGCAGCTCACGTACACCAGCAGCGCAAAACTGGCGGCATGGCTCTCGGGAAAACCGTATTCGCCAAAGCCCTCGATCTGCTTGAACAAGGTGTCGGCAAACGCCTGCGTGTAGCCGTTGTTCAGCATGCCGGTAACCATGCGCTGGTAAAACGCGTGCACCCCGCCCTTGCGCTTCCAGGCCGCCATGGAGCGGCGCAACTGGTCGGCCTCGCCGGGCGAAAAATCGGCCGCCAGCATGGCGATCTGCATCACCTGCTCCTGAAAAATCGGCACGCCCAGGGTGCGCTGCAGCGCCGCTTGGAGCTTGGGGCTGGCGTACTGCACGGCCTCAGGGTGGGCGCGCGCCTGCAGGTACGGATGCACCATGCCGCCCTGAATCGGGCCGGGCCGCACAATCGCCACCTGCACCACCAGGTCGTAAAAGCAGCGCGGGCGCAGACGCGGCAGCATGCTCATCTGGGCGCGGCTCTCGATCTGGAACACCCCCACCGTGTCGGCCTGGCAGATCATGTCGTAGGTGGCGCGGTCTTCGGCCGGGATGTCCTGCATGCGCAGCGCGCGCCCGTGGCGCTGGCCCACCAGCGCCAGGCAGCGCCGGATGGCACTGAGCATGCCCAGCGCCAGCACATCGACCTTGAGCAGGCCCACGGCGTCCAGGTCGTCCTTGTCCCACTGGATGATGGAGCGCTGCGCCATGGCGGCGTTTTCCACCGGCACCAGGCGCGTGAGCGGCCCTTGGGTGAGCACAAAGCCGCCCACGTGCTGGCTCAGGTGGCGCGGAAAGCGCTGCAGTTGGCGCGCCAGCTCCAGCCACAGCCGCACCCGGCGCTCGGGTGGTGGCGCAAACTCCGACCCCAGGCGTTGCAGCGCTGCCTGCAGCCGCTCAGCGAGCACTTCGCGGCTGTACATGCCGGGGTGCTCGCGCGCCAGCGCGGTGATCAGCGCCTCGGGGATGTCGAGCGCGCGCCCCACGTCGCGCAAGGCGCTGCGGGGCCGGTAGCTGATCACGGTGGCGGCAATTGCGGCGCGCTCGCGCCCGTACTTGGCGTAGATGTACTGGATCACCTCTTCGCGCCGCTGGTGCTCAAAGTCCACGTCAATGTCGGGCGGCTCGTCGCGCTCGCGGCTGATGAAGCGCTCAAACAGCAGGCTGCTGCGCGCCGGGTCCACCTCGGTCACGCCCAGGCAGTAGCACACCGCCGAGTTGGCCGCCGAGCCGCGCCCCTGGCACAAGATGCCCTGGCTGCGGGCAAAGCGCACGATGTCGTGCACGGTGAGGAAATACATCTCGTAGCGCAGTTCGGCAATCAGCGCCAGTTCGTGCGCAAGCTGCTGCTGCACCGCAGGCGGCACGCCCTCGGGGTAGCGCAGCAGCGCGCCTTGGTGGGTGTACTGGTGCAGGGTTTGCGCCGGGGTCTGGCCCGGCAGCACCGCCTCCATCGGATAGTGGTAACGCAGCTCATCCAGCGTAAAGTTGCAGCGCTGCGCCACCTCCAGCGTGTTGGCCAACAGCGCCGCCGGATAGAGCGCGGCCAGGCGCTGGCGCGAGCGCAGATGCGCCTCGGCATTGGCCTGCAACGCAAAGCCGCACTGCGCCACCGGCTTGCCCAGGGCGATGGCGCACAGCACATCGTGCAGGGGCTTGCGCGAGCGCACGTGCATGCGCACATCGCCCGCAGCCACCAGCGGCACCCCGCTGAAGTGCGCCAACTGCTGCAGGCGCTGCAGTTGCAAACTGTCGCGCCAACCCAGGCGCAGCGCCACGGCCAGCCACAGGCGCGAGCCAAACAGCGCCTTGGCCTGCATCGTGATGGCGTAGGCCGCTTCCATGGTGAGGCTGTGCGGCAACGCCACCAGCACCTCGCAACCGCTCAGAGTGGCCCACAGCGCCTGCTGCTCTGGCGTGCGCCAACCCAACTCGTAGTGGCCCTTGGGTGCGGCCCGGCGCGCTGTGCTGATCAGGCTGCACAGGTTGCCCCAACCCTGCAAGTGCTTCGCCAGCGCCACCAGCGTGATGCACGCCGGCGCGTCGGGCGCGGTGCTGTCTGCCAATGGCACCAAAAACTCAGCGCCGCACAGCAACTTGAGGCCGGTCTTTTGCGCCTCGCCGTGCGCGCGCACCATGCCTGCCACCGAGCATTCGTCGGTAAGCGCCAGCGCCGCATAGCCCAGCGCCGCCGCACGTGCCACCAACTCCTCAGGCTGCGAAGCAGCGCGCTGGAAGCTGAAGTTGGAGAGGCAATGCAGCTCGGCATAGCCAGGTAGTGGGGCGGCGGGGTCCATGGCGATACTGTATGTAATACCAGTATCGCATAACGCTCACCCGTTCAGGGGTAATACTGGCTGCGCATGCGCTCGCAGTACGCTGCAAACTGTGGGAACTTGCGTGCGTGCAACTTGAGCGCCGACTCCAGCGGCACCCAGAGCAGATTGGCCAGAAAGGCATACGCCACGGCGTCGAGCGAGCACGGTGCATCCCCCATCATGTAGCGCTTGTCGCCCAGAAAATCGGCCAGTGCGGTGAGGTCTCGCATGCCGATGGCGTGAATCTCCTGCGCGCTGTGGCGCCCCATGCCCTGCCCGTGCAACTCGCGCGCAATCCCCCGGCGCGCCAGCGGCGGAACAATCCATTTCAGCGGCGCGGGCATCTGCCCAAAAAACGACTCGCGCGTAAGCGCCCAGCCCTGCGGCTCAATCCAGCGCGTGTACACCACCGCCCAGTACAGGTTTTCCTCCAGCATGCGCTGAAACGCCAGCGCCACGGCGCGCTGCTCGGCACCCAGCCAGCCGTCGAGCGGGTCGCCGTAGGTGGTCTTGAGGTAATCGATGATGAAGCTCGAATCGGCCACCACGCGCGCGCCGTCTTCGATGTAGGGCATCTTGCCCTTGGGCGCGCCCCCGAGTCGGCGCATGCTGAACGTGGGAGTTTCGTACGGCAACTGCGCCATGCGCAGATAGGTTTCAATCTTCATGCAAAACGGACTGGCGTTGGGCAAACCCAGCGCAGGCGCAAACTGGTACAGTTTGATCATGGCATTTCCTCCTTGACCCAGTGTAGTCACACCGGCTCGGCATTGCACGGCGAATTGACGGAGCGGTGAATCGCGATGCTTGCAGCGCGGGCTTGACCGGACGCTCAAGCCGCGACCTTGATTCAGACGGATACGCGTTGGAGCTAACCAGCGACCCGCTTCAAGGTTGTTCTCTTTGTGCGACCCGTGATGCGAGCCGTTTGCTCGGTAAATGACAGCAGACTCAATAGCGCTTCGTTCACAGCCGCGCCCGTTGGGAATGCCTTGGCAACCTTGTCATCCAGCAATACGAGGTTGCTTCCTTTCGACACACGCGCAAAATATTTGCCACGCACGCCCTTGCCTAAATCTTCGAGGCGATACTCTGCTCTCATTTCGTCTTTAGCTTTGTTCATAAATACCTCTTTCGTGGCGGGTTGCTTTGCGGGCACTAATGATTCTGATGGCTCGACCGCGTTCTACGTGAATGACTGCCAGCAGACGCGCGGTACTTGAGCAGCCAAAAGTCAGCATACGCGCCTCACCAATCGAATGGTCTGGATCAGGAAATGTTAACGCAAGCTGGTCGCTGAACACCGATGCAGCATCCTCAAAAGAAACACCGTGCTTGCCCAAGTTGATGGCGGCCTTCGACTCATCCCATTCAAATCTTTGCGTCATGACTTCCTCGAGTTACTGCATATAACGCTGTTGGGGTCCGGCCTACAGAAGACTGGTCTGAGTGTACCCAAGACAGTGCATCCGTTAGGCACGACCAAGGTTCGTGCCCATTGTAGTTAACGCACGACTCCCAACGCCAAAAACTCCAATCGACGTTTGCCCGGCGTGGACTACCATCGGGGCTTTAGCCCCCAACGCGCGCAGCGCGGCACCCAATGCCCAAACTCACACTTACCGACTTCAGCCTGGAACACTTCATGCAGCACTACTGGCAGCAAAAGCCGGTGGTGATCCGCCAGGGGTTCAAGAAATTTGCGGACCCGATCAGCCCCGAAGAACTGGCCGGACTGGCGTGCGAGGAGCAAATCGATTCGCGTCTGGTGTACAAGAAGCGCGGCAAGTGGCAGGCCGAGACCGGGCCGTTTGAGTCGTACGACCACCTGGGCAAGAAGGGCTGGTCGCTGATCGTGCAGGCGGTCAACCACTGGTCGCCCGAAGTGGCCGCGTTGGTGGGGCCGTTTGCCTTCATCCCCAAGTGGCGTCTGGACGACGTGATGATCAGCTACTCCACACCCGGCGGCGGCGTGGGCCCGCACATCGACCTCTACGACGTGTTCATCTGCCAGGGCTCGGGGCGGCGCAACTGGCGCGTGGGCGACCGTGGCAACCACCGCCAGTTTGCCGCCCACGCCGCGCTGCTGCACACCGAACCGTTCGAAGCCATCATCGACGTGGAGCTTGAAAGCGGCGACATCCTCTACATCCCGCCGGGCTTTCCGCACGATGGCGTGTCACTCGAAACCTCGATGAGTTTTTCGGTCGGATTTCGCGCCAAGTCGGCCTGCGACATGCTCAGCGGCCTGGCCGATTACGTGATCGACAAAGACCTGGGCAGCACCCTGCTAACCGACCCGCAACGCCCGATCCACCAGCAGCAGGGCCAGATCAACGCCGCCGACTTTGGCCGCATCCGCGCGCAGTTGCAGACGCTGCTGGACGACACCACGCTGGTGGCCGACTTTGCCGGCAGCTTTTTATCCAAGACCAAGTGCGGGCTGGACCTGCAGGCGCTTGACGACCCGATGGACGCCGCCGACGTGCTGGCCGAACTGCAACAGCAGCCGCTGGTGCGCACCGGTGGCCTGCGCTGCTTTTATGTGGACGAAACTGCCGCCAAGGGTGTGTGCTACATCGACGGCGAGCGCTACGCCTTTGGTGCAGCCGCACGCGCGGCCGTGCGCGCGCTGTGCGACCACGACCGCCTCACATCCACCCTGCTGCGCGGCGCGCTCAAGAACGCCGACTTTGTTGCAGCCCTCACGCAGTGGGTAAACGCTGGCTATTGGTATTTCGAAGACTGATAATGAACGCATGCCCGACCCCGGCGACTACTCCAGCTACCAACCGCTGACCAGCGCGCAAGCGGCCGAGCGGCTGCGCGCAGACGGCCCCAACGCCCTGCCCCAGGCCCAGACGCGCGGCTGGCTGCACATCGCGCGCGAGATCGTGCAAGAGCCCATGTTCCAGTTGCTGGTGGCCGCCGCCGTGGTGTACCTGGTGCTGGGCGACACCGGCGAAGCGCTGATGCTGTTGGCCTTTGTGCTGATGATCATGGGCATCACCCTGGTGCAGGAGCGGCGCACCGAGCGCGTGCTCGAAGCGCTGCGCGAACTCACCAGCCCACGCGCCACAGTGGTACGCGACGGGCAGCCGCACGACATTGCCGGTAGCGACGTGGTGGTGGGCGACCTGCTGCTACTCTCTGAGGGCGAACGCATCGCCGCCGACGCCCAACTGCTGCAGGCGCACGACCTGCACACCGACGAGTCGCTGCTCACCGGCGAGGCGGTGCCGGTGCGCAAGACGGCCTGCGCTGGCGACGTGCCCGCAGCGCGCCCCGGTGGCGACGACCTGCCCTTTGTGTATGCCGGCACCGTGGTGGTAGGCGGCCAGGGGCTGGCGCGCGTGCTGGCCACGGGCGCGCGCAGCGAAATCGGGCGCATTGGCAAGACGCTGGACGAAGTGG
>Ga0194053_10001080_pt1 | contig 18169 bp, 16 predicted proteins | sample SepL228m_MetaG_FD_161684 | JGI IMG/M metagenome (GOLD analysis project Ga0194053, IMG submission 161684) | Anoxic zone freshwater microbial communities from boreal shield lake in IISD Experimental Lakes Area, Ontario, Canada - Sep2016-L227-8m | ecosystem: Environmental > Aquatic > Freshwater >... | reverse complement strand
CCGATCTCCTTCTCGACCATCGTCCCATCCGCGGCAGAAGGCCGCGGATGGGACGATGGTCGAGAAGGAGATCGGCGTGCTCGACATCCCGATGGATTTCGACACGATGGCGGCGGTCGGCAGCATGGCCGGGTCCGGCGGCGTGATCGTGATGGACGACACCCGCGACATGGTCGAGACGCTCAACAACCTGAATCATTTTTACGCGCACGAGAGCTGTGGTCAATGCACCCCGTGCCGCGAGGGTTCGCTCTGGATGCAGAAAATAACCGACCGCCTGCTCGCCGGTGGCGGCGTCGAGGCCGATCCCGACACGCTCGCAACCGTGGCGGACAACATCGCGGGCAAAACCATCTGCGCCTTTGGCGAAGCGTGTTCGTGGCCGACCATGAGCTTTGTGGCGAAGTTCCGCGACGAGTTCGCGGCGCTGTCGAAGAAGCCGGTGCCGCCGCCCACTCCGCCGGAATTTCTGAGCGAAGCTTTAACGGGAGGAAGTCACTAATGAGCATTGCGGCATTAGGCATGGGCGTCATCGCGCTACTCGCGTATGGCGTTGCGCTAGCTATTCCGATTTTTCTGCTAGTTCTCGCATTGCGCGCCGTCAAGGCGCTTGAGGCGTCCGCAAGGGCACAACAAGACTCCGTAATGGCGCTGCGTTCAATCGCTAACAGCCAATCCAACGAGGAGAATCGATAATGAGCACCGAAGTTACAACTCCTCAACCGGTCGAGATGGTCAACGTGCAGATCGACGGCGTCTGGATGCAGTTCGCAAAAGGAACGCGCGTCATCGAGGCGTGCGGCCAGGCGGGCAAATTCATTCCGCGCTACTGTTATCACCCGAAGCTCTCCGCGCCCGGCAACTGCCGCATGTGCATGGTGGAGATGGGAACCCCGAAGCTCGGGGCGGATCGCAAGCCGGAACTCGATGCCGACGGCAAGCCGGTCATCAACTGGATTCCGCGCCCGCAGATTTCCTGCGCACAGGATGTCTCCGAAGGGATGGCGGTGCGCACCGATTCGAAGATGGCTCAGGACGCGCGCAAAGGCGTGCTGGAATTCCTGCTCATCAACCACCCGCTCGACTGCCCTATTTGCGACCAGGCCGGCGAATGCCGACTCCAGGAGTTCTCGGTCGATTACGGCCAGGCCAAGACGCGCTTCCTTGAACACAAGGTCAAGAAGCCGAAGAACGTGGAACTCGGGCCTCGCGTCACGCTCGACGACGAGCGCTGCATTCTCTGCACCCGCTGTATTCGGTTCATGCGGGAAGTGGCCAAGGACGACGTGATCGGCATTGTCGATCGCGGCAGCTATAACACGATTACCTGCTATCCGGGCAAGCAACTCGACAGCAATTACTCGCTCAACACCGTCGATATCTGCCCGGTGGGCGCGCTGACCTCCACCGATTTCCGGTTCAAGATGCGGGTCTGGTTTTTAAAAGAAACCAAGAGCATCTGCACGAGTTGCGCCACCGGGTGCAACACCACGATCGGCGCCCGCGAGAACATCATGCATCGCCAGACGCCGCGCGAGAACAACGACGTCAACCAGACGTGGATGTGCGATTATGGCCGGCTCAATTTTCATCAGCATCACAGCCCGGAACGCATCCTGAGCCCCATTTTCGGAAACACGGTCACCGGCAATGCGCAGCCCGACTGGAACAAGGCCATCAAGGAAATCGCAGGGGCGCTTAAGTATTATCCGTCCAGCAAGGTCGCCGTCATCGCCTCGGGCAAGATGACCAACGAGGAACTTTTCCTTGCGGGCAAGCTCGTGAAGGCGTTGGGCACTACCCAGTGCGATATCGTTCCGCAGACCGGCGCGGGAGACACCATCCTTTTGAGCGCAGATCGCAATCCGAACACGGCGGGAGCCAAGCTCCTCGGCGTGAGCGCAGCCGATCCCGGAGCCAACCTGGCGTCCATCGCCGAAGGGATCCGCAGCGGCGCCACCAAAGCATTGGTGGTACTCGGCGAGAACGTGGCAGATGCCGGCCTCAACGAAGCCGATCTTGCCAAACTCGAAGTGCTGGTCGTTCTCAGCGTGTTGCCGAACGCGACCACCGCCGTCGCGGGCTTCGTCCTGCCGGGCGCGGGCTTTGCCGAAAAGCGCGGCTCGATGATCAACAAGCACGACCGGCTCCAGCGCCTCAACCGCGCGATCCAGCCCCCCGGCCTCGCTCGGGACGACTGGGAAATCCTCCGCGACCTTATCGAAGCGTTGACCTGCTCCAAGACCGGGCTCGATACGATCGAAGAAGTCTTTAAACAAATGGCCGCGACAGTTCCCGCGTTTTCGGGACTGAGCCTCAGCAAGATCGGCGACCTCGGCGTCCAGCTTTCCATCCCGCAATGAACGCGCTCCTCCAATATCTTCACGTAGCTTACGTGTTCCTCATGGGACCCGTTCCGTTCCTGATCTGGACCTCACTAGCCAAGACGATTGGCCTGTTGTGCGTCGTGCTTGGGTTGGTTTCCTATACCGTCTATGCCGAACGCCGCGTGAGCTCGCTCATGCAGGATCGGTTGGGCCCAAACCGGACCGGTTTTCCGACCTCGCTGCTCGGATTCAAGAAAGACTGGTCGCCGTTCCTTGGCGGGCTTGGCCAGCCGATCGCTGACGCGGTGAAGCTCCTGCTCAAGGAAGATTTCACCCCGAAATACGTCAAGAAGTTCTATTACTGGATTGCTCCGGGACTGGGCATCGCCGCGGCCATTATTTCGCTGGCGGTCATCCCCTTCGGCAGCACCCTTTGGGGCGTCCCGATGGTCATCGCCAACATCGACGCCGGCCCGCTGTTCATCTTCGCGATTTCCTCGCTGGGCGTGTACGGCATTGTGCTCGCGGGTTGGTCGGCGAACTCGAAGTATCCGTTCCTGGGCGCCATCCGTTCCACTTCGCAGATGATCTCCTACGAGTTGGCGATGGGCCTTTCCGTGGTGCCGATCTTCCTGCTGCTCGGCAAACTCAACCTCGTCGAGATCGTCGATTACCAAGTCAAGAATGGCTGGCTGCTCGCCCCCGGACTGACGGCGATGCACCCGCGTCTTCCTTATCTCTCGGAAATCGTCCTCTGGTTCCCGCTCGCGATCTCGTTCATCACGTTCATGATCTCGATGTTCGCGGAGACGAACCGTCTTCCGTTCGATCTTCCCGAAGCGGAGACCGAACTCGTCGGCGGCTACCACACCGAATACTCGTCCATGAAATTCGCCCTCTTCTTCCTGGGTGAATACGCGGCGATGATCACCGGTTCCTCGCTGGTCGTGGTGCTCTTCCTCGGCGGCTGGACCTGTCCCTGGATTCCGGACGGCAGCACAGCGTGGTATTGGGGCTTGGTCAACATCGGCGTCTTCTTCGCCAAGGTGATCGCGCTCCTGATTTTCTTCATCTTCATTCGCTGGACACTCCCTCGGTTCCGCTACGACCAACTGATGACCCTGGGCTGGATTTGGTTTTTCGAAATCGCCCTCGTGAACATCTTTTTAACCGCGGGCATTCTCGCATTCGTTCACTAACGCCATGGCTTACAAAGTCCCACGTCCCAAACTGACTTTCGCGGAAAAGATCTATCTTCCCACGGTACTCGCGGGCTTGAAGATCACGCTCGGGCACCTCGTTCGGATGCTCCGGGGCAAGACGCATGTCATCATGCAATACCCGGAGGAGAAATGGGATGCCAACCTCCCGGAACACTATCGGGGCGCGCCCACGCTCGTCACCGACGAGACCGGCCGCACCCGCTGCGTCGCCTGCCAGCTTTGCGAATTCATCTGCCCGCCGCGCGCCATTCGGATCAAGCCCGGCGAGATTCCCGCCGAGGACAAGTTTGCCAAAGTCGAGAAATTCCCGCTGGAATTCGACATCGACATGACCCGCTGCATCTACTGCGGCATGTGCCAGGAAGTCTGCCCCGAGCAGGCTATTTTCCTGCGCAAAGATTACGTATTCACCGCCACCAGCCGCGCCGACATGGTGCATAACAAGGCGAAGCTCATTGAGCTTGGCGGCGTCATGACCGGCCTGGTGCATAAGTGGAACGAGAAGAAGTAAGGATGAAGGCCTTTTCGCACATAGCCGGACTGGTGTCCAACCACCCAAAAGCGCGCTCGTTCCCAATCTCCAGATTGGGAATGCCAATGTCTGCGAATCTCCGATTCGAAAAGCGTCGGTTGTGCGTTATCCAGGCGTGCGATGCTCTCTCGCAAGACTCAGGCGTCATCTGCTCTCAACGGTTTGCGAATCGGAGATTCGAAGACCAAGTGCGTTCCCAATCAGGAGATTGGGAACGAGCGCATACTGTTGATGATGCCCACCTCGGAGGAGCGGCTGGAAGCCGCTTCTACAGTAGAAGCGGCATCCCTGCCGCTTCGATCCGCTCGGTTTTACGGCTTTCCTATTACTTAGAAAACTGACTCTCCTTTCCCGATGTCTCCCATACTCTTCTGGATCTTTTCCGCGCTCATGCTTGGCTTCGGCCTGGCGGTGATCGTGAACCGCAACCCGGTCGCCAGCGCCCTGAGCCTGGTCATGTCGTTCCTCGGCCTGGCCGCGCTCTTCATCTCACTGGACGCCTACTTCCTGGGAATCATCCAGGTGCTGGTCTATGCGGGCGCCGTGATGGTGCTCTTCCTCTTCATCATCATGCTGCTCGATCTCGGGCCGACCCAGCGCCGCCCGTGGAATGTCCCGGCGTTGATTGGCGGCGTGGCGGTCGCCGGTGCGTTTGCGGTCGTGGTGTCCACGGTGATTCACCGCTTCCCGGCCGGCAACAAACCTTTCGAGCCACTGCACGACAAACTCACTGACGCCCACAATATCGGCATGACGCTTTTCGGCGGCTACAATCTTCCATTCCAAGTCATCGGCGTCCTGATCCTGGTCGCCACCATTGGCGTGGTGGTCCTCAGCAAGCGCGAACTTAAATAACCCATGGTCACGCTCAACGATTACTTACTCGTCAGCGGTCTGCTCTTCACCCTCGGCTTTGCGGGCGTGTTGCTGCGGCGCAACATCATCATCATTTATATGGCGCTGGAGCTGATGCTTAACGCGGCGAACCTCTCGCTCGTGGCATTCTCCCGGTTTAACGGCGAGGCCGGCCTCCCGAACTACAACGGCCAGATGCTCGTCTTTTTCATCATCACCGTTGCAGCCGCCGAGGTTGCCGTGGGCCTGGCGATCATTGTCGCGCTCTATCGCGCACGGCAGACGACCAACGTCGAAGATATCAACACGTTGAAATTTTAATTTCTCCCATGCAGCTACCCTGGATCATCCTTTTCACTCCGCTCCTGAGCGCGCTGATCATCGCGACGCTCACGAAGCGCTGGCGTAACCTGAGCGCGTTCGTCTCGGTGGCTGCGGTGCTGGTCTCGCTCGCCGCCAGCATCAAGCTGTTTTGCACTCCCCTCCCGGACGCGGCCACTGCGGTGCTGCAAATCCCGTGGATCGATCTCGGCACTCAGCTCCAGCTTCCCATCGGCATCACACTCGACGGACTGAGCAAAGCGATGCTGATCGTGGTGACGGTCATCGGCTCGCTCATTCACATTTACTCGCTCGCTTACATGGCCGACGACGAAGGGAAATCGCGCTATTTCGCCGGGCTCTCGATTTTCATGTTCTCGATGCTGGGGATCGTCTTCGCGAACAACTTCGCGATGATGTTCATCTTCTGGGAATTGGTCGGCGTCAGTTCCTTCATCCTGATCGGTCACTGGTATAACAAGCCCGCGCCGCCCGCCGCCGCCAACAAAGCGTTCATCACAAACCGCATTGGCGACTTCGGCTTCATGCTCGGCATCCTGCTGGTCTGGGTGACAACGGGAACGATCAATTTCGCGGAGCTCACGACGAAACTCGGCGCCTTGCAGGCGGCTCCCGCTCTGGCCACGCTCACCGCGCTCTGCATTTTCTGCGGAACGGTCGGCAAGTCCGCCCAGTTCCCGCTCCACGTCTGGTTGCCGGACGCAATGGAAGGCCCGACACCGGTCTCCGCGCTCATCCACGCCGCGACGATGGTGGCAGCCGGTGTTTACATGCTGGCCCGGGTATTCTTCCTGATCTCCATCTCCGCCACCGCGCTGGAAACGATCGCCTGGATCGGCACCATCACCGCCGTTTTGGCCGCGCTGATGGCCACCCAGCAGAACGACATCAAGCGCATCCTGGCTTACTCCACGCTTTCGCAGCTTGGCTACATGGTCATGGCCATGGGCGTTGCCGCTCCCGAAGCGGGGATGTTCCACCTCTTTACCCACGCGTTTTTCAAGGCGCTGCTATTCCTCGGGTCCGGCGCGGTGATCTATGCCTGCCATCACGAGCAGGACATCTGGAAGATGGGCGGGCTCTGGAAAAAGCAGCCGATCACCACGGCGACCTTCGCCATCGGCACGCTGGCGCTCATGGGCGTTTATGGCTTCAGCGGATTCTTCAGCAAAGACTCGATCCTCATTGCCGCCAGCCATCACAACCAGGCGATCTTCATCCTGGGGCTGATCTCGGCTTTCCTCACGGCCTACTACATGACCCGCCTCTTCGTGGTGGTCTTCTTCGGCAAAGCGCGGACGGAACACGCCGCGCATGCTCATGAGGTTCCTATTCTGATGTGGGCGCCGCTGATGCTTCTCGCCATCCCGGCGTGGATCGCAGGGTATGAGAAGTTCATCCATCCTTTCCTGCCGGTCCATGAACACGGTGCCTCGTCGGTTCCGATGATCGCTAGTACCGCGGCGGTGCTCGGCATTCTCATCGGCTTCTTCCTTTACCGGGGCCGGGACAAAGACCCGATCGTCATTCCGTTGCTCGCGAACAAGTTCTACTTTGACGAACTCTACGCCGCGCTCATCCGTAACACCCAGGATCGCCTGGCTGGCGTGAGCGATTTCTTCGATCGCTGGATTCTCGATGCCGGCATCGTTCGCCTCGTGTGCAGCGGGGGCACGTATGGCCTTGGCTTCGTTCTTCGCCTCTTCCAAGTCGGCAACATTCAGGGATACGCGTTCCTGTTCGGCGCCGGGGTTATTGGCCTCCTCTACTTCGTCATTTTTAAATAGCCGTGCTGACACTCCTCATCGCCATCCCGATCGTTGCAGCGATTGCCATTCTCCTGGGGGCCTGCCCCAAGAAAACGGCGCTCCTCTCCGCAACGCTGAACCTTTTCATAACCCTCGCAGCGCTGTTCCGGTATGACTCGAGTGCAGCGGGCTACCAGTTCCAGTTCAGCCGCATGTTGATGGCGGACTGGAAGCTGAGCTTCTTTGTCGGAGCCGATGGCTTGAGCCTGTTGATGCTCCTGCTGACTGCGCTGGTCACGTTCGCCGCCGTGTGGGTCGCTCCGCGTCCCGAGAAGATCGAACGCTGGCCAAACCTGTATTACGCCTGCCTGCTCTTCATTGCCGCGGGCGCAACGGGCGCGTTTGCCTCGCTGGACCTCTTCTTTCTTTACGCGTTCCACGAACTGGCGCTGATCCCGACCTTCCTGCTCATCGGCCTCTGGGGTTCCGGGGACCGGGTGACGGCCGCCTGGAAGATCACGATCTATCTTGCGCTGGGGAGCATCATTCTGTTGATCGGATTGCTTGGCCTTTACGTCAATCTCCCCGACACGGCCCGCACGTTCAATCTGGTTGAGCTGCAAAAGCTCGCGCCCGGGGTGATCCCGCAGACCTCGTGGGTTTACCTCTTCCTGATGCTTGGGTTCGGCATTCTCGTTTCCATCTTCCCGTTCCATTCGTGGGCGCCTTCCGCCTACGCTTCCGCCCCGGCCCCTGCCGCGATGCTGCACGCCGGCGTGCTCAAGAAGTTCGGCCTCTATGGTCTGCTCCGGGTGGCCATGCCCCTCATGCCGCAGGCGGCCCAACACTGGAACGGCCTGCTGATGCTCCTGCTTTGCGGAAACATCCTCTACATCGGCCTCGCCACCATTGCCCAGAAGCGACTCGACACGATGCTCGGTTTCTCAAGCGTCATGCACATGGGCTACATCTTCCTCGGGCTCGCCTCGTTTAATCTCATCGGCGTGAGCGGCGCAGCGCTGCTCATGTTCGCCCATGGTCTTTCCATTGCCGCGCTCTTCGCCATCGCTGGAGCCGTTCGGCAGCGCACCGGCACGCTCGAGTTTTCGCAACTCGGCGGGCTGGCCAAGCCGCTCCCGTTCCTCGGCTTCACGTTTGGCCTCGCGGCATTCGCCTCGATCGGCCTCCCCGGCTTCGCCAACTTCGCGGCGGAACTGCTGGTGTTCTTCGGCGCGTTCAAACGCCCCGAGACCCTCGCGACCGGGCTCCATTTCTTCAGCCACCCCATCCTGGCCAACTACCGGGTCGTCACCGTGATCGCACTCTGGGGCGTGGTGATTTCCGCCGTCTATATGCTGCGCGGCTACCGGGCGGCATTCCTCGGCGAGACCAACAAGCGCTGGGCCTCGCTCACTGACGTCTGCCAGTGCGTCCGCGTGCCGATCGTCCTGCTCCTGGCCGTCCTGCTCGTGGCAGGCTTCCGCCCGCAATATTTCCTGAACCTTGTCACGCCCACCGTGAAGACTTTCCTCGTCACCAAATGAGCCCTCTTTCATTAAACCCAATTTTCCTGGATCTCGCCGTCCTCGCCGTCGGACTGCTCTTGCTTTTGCTCGAAGCGTTCGAAGATGAGAAAGACAAAGGGTTCGTCGGCTGGATCAGCATCATCGGGATCGGGACCGTTTTCGCGCTCTCTTTCTTCTCTCATCCTATAAACCTTTCCGGCGCTTCGCAGCTTGCCTCGTTCTACAGCGCCGATGCTTTTGCGATCTTCTACAAGCGCATCGCGCTCGGGGCCACGCTGCTGGTCCTGATCATGGCGATGGAATACCGCCCCATTCTCTCGCGTCTGATCCCCGGCGTGGATGAAACCGCTGGCCTCGGCGAATTCTTCGCGTTGCCGGTGTTTACTTGCCTCGGCCTGATGTGGATGGCTTCCGCCATCGATTTCGTGATGATCTTTGTCTCGCTTGAGCTGGTGACGATCTCCTTTTACGTGCTCGTTTCCTACACGCGCCGCAGCGCGATCACCCTCGAAGCCGGCGTCAAATACCTGATCCTGAGCGCCCTCTCGACCGGCTTCCTGGTCTATGGCATCACCTGGCTGTTCGGGATCACCAACCGCACCAACCTTGCCGAAGTCGGCGAGGTGTTGCGCGCACTCCCTGCCGATCATCAGACGGCGATCCTTTTCGGACTGGCGCTCATCCTGGTTGCGCTCGGATTCAAAATCGCCGCGGTTCCCTTCCAACTCTGGGTGCCTGACGTTTATCAAGGCGCGCCCACCCCGATCACTGCCTTTCTTTCGGTCGGGTCCAAAGCGGCCGGATTCATCGTCTTGATGCGGGTCATCGAGCCGTTCCTCAGCGCGCCGGTCTTCCACGACAAAGTCCTCTTAGTTCTCTCTGGAATGGCAGTCCTCAGTTTGATTTACGGGAATCTCGCCGCCATGCCGCAGATGAATATGAAGCGGCTCCTGGCCTATTCGAGCATCGCGCATGCGGGCTATCTTTTGGTGGCACTGGCGAGTTGGAGCAGCGGGCAGGCCAAGCCCACGGTGTCGTTCTACCTCGCGGGTTACCTCTTGATGACCATGCTGAGTTTCCTCGTCCTGGTGGTGGTCAATCGCGCCACGGGCGGCGATGACATCGCCAACTTCAACGGCCTCGGCCAGCGCGCGCCGCTGCTCGCCTTCGGCATGCTTGTCGCCATGTTGTCCCTGGCCGGCGTTCCGTTCACCGCCGGATTCCTCGGCAAGTTCCTCGTCTTCCGCGACGCGGTTGCGACCCACCAATGGCTGCTCCTCGGCATTGGCATCGTTACGGTCGGAGCCGGGTTCTACTACTATTTGAAAGTCGTGCGCGCCATGTATTGGAACGTTTCCAACGACATGACTGCCATCCCGCTCTCGAGGTTGACCAAAGTGACGATCGGGGTTCTTTCCGTGCTGATCTTCGTATTGGGCGTCTATCCCCGACCGATCTTCATCATGTTCAAAGAGCCGGTTAGTTTGATTCTGCCGTTTTAGTCGGCGGCGGCAGTCGAACCCCGTCCCGAACCCTCAACTCTTCGACTTAATAGCCCTATAGGGGTAGGGAGAGCCGCGCACGGCTCCCCCTCCCTCCAAACCGGACTGGCGGATTTCCCGCATCCGGCTTTCCCGTTGGTGGTTATGCTCTGCATCGAGATTGACGTGCCGCATCAAATGCCTCCTTCAAGGATTGCAGGCCTTGTGCGGTGAAGTAGGTGTTTCTCCAGCGATGGTGATCTTCGCTTCGGCCTCGGCCTTTCATTCCATTGCGCCTTCTGAGGATGCTTCGCAGCCTTCCACGGACATACTTGTCCACTCCTTCGAACGTATACCGGTTGCTGTGTTTGAATTATTCAACCAACCCCGCAACGTCCGGTTCAGATCCTTGCAGATTTCCCTCATGCTGCGACCTTCGCTGCGTCCGGTTTTCTCTCGGATTGTGTCTTTGAGCTTTGCCATGCTCTTCTTGCGCGGCCATTTCTGGCCTCGTTCGAAGTGATAACCCAGGAAGTCGAAGCCTCCCGGTTCCCTCGCGTCCACGATCCTCGTCTTTTCCGGATGTAGCGTCAGCCCGGCTTCCTTCACCCATTGCTCTATTTCTCCGAGTGCCGTCCTCGCTCCTTCTTCGCTTCGACATTGGATTATGAAGTCGTCCGCATACCTCGTCATCTCCCACCCTCTCACCGCCATATCCCAATCCAGCGGATTGAGATAGATGTTGGCCAGTAGCGGGCTGATGACCGCCCCCTGCGGGAGTTCCTTTCTCGGTCGGCTCCCATCCCTTCATGCTCTCCATGACTCCTGCTTTCAGGAATTTCTCGATCAGTTTGAGCAGCCTTCCGTCGGAGATTTTCTTCCTCACTTCTTCCATGAGTTTCCCATGCGGGATCGTGTCGAAATAGGATTTCAGGTCCGCATCCACCACCCAGTGGTGGCCGCTTTCGAGCAGCCTGTCCACCCGGCGCAGGGCGTCTTTGCATCCCTTTCCGGGCCGAAATTAGCGATGAATGGGAGTCAGGAAAAATCCATCTCAACATGAACCCGCCATCAAACCAGCAAGCCGCCTAACCCACACCCCTGTCACTAGCCCAAAAAAATTACAGAAAAAATCTCGCGCGGCCAGATCCGGATCATCGATGCCTTGGATGCCAAACTGATAATAGAGGGTTTCGGCAATGAAAAAGTGTTCAGGGTCATCCGGGCACTCCCGGTAAACGGCCCTTGCAGTCGACTGGGATGAGGGCGTTCCAAGCACGGCCATTGCACAACCAAGATCAACTCTCAGGTCATCTTCGGCTTCGTCTTTTAAAAGCCTCGAAAGGCTTGGCTCGATCTCCGGGATGCTCGGGCTCTCGAAAACGTCGGCAAGGAAGAGCCGCCCGTGCCATCCCAAAGAGGGGTAAATGGAGGCACAAAGCTCCACGATTAGATTCTCTTCATCTTCTCTGAAATTCCTGTTTACGGCATGGCCGATCTGTGAGAAGGTTCGCGGCTTTCTGGTGTTCCGTCAGTTCACTCACATAATTTGTCGCAAGAAATGCGCTCGAATCCAGGATGCGAGCGGGGGTCCGAAGCACGCTGGTTTTTCTCGAATCGAGATGGAAGTCGAGGGACGGCCAACGATTGGGATCGATTCGACAATCCGCGATGATGCTGGGTTCTGACTGACATTGGAGAAAAAGCCCGTCTCAAGAATGGACACCGTTATTTCCACCAGAAACCTGCAGATCGAATCCAAACAGATCAGCATCGATTACCGCGAAAATGAACGCGGTCGGTTTCTTCGTATCGTGGAAGAAGCCCATGGAAGGCGCAATACCGTCATCGTGCCGATTCCCGGACTTGCAAAATTTACCAATGCCATCACCGAAGTGCTGGCAGATTCAGAGAAGCTCACCCCGGTTTAGAACCGGCTACCAACCCAAAAGAAACATTATGGCCAAAAAAATCAAGTCAGCCGCAAAAAAGGCTGCTCCTAAAAAAGCTCCAGCCAAGGCTCCAGCCAAAGCGGCAGCTAAAGCTCCTGTCAAGGCACCCGTAAAAGTGGCAGCCAAGGCAGCTATTAAAAAAGCTCCAGCCAAAGCGGCGGCCAAGGCCCCCGTGAAGGCTCCTGCGAAAGCGGCAGTCAAGGCCCCCGCCAAGAAGGCGATTAAGGCTCCGGCGGCAAAAGTCGGCGGCAAGAAGCAGAAGTACGTTTATACCTGGGGTGCAGGAAAGGCTGATGGCGACGGCTCGATGAAGCCGCTCCTCGGCGGCAAAGGCGCGAACCTCGCGGAAATGACCCGCATCGGTCTGCCAGTGCCAGCCGGCTTCACCATCACGACCGAAGTCTGCACCTATTTCTATGCCAACAAGCGGACCTATCCGGTTGAGCTTCAGGCCCAGATGGAAGCCGGCGTGCGCAATATGGAGAAGATCATGGGCACCAAGTTCGGTGACACCACGAAGATGCCTCTCCTCGTCGCCGTCCGCTCCGGCGCGCGGGATTCCATGCCCGGCATGATGGACACGATTTTGAACCTCGGCCTCAACGACGACAGCGTGGTCGCGCTGGCCAAGGCCACCAACAACGAGCGTTTCGCTTGGGACTGCTACCGCCGCTTCGTCCAGATGTATGGCGACGTGGTTCTCGGCGTGCAGAAGCTCCCGAATGAAGATCACGAGCCCTTCGAAACCGTCATCACCGAGGTTAAAAACGAGCGGTATAACAATGCCGAACTCGCTGATTCCCAGCTCACGGCCGACGACCAGAAGGAACTCGTTGCCCGCTTCAAGAAGCTCGTCAAAGAGCGCACCGGTAAAGAATTCCCGGCCAATCCCTGGACCCAGCTCATGGGCGCTGTCGGCGCTGTGTTCGGTTCCTGGATGAACGATCGCGCGAACGTTTACCGCCGCAAATACAACATCCCGAGCGAGTGGGGAACGGCCGTCAACGTGCAGGCGATGGTGTTCGGCAACACGGGCGAAGAGTCCGGTTCCGGCGTGGCTTTCACGCGTGACCCCGCCACCGGCGAGAAGATGTTCTACGGTGAATTCCTCATCAACGCCCAGGGTGAAGACGTCGTCGCCGGCGTTCGCACTCCGGAGCCCGTGATCGAGCTCAAGAAGCAGATGCCAAAGGCTTATGCCGAGTTGGATCGCATCCGCACCGTCCTGGAGAAACACTTCAAGGACGTGCAGGATTTCGAGTTCACCATCCAGGCCGGCACGGTATTCATGCTCCAGACCCGCAACGGAAAACGCACCGGCGTCGCCGCCGTTCGTTTCGCTGTGGAAATGGAAAAAGAAGGCCTCATCGATTGGCAGACCGCCGTTGGCCGCGTTCCGGCTGAACAGCTTGAGCAAGTGCTCGCGCCGATCTTCGATCGCACCGCGCTTAAGAACACCAAGGTGATCGCCACCGGCCTTCCCGCCGGTCCCGGCGCCGCCACGGGCATCATCTACTTCAACGCCGACCGCGCCGCGGCCGCCGCTGCGAAGGGTGAAAAAGTGCTCCTCGTTCGCGTTGAGACTTCGCCTGAAGATCTGCGCGGCATGATCGCTGCCGAAGGCATCCTCACCGCTCGCGGCGGGGTTTCCTCACACGCGGCGCTCGTCGCCCGTCAGATGGGCAAGGTTTGCGTGTGCGGCGCTGCCGCCATCGACGTGGACTACCACGCGAAGACCATGACCGCCGACGGTCAGACCTTCACGGAAGGCGTTGACTACCTCTCGATCGACGGCACCAGCGGCCTCGTTTACGCAGGGGAAGTCAAGACCGCCCCGTCCGAAGTGATCCAGGGCCTCCTGTATAACGACAAGACCGCCAAGAAGGGCGCGACTTACAAGAACTTCGTCAAGCTCATGGACTGGTGCGCGAAAGCCACCAAGCTCCAGGTCCGCACCAACGCGGATACGCCTGAGCAGGTTCAGAACGCCGTGGCGTTCGGAGCCAGCGGCGTCGGCCTGACCCGCACCGAGCACATGTTCTTCGAAGGCGACCGCATCGACGTGGTTCGCGAGATGATCCTTGCCGACAAGATCGACGACCGCAAGGCCGCCGTCGCCAAGCTCCTGCCGTTCCAGAAGGCCGACTTCCTCGGCATCTTCAAGGCGCTCAAGGGCCTCCCGGCCACCATCCGCCTGCTCGATCCGCCTCTCCATGAATTCCTGCCGAACGACAGCGCTTCGCAGAATGCCCTGGCGGAGAAGCTCAATGTGAAGGTGGACGTCGTCTCCAAGCGCGTGCATGACCTGCACGAGCAGAACCCGATGCTCGGCCACCGTGGCTGCCGTCTCGGCATCTCGTTCCCCGAGATCACCGAAATGCAGGCCCGCGCCATCTTCGAAGCCGCCGCTGAAGTCCAGAAAAAGGGCATCAAGGTGAAGCCCGAAGTCATGGTTCCGCTGGTCGGCTTCAAGAAGGAACTCGACATCCAGGTTGAGATCATCCACCGCGTCGCCGCTGAAGTGATGAAGGAAAAGAAGGTCAAGATCGCTTACATGGTCGGCACGATGATCGAAGTGCCTCGTGGCGCCGTGACCGCTGACGAAATCGCGCAGACCGCCGAGTTCTTCAGCTTCGGCACCAACGACCTCACCCAGACCACTCTGGGCATGAGCCGTGACGACTCCGGTTCGTTCCTGCCGCACTACGCCGAACTCGAAATCGTGAAGAAGAACCCCTTCGCAACGATCGACCAGACTGGCGTTGGCGCGCTCATGCAGATTGCCGCCGAGAAGGGTCGCAAGACCCGTCCGGAAATCAAGCTCGGCATCTGCGGCGAACACGGCGGCGATCCCGATTCCGTCAAGTTCTGCCACAATCTCGGACTGACTTACGTGAGCTGCTCGCCTTACCGCGTGCCAGTCGCGCGCCTCGCAGCCGCCCAGGCCGCGCTCGGCAAGTAAGCGGGTTCAGCAAATACTGATTCCCATCAGAGGAAGGGCCGTCCGGGTGACCGGGCGGCCCTTTCTTATTTTGGGACGTTGAGAAGAATGGGAAATTTGGAAAGCATGGGATTGAGAGTGGGAACGCGTGCGAATCTCGCCCTCCATGGAGGCCTTCGCGAAGCTTGGGAAAATCAATTCGGTGGCAAAAGGGTTGCTTCACGATCAAAGGTGTGAGCCTTTGGTGCCCTGAGCCAACACACGGCCACAACAGCCATGAAACTATCTCCCGCCCCTTTGGAAGCCTTTCCCGAATGAGAAACCTCATTCGACGCAGAAATCTCCTGCCCTGGAGCCAAAAAAGAAACTGGAAGAGCCAGGCTTGGTCCGCTGCGCTGGTCGTTTTGGTCGCTTTCGTCGTATGGACGGGATTTTATTTGCGCCGCTGGACTTGGAATGAAACCGCGCCGATTCATTTCACGGGCGACATCATCAACGGCTATTATTGGGGCAGCGAAGTTTTGAAGCACGGCGAGGCCGTCCAGAACAGAGAACCGCGCCACGCCGCCGATTCGGGCGGTTGGCACAAGCTCCTGAAGGGTTACTGGAGCTTTTACGATGAGGTGGAATCGGGTTACCCCGACGGCAACTATCAACTCGATTACCCGCCGCTGCGCCTGCTGGTGATGTCGATGTGGGTGCGTTCCGTCCGGGAACGGCGCCCGAATGTGGAGGTGGGCAACGCCCGGTATGTCCAGCCGCTGCGGAATTTCAACGCCGCGTGCGAACTGGTTTCAAGTATCCTCATGTTCTTTTTGGTCCGGCACTGGGTGCGGCGCGACAAGAAACACCGCAAGATCGTGACGACTGAGGCCGGCGATTCCGGCCCTGATCGAGCCACCCTTCGCGGACTTTTTGCGGCAAGCCTGTTTTGGCTGAATCCAGCGATCCTCCTGAACTCCCACGGCTGGCCCCAGTGGGACGTTTGGCTTATCCCCTTCTACCTCGGCGCGGCGGTAGCGGGTTCAAAAGGCCGGTGGAGTTTCTGCGGGGCTCTTGCCCTCCTCGGGGGAACGTTCAAGGGACAGATGCTGTTTGTGGCGCCGATCTTTTTGCTGTGGCCCCTGCTCCGCCGCGGGTGGGCGGACGCCCTTTGCGTAGCTGCCGGGATGGTTTGCACGGCGGCGATTGTGACTGCTCCGTTCCTTCTGCAAACTCCAGCCGCCGTGCTGGCGGTGACTGCCACGGGCATTCTGCTGGCCGGCGTGGAAGTTTCGGCTGCGAAGGGGCGCCTGTTCGCAGGGAGCGAAAAGCGCGTTCGGTTTGCGGTATATGGAATCGTGCTCGCGCTAGCGGCATTCCTCGCGGGCTCTTGGCTGGGGGGCAGCTATGCCTGGTTGCGCATCGGGTTCCTCTATGGAATGCGACATTACCCCTACATGGTGATGGGAGAAGCCAATAACCTCCCCTCCATTCTCGCCGACCAAGGCTGGACTTTGGAGAGCGTGATCTTCGGGCTCAGCTTGCAGCGGCTGCTTCGCTTGTTTTACCTCGCGGCCCTGATCCTGTGCGCCTGGAAGCTGGCGCGCTATGAGCGCGATAACAGTGCCCGAACTCTGCTCGCGCTGTTTGCCCCCTGGGTGTTCATGTTCACTCTGCTCCCGCAGATGCATGAGCGGTATTTGCTCTGGGGAGCGGCCCTCGGCGCGGCGGCCGTCGGGGTCAGCGTCAGCCTGACGCTGCTTCATTTGGTCCTCTCGCTCCTGAGCACATCGATGATCGGCTACGTCATGCTTCGCCAAAATCCAAATTTTGCGCCTGCGCTGTTTCAGTGGCAACGGCAACACCAAGCGCTTTTTGACTGGCTGGTCGTCGGCAGCACGGTTTTCCTGCTCTGGGCGCTGATTCGAAAATCCCGGAATTTTGATAAAATATCTGACCCTGATTGACTCACGCGGATTTGGCGTGTATAGGATCGCACCGATGGCTTTCCGACAATCATTTCTTCTGTGCGGCATCCTGTTCATAAGCGCAGTTAATCCTGGTTGCGAAAAAAAGGACGAAATCAAAGTGTACAGCGTGGAAAAGGCTGTTTCTGAACCCCGTGGGGCTCCCCGCGCTGGCGTTGACACTGCAGCAATGCCGCCGGGCCACCCCAACCTCGTTGGAATGAGCAATAGCGCAGCCCCTAGTGGCGGACCGGAGCTTGACCTGGGGAGTCCATCGCCGAAATGGAAGGTGAAACCCCCATCGTCAATGCGGCTGGCAAGCTTTGCGGTGAAAGGGGAGAACGCGACGGAGGCGGACATTTCGCTGATTCTTTTGGGAGCGGGCGCCGGGGGAATTCTGGACAATGTCAATCGCTGGCAATCGCAACTGGGCCAGCCGGCGCTCTCGGCGGACGAACTTGCGAACAAATCCAAAACGCTCACCACGCCCTTGGGTCAAATGACAGTTGTGGACATCCAAGGACTGCCCCAGGGCGCCGACCCGAAAAAAGATGGCCGGATTATTGCGGCGATGGCCTCAAAGGCCGATATGACGGTCTTTTTCAAGCTACGCGGCAATGCGGAATTGGTGGGTGCGGAGAAGGACGATTTCCTCAAATGGATTGGCTCGGTCCGCTTCGGCACGCCGACCACCGCGGACCCAGCTCCAGAGTCAGGCCACGCCGCAGGCACCACCGCTTCCCCTCGATAAGCTCTCCCAAATGTGGCACCGATTTCTTGATTTCTTCTCTTCGATCAAGTTGACCATCGTTTGCCTGTCGGCAGCGATCATCCTGGTTTTCGCGGGGACGATGGCGCAAGTGCATTTCGGCACCCAGGTGGTGCAGGAAAGGTATTTCCAAAGCATGCTGGTTTGGTGGCCTTCCGAATCGAAGGGGTTCCGGATTCCGGTGTTCCCGGGCGGGCATTTGCTGGGTGCGGTGTTGCTGGTCAACCTGCTCACGGCGCACCTCCGCCGCTTCCGCTGGAATATCCGGCACCTGGGCATCCAGTTGATTCACGGCGGCCTCATCGTCATGCTGGCCGGCGGCCTGTTCACGGATTTGTTTTCGGTGGAAAGCCGGATAGAGCTCGCTCCTGGCGAAACCAAAAACTATTCGCAGGATTTTCGGTCCTCGGAATTGGCAATCATCGATGAGCGCAACCCCGAAATGGACCGGGTCACAGCGATTCCTGAGGCGCGTCTGCGCCAGGGCGGGACGATCAATCCAAGCGGACTTCCATTCTCGATAG
>Ga0194053_10001079_pt1 | contig 18231 bp, 23 predicted proteins | sample SepL228m_MetaG_FD_161684 | JGI IMG/M metagenome (GOLD analysis project Ga0194053, IMG submission 161684) | Anoxic zone freshwater microbial communities from boreal shield lake in IISD Experimental Lakes Area, Ontario, Canada - Sep2016-L227-8m | ecosystem: Environmental > Aquatic > Freshwater >... | reverse complement strand
CTTTCAATTTAGTTCCATTCTCGACCATTTGTACCCACCTCAAACGTTCTTCCTGTATGTTTTTTGGCATATGTGTACACATTAATTAACTCTACTAAAAAGTGACATATGTGTGTGCACATTACCTCTTTTGTTTGACTTTTTGTTGCGATTTTGATAGCATATCCAAAGCTTTTAAAAAGCTTTTTATTTATGGCGAAAACATCAGTCAAAGCGCGAGCTGCAAAAAAACCAAAGTTTAGCACACGAGCGGTGAACCGATGTTTTAAGTGCGGACGAAAACATGGATTTATGCGAGATTTCGGTCTCTGCAGAATCTGCTTCCGCGAGCTTGCCAACGAAGGCAAGATACCAGGCGTAAAGAAATCAAGCTGGTAAATTTAAGAAGTCTTGGAGGGTCAACAGCACTAGCTCGAGATACCACCAAGATATAATACACACACAATGAACGATCCAATCGCAGATATGATTATCAGAATAAAGAACGCATCAGATTTAGGAAAAGAATCTGTCGTCTTGCCGTATTCAAAAATAAAACTCGCGATTCTCGATGTATTGCTCAAAGAGGGCTTCATCAAATCTTTCAGCAAGAAAGGCAAGAAAGTTGTAAAGTTTATTGATGTTGGTCTCGTACATACAGACGGTTCTCCTCGAATCGACGGCGTACAGAGAATTTCAAAAAACTCAAAGCGAATATATATGAAAGCAAAAGATATTCGACAGGTGAGAAACGGTTTCGGCGCAATCATCCTTTCAACTCCACGGGGTATTATGACTGGCAAGACAGCAAAAGAAAACAAACTTGGAGGTGAAGCGTTGTTCAAGATATGGTAATTTCAAATTAATTTACACATCACAATGTCACGAATAGGAAAAAAAGTAATAGCAATTCCAGAGAAAACCGAAGTTACATTTGTCGGAGGAGTTTTGACCGTCAAAGGTCCAATAGGAACTCTTTCACGTAATTTGAAATCAGACATAGGTATCAATATAAATGGAAAGGAAATTACATTAACTCCAAAAACAACAAGTATTGCTGACAGAGCGCTCTGGGGAACATATGCGTCTCATATTATGAATATGATTGCTGGTGTTGTTACTCCATTTACAAAAAAACTTGTTATCGAGGGTATCGGCTACAAATCAGAAGTTAAAGGAGAGTCACTCGTACTCGCACTCGGATTTTCCCACCCAGTCAATGTTGCAATACCAAAAACACTCAAGGTAACTGCAGAGAAAAATGTTATTACAGTGAGCGGTATGGACAAAGAGGTTGTCGGTGAGTTTGCTGCCAAAGTCAGAGCACTCAAGAAACCAGAACCATACAAAGGTAAAGGAATTAGAGGAGAGTTTGAAGTGGTCAAGCGCAAGCAAGGCAAAAAATCAGCCTAAACTTTCAAATTATGACCAATCTCATCGTCTAAAATTTGTTTCGGAATTGTCACAGTACTAACTGTACAGCTCCAATTCCAAAGCAAATTTTATACGCGATCTTGGTCAAATTTGAAAGTTTAGGAGATAGTAAAAACAATATGAAAGGAACAAATATAAAAAAAGAAAAGAGAGAAAGACGAAAGAAGCGAATCCGCTCACGAGTTTTTGGTACAGCTACAAAACCTCGCCTTTCTGTTTTCAAATCAAACCGTTACATTTCTGTACAGGTTATTGATGATGCAAACTCAAAAACACTTCTCGCATCTCATTCAAAGGACATAAAATCTGGAACACTTTTGGAAAAATCAAAAGCAGTTGGTGTTGATATTGCAAAGAAAGCGCTTGCAAAGAAAATTTCAGAAGTTGTGTTTGACAGAGGTGGTTTCAAATACGTTGGATGTGTCAAAGAGGTTGCTGACGGAGCACGATCTGGCGGACTAACATTTTAAACATTATGGAAACAAAAGATATACAAAAAGAAAATCAGATTCCTGCACAGAGCAACCAGTCAGCTGGTGCTCCTCGTGATTTCAAGCGAAATTCTCGCAAGCCTGTTGCTGGCCGTCCTGCTCGCGTCAAACCAGAGTTTGACCAGAAAATCATCAGCATTCGCCGAGTGACACGTGTTGTGACTGGAGGACGACGATTCAATTTCTCTGTCGGTATTGTTATCGGTGACAGAAAAGGTCATGTCGGAGTTGGTCTCGGCAAAGCAAACGATACACCACTCGCTATCGACAAGGCAGTTCGAGATGCTCGCAAAAATATGATTTTCATCAAAATGGACAAGCGAGGTTCTATTGCCCACGAAGTTGACGCAAAATATTCTAGCTCACGAGTACACATTATGAAAGCTCCCGGAAAAGGTATTTTGGCCGGATCATCAGTGAGAACAGTATTGGAATTTGCTGGAGTAAAGGAAGTCAGCTCAAAAATCTTTTCACGAAGTAAAAACAAAGTGAACAATGCTCGAGCAGCTATCAAAGCGCTCAGTAAGCTCAAAAAATAATATGCAGAAACATAATTTAAAAAGAACACATAAGAACAAGAAAGCGCGACAAATAGGTCGTGCTGGTCAGCGTGGAAAAACTTCTGGACGAGGAACAAAAGGTCAGAATGCACGAGCGGGTCACAAAAAGCGACCAGAGATTCGTGACTTTATCAAACGAATTCCAAAACTCCGAGGACGAGGCAAGAACCTCAACACAAGTGTGCAGACAAAAGCGGTTGTTTTCAACCTCGGTACACTCAGCAAGCTTTTCAAAGCAGGCGAGACAGTCAGCAGACAATCACTTCTCGCACACGGACTTATTCCAAATGCAAATGTTCAGGTCAAGATTCTTGGCACAGGAACACTCGACAAAAAACTCAATTTTGAATCATGTGCGTTTTCAAGTGGAGCAAAGGTGGCAGTAGAAAAGCTCGGCGGAACAATAAAGTAATCCTATGACAAATTTTTTCAAAAAACTTTCTCTAATCTTGCAGGACAGAATTTTGAGGAAGAGAATTCTGTTTACGCTTTTTGCGCTCGTGCTTTTTCGTGTGCTCGCAGCCATTCCAATCCCAGGAGTCAACCAATCAGCCCTTGCACAATTTTTCACAAACAATGAATTCTTTGGACTTCTCAATGTGTTCTCTGGAGGAGGTCTTTCAGCGCTTTCTATTGTAATGCTCGGAGTTGGTCCATACATCACCGGATCAATTATTATGCAACTTCTCACTATTATGTCGTCAAAACTTAAGGCGATGTATCAAGAGGAAGGTGAAGCAGGCCGACGCAAATTTGCACAATATGGCAGACTTCTCACAGTACCACTCGCAATCGTACAGTCATTCGGTTTTATCAAACTCTTGCAAAACCAGAATGTCCTCGGAGCACTTTCTCCATTTGCACTCATCACAAACCTTCTCATTATTACAGCGGGTTCAGTTTTGCTAATGTGGATTGGTGAGCTCATTTCAGAGTACGGTATCGGTAACGGTGTCTCGCTCATTATCTTTTCTGGTATCGTGGCAGCTCTGCCTGCAGAAATATCACAAATTTTGTATGTCTTTGATGTTGCACAACTTCCGCTCTATCTCGCGTTTCTCGCTGTTGCAGCGATCGTGATTGTTGGTGTGGTTATTATTACAGAAGCAGAAAGACCAATACCGATTACCTACGCAAAGCAGGTTCGTGGCAACAGAGTCTATGGTGGAACATCAACATATCTGCCACTTCGTATCAATCAGGCTGGAGTTATTCCGATCATTTTTGCCCTTTCGATTCTTTTGTTTCCACAAATGATTTTGAAGTTTTTGCAAAACGTACCAAACGAAGTTGTGAAAAATGTTTCTTCATTTATCTTGGGACTTCTCGGAAACCCATGGTTCTATGGTGTGATGTATTTCCTTCTCGTCTTTATTTTCACATATTTCTACACAGCAGTGACATTTGATCCAGATTCAATTTCTACAAACTTGCAGAAAAACGGCGCATTTATCCCAGGCGTACGACCAGGTCACTCTACATCAGAACACATCGCACGAATTCTCACGAGACTCACACTCGTCGGCGCACTCTTCCTCGGAGTGATTGCTGTCTTGCCTCTCATTGTCAAAGGTGTGACTGGTATTACATCTGTGTCTGTCGGAGGTACGGCGCTCCTCATTGTGGTTTCCGTGGTTATTGATCTTATTAAAAAGGTTGATGCTCAAATCTCCATTAGGGAATACTAGACGCTCACATTTAGGCAATCTCATCGTCTAAAATACAAAAATATTTGTCACCATACTATAAGTATGGCTTCGCATATTTTTGTATTTTATACGCGACCTTGCCAAAATCTGAGCGTCTTTACTTTGTGGTTATGCGATATTTTTATTAAATTTGGAAGTCTTTTGTCTGTGGTTTAAATTTGAGAGTTTTTAAATTTTGCGGTTAGTTGAAATTCATTAAATTTTAACTTTCTGGTATAATAAGACCAATTAGAATTTATCATATTATATGTCTCCACAAACTTTTGTTTTTATTGGGCGATCGGGGTGCGGAAAGGGAACACAGGTAGAGCTTTTGCAAAAATATATACAAGAGAAAGATTCGTCCGGAGAAATATTTTATTTGGAAACTGGTCAGCGATTTCGCGATTTTATTGCACAGGATGGCTATACCAACAAATTTGCAAAAGAGATTCAAAAAGAGGGCGGACTCCAGCCGGCATTTTTGGCGATCTGGATGTGGTCACATATTTTGGTGGATGATTTCAAAGGCACCGAACATTTGTTTGTGGATGGTACTCCGAGAAAACTTGGCGAAGCGATTATTTTTACCGAGGCACTGACATTTTATGGTAGAAAGCCAAAAATAATTTATTTGAATGTTTCTCGAAAATGGTCAGAGGAAAGACTCCTTGGTCGTGGGCGAGTTGATGATACATCACTCGAGACAATCAAAAAACGTCTCGATTGGTTTGATACAGATGTGGCTCCGGCGGTTGACTATTTGCGAACAAATCCAAATGTTGAATTTTTTGATATTAATGGCGAGCGAACAATCGAGGATATTCACACCGATATTATCGGACAGATAAAAATTTAAATGACTACAATCAAAACACAAGAAGAAATAGAAATTTTGAGAGAGGGTGGACGACGCCATGCTTTTATTTTGGCCGAAGTTGCAAAAAAGGCGATGGTTGGAGTTTCGACGCAACACCTCGAGGACTACGCACGTGAGCTCATCAAAGAAAGCGGAGACACTCCGGCGTTTTTGAATTACACACCTCGCGGAGCCAAGCGACCATATCCGGCAGCGCTTAATGTTTCCATAAACGACGAGATTGTGCACGGCATACCAAACGAAGAACCACGAATACTGCAAAATGGCGACATTGTTTCGCTCGACCTCGGTATTATTCATCAGAAAATGATTACAGACAGTGCTATTACAGTGGGTGTAGGCGACATCTCGGACGAGGATAGGAAAATGATAGAACACTGCAGAGAAGCCCTCTTTTTGGGAATAAAAGCTGCGCAAGGGGGAAGACATATAGGCGATATCAGTCACGCAATAGAGAGCTTTATACGGCCTTTGGGCTACGGTATACCAGAGGGTCTAGCAGGCCATGGCGTAGGCTACAAGGTCCACGAAGAGCCTTTTGTTCCAAACGAGGGAAGTAAGGGCAGAGGGGAATTACTCAAACCTGGTATGGTTTTGGCCCTCGAGCCTATGATCGCACAGGGAAGCTCGCGGATCATTTTGGCACGCGATGGCTACACATACAAAACGTCTGACGGCTCACACTCCGCGCATTTTGAGCACACAATAGCGATCACAGATACAGATCCAATTATATTAACAAAATAATTTTTTATATATGAGATTACAAAAAATAGTTCTCTCTTTATTAGTTCTCGTTGCTCTCTTTGGTTTTTCCGGATTTGTTTTTGCTTCGCCGACTGTTGATGTGTTTACGTCTTCGGCGTATTCTGTGACTGCCGGACAGATTTTTTCTCTGACGTGGTCATCACAAACCGCCAGCTCATTTAATATGCTCGCTGTGTGTACTCCGGGGGTCAAAATTCAAAAAGATGACGGATCGATCTATCCATGCGACTCAAAAAATCCAACTACAAATCAGTCCGGCGACTCCGCTGGGTTTATCCTCATCAACACGAGTGGTTCATACAGATATGTCACATTCAAACTTTTTCCAAAGGACAGTAATGGTACAGAATATTCACCTTCAAAAGACATAACCATCGGAGTTTCTGCACTACCATACCCACTATCTGATTTGTTTGCGTCTGCGACGAGTACGGTTTCGGGAGTGCCGGTTACTGTCACGTGGACTTCGCAATATTTGGACGGAGTTAATATGATTCTCTCTTGTGTGGACGGTGTGACAGCTTCTTCGAGCACTCTCACTCCGGGAGCGATATTGCAGTGTGGAAAAAATGCGTTTGATACAAAACTCCCTGGCTCGGGAAGTGCTGACTTGTGGTTCAAAAATAAAAATATTGATAGGGCCACGGTCAATCTGACTGTTCTGCCATACATTTCGGATAATACGTATGATCTCTCACACTCAAAATCTCTCACGCTCGATATTGCTTCTGACAGAACACTGCCAGGACAGATTTTGAGTTTTGTACCATCACAACCACAGATAACCTCCGATGATTCTTTCACGCTCATCTGGACGACAAAATATGCAACCGGAGTGAATATAAAAATGGCATGTGATGATTCGCTGACACTGAGTATCGTGACATCGACTACGACAACCCCAATTGCGTGTGGTGCTCTACTGTCCAGTGCATATCTCGCGCCAAATGGATCAATAACTGTGGCAATTTCAAACTCATCAAACCAGATAAAGCAAGCCAATCTTTCACTGTATTCACAGCTTCAAGATGGAGGGTTTGATGGAATCAATGCCTCACGAATAGTTGTAAATGTAAATCCAAAAGGTCAGCCGGTTATTTTCACTGGTGTTTCAACTTCGACACTTTCCACATCTGGTACAACAAAATACAATATGATAGACAGTGTGATTATTTCCCCAAGAAGAAAAATCACAACACTATTGAAGTTTGGTTCTCGGGGCGACAGTGTCTCGGCTCTGCAGGAATTTCTCTCAAAAAATGGATACTATCCAGAGGGTCTCGTGACAGGGTATTTTGGACGAGCAACAGAAAAGGCGGTGCAGAGATTTCAGGAGGCATACGGTATTGCAAAGAGTGGTCAGGTCGGCTACGGCACAATGGGACCAATGACTCGAACAAAATTCAACTCATTCTAGATGTGTTGTAACAATCTAGGGTATATTAAATACTATCAACAGATTTGATGTTGATAGTATTATTGTACCTTTGATATAATGTTATATATGTCTAAGTATAATGAACGAATACAAGCGAGAGAAATGAGAAAAAAGGGAATTTCAATTTTAAAAATTGCTCACGATCTTAATGTGACCAAAAGTTCGGTTAGCGCATGGTGTCGTGATATTAGTTTGACCAAAGAACAAAATGAAAGGTTACAAAAGAATAAGGGGGTTTCTGTTACAACGGGTCAAAGGATAGGAGCTGAGCGAAATAAACAAAAAAAACTTGATGCAATTCTATTTGCAGAAAAAGAAGGACAAAAAATTGTAAGCAAAATATCAAAACGTGAATTACTACTTATTGCAACAGCATTGTATTGGAGTGAGGGATCAAAAACTGATACTACTAGTACATGGATGTTTGTTAATTCTGATCCAGAAATGATACTATTGATGAATAATTTTTTGGTTGATGTTATGGATGTTCTTCAAGAAGATATTGTTTGTTGTATTCAGATTAACAGAATACATGAACAAAGAATCAAGAAGGTGTTGATTTTTTGGAAAAAACTGTTAGGATTGAAAGGTAGTCAGATCAGGAAGCCTTATTTTGTGAATACAAAGGTAAATAAGGTCTATGAAAATTATGATACATATTTTGGTGTCTGTAGATTGTTTGTTCGCAGAAGTAAAAATTTAAAGTATAAAATGGTAGGGCTAATAAAAGCTCTTAAAAATCAAATTTTGTCGGCGTAGCTCAGGTAGTTAGAGCATAACACTCATAAAGTTAAGGTCCCAAGTGCAAGTCTTGGCGCCGACACAAGGTTTTTGCAGAAAAGCAAGAAATCTGATAGATTTCATATTATGCGATCGTAGCTCAACTGGTTAGAGCACCCGCCTGTCACGTGGGAGGTTACCGGTTCAAGTCCGGCCGGTCGCGCAAAATAAAAGCCCCACGTCGGTTTTGTGGTTTGACGTGAGGTTGTATAAAGTCGATTTTCTATGTTGGTTCGTCGTCTGAATTGTCGCAGGCGACAAGCAAATCATTGCCGATGATGGCTATAATTTCCTCATCCGAAAAACCATTTTGCCGACAGTACAGGACTCTGCCCAAGAGGCGTCGCCTGTCGTGCTGGTTTCTATTAAATTGCTCAAGATCGCTGAACTCGCCTTTTTGATTTCTGCGAGTTTGCAGGCATTCAAAAGCGTCTATTAAATGCACTCTAACAACTTCTCGGTCGGCCATAGAATTTTCTTCTACACAAAAATATATAATATTTATATGCCGGTGTCAAACATTCTTGTTGTGTGTCAAAAGTAGAACTTGTTAATCAAAGTTCTACTTTTAGGTAGTATTAAATCCAAAAACTGTGGTAAAATTTTGATATGGAAAAAGAACAAATAAAAAATTTAATACAATTGAGATTTCCTGGAGTCTATAATGATTACAAAATGGATTTGATGATAAAAGATATTGAAAATTCTAATTCTGAGATCAAAAGAAGAATTTTTAAATTTTTAGAGGCAGGTGAAATCGAAGATATCGAAATAGAAGGGTATACAGTCAAAAAACTCACAGAAATGGGAATAAACACACTCGCTTCATTTCTTTGTCAGGATTGGCTTACGAGAGAGCCAGAGGTCGCCAAACAAGCACTTTCTGGTGGATTTGATACTATTAAATTTGAAAAAAATTAGATATTATATGTATATGGAACAAGCACCAAAATCAAGAGTGGAAGAATTGTTACCACAGATAAGAGAAAAATTTGTTGAGTATTTGATGGAAAGAAGTACTGCCCCAGAAAGTAAAATAAACCTTACAGAGGAAGAAGTGGAAATGATAAATACTGGGCGAAAAATTTCAGATAGAGAAAAGGAAGCTCTACTAATAATGGCTTGCCAAGATTTTAGACTATCAGCAGATGAGACAGACGAGGTCATTGCTCAAATTTTTGAGTAGGTATAGACTTTAATAAGAGGTTCTCAAATGACACAGTGGTTTTTTGGTGTTATTTTTCTTTTTGTTGTTCCAATAGGATTGTCTTCTCCGATAATTTCACCCCTAAGCGAGCCGGAGCGACTCAAAGAGTGGTTTGCGGAGAGAGTCGGTGGAATCACTATTTCCGCAACATATGAAGCGGAGATTTTGGGAATAATTCGGACAGTTATTCAGACTGCGCACATCATAGAGTCACCACAATATGTCTTGTTTGTTGACCGTAATCCTACTGTCCAGCTGGGGACACTGGTATTTGTCGAGCCGGATTCCAGACAGATTTTTATCATTGGTACTGACAAAGTGTCGACTGGTAATCCAAATCGAAAAGGGTATTTTGTCACACCTCTCGGCTTTCACAAAAACTCACCAAAGCATATGAGTTATCGTGCTCTCGGTACAGTTAATTCCAAAGGTTGGCGAGGACTTGGACTCAAAGGGAGCCGTGTGTGGGATTTTGGCTGGCGGGAGACCCAAACAAAAAAAGGAGAACCATACCAGATTCGTATGCTCCTCCACTCGACCGATCCGGTGTATGGAGAAATCAGACTCGGTGAAGTTGGATCAAAGGGATGCATCAGAGTGTCTCATAAATTTAATAAATTTCTTGACCAGTTTGGCATTCTAGATGCTGAATATGAAAAAAATACAAGAGGACGTTCTGTACTTCCTCGCAACAGAACTCCAGTTATTTTTGCCGGTTCGTATGTGCTCGTCGGCGAGTCAAATATGGGAAAGTGATTTCAATGGGACGTCTCGAGCGTCTCTTTTCATTTGGAAAATATGCTATGATTTTGGTATGAAATCAAAAAACACACTCCATATCGTCCAGACGATTTTGGTTGTTTTACTCATCGTCTTTGCAATTCTTTTTTATAGGCTCGTCAAAGAGTATGATCATCTTCGGAGAGTGGAAGTAGCAAATTCATACAGAGAGTTAATCGCGAATATAAAAAAGAATCGATCTCTTACTTCGGGTGATGTGTCTGTGATTCAGCAGTGGATGACGTTTGATTATGTAAACAGGGTTTTCAATTTGCCACCGGAATATTTGAAAAATTCTCTCACTATCATTGATCCAAAATATCCAAAAGTTGTTATTTCCAAATATGCAAAAAATCAAAAATTTGATGTTGGTATTTTTATGACAACTCTGCAGAATGCTGTGGGCGACTATATCAAATCACATCAATGAGTTCTATACTATCTTTTCTTCTTTCATACCTACTTCTCTACAAATATACAGCTTTGTTTCTGGTTGTTTTTTCTGCAGCCGTTATTTTGCCACTGCCAATAGATATTACTCTCATCGCTGTGGGTGCATTTTCCAGTCAGGGATTTTTTGATTTCAAAATGGCTGTCTTTGTAGCACTCTCTGCAAATTTTCTCGGTGATCTTATCGACTATGCTATATTCAGAAAATATGGACATATCGTAGTCAGAGAAAGATATATAAAAAAGTATTCTTTCTTTTTGAATCTGGAAGAGTATTTCAAGAAACATTCTGGGTTTACAATATTTATCTCTCGATTTGTCGGGGTACTCGGTCCAATGGTTAATTTTATTTCAGGATACGTTGGGGTTTCTCCAATAAAATTTATTATCTATGACTTGCTTGGAAATTTTATTGAAATCACATTGCTTGTGGTGATCGGCTATTTCATTGGTGATTATTGGAATAATATTTCTGGTCTTGTTACTACTGTTGGATCGTTGCTTGTTGTAGTTGTTGTGTCGTATATAATTTATTCTGCATATCAAAATAAATATGAAAAAAAGGATTGAGTATACGAAAGAGGAAATAAAAATATTCAAAAAATTAAATTCTCCAGCAAAGATTCAAGATTTTTTGAATTCACTCCCATTCAATTTTGAAGAAAAAGGGGATACCTGTATGTCTCCGCGAGAGGTGCTCAAAGTCGGCAAGGCACATTGTATGGAAGGTGCGATGTTTGCGGGAGCGGTACTCGAATTTCATGGAGAAAAACCCCTTGTGATGGATTTGCGATCCTCGACAAAGCCATTTGATTTTGATCACATTATCGCGGTGTATAAAAAATTTGGTTGTTATGGTGCGATATCAAAAACAAATCACGCCGTGCTCAGATATCGTGAGCCGGTGTACAAAACTATCCGTGAGCTTGTGCTTTCATATTTTCACGAATATTTTTTGAATAGCAACGGACAGAAAACTCTGCGCGAATACACAAAGCCGTTTGACCTCAATTTTTTCAATACTCTGGAGTGGAGAACATCGGACAAAAATCTTTTTGAAATTCCATCGCATTTGGACGATGTAAAGCATTATCCGATACTAAACAGTCAGCAAATCAAACATCTGCGCAAAGCAGATCCTATCGAAATCGAGGCAGGGAAGATTGTGGAATACAAAAAATAGGGTACTTTACAAGATTTTTATTGTGTGGTAGAGTAATTTTTGGAGGTTTCCTATGAACGGAAATCAAAACCACAGTTGGGATTTCGGGGGTTGCTCCCAGGAGGGTCGGGCTTTTGAGACCTTTATGCTGGGAGAGCCTTCACGGCACATTATCTACCCGGGAGGCACGATGGAGTTTGTTCGTGCCCTGTATGAGTCAATGAAGAGACAGGACTTTGGGTTTCCGTACGACCCACAGCCTCATATCAAATATGTCCTTCGGGAAGTGAGGAGTCACTTTGCTCCCGAGGAGCGCAATTTGGTAGTTGTTTTTTTAGGAATCAACAGGCCGGCAGATCTGCACGGCGCTGATTGTTTCTTTTATTATCGGGGGACGGTCGTGACGATGGACCTTACTCTACGTCACAAGAAGCCGAAGCATGAGACTCATCTGATTTTCAGAGATGAGTTGCTCGGCAAGGATGGAGATTTTAAGTTTATATGTAAATTTATTGCTTGTGTGCTCAAAAAGCACGATCCGGTCTTTCCGATCGGTTTGGCTACAAGAATTAATACGCACATTCTGGGCGGATACCAGACGCGCGTTTCGGATAATACTGCTACCTCATAGGGGTGGCAGGTTTTTTTATCTAAATTTTACTGACGATTTTTGAGAGCGTTTTTGATTGTATCGGAGTCAGAGTATTCGAGCTCTGTGCCTGTGGAGAGTCCACGACCGAGTGTTGAGATTTTTATCGTATGTGTGAGACCAATTGGGCGAAGTAGATTGTGTATATATGTCAGTGTGTTTTCGCCTTCAGGATTGTAGTTGAGGGCGATAATAATTTCTTTGAGACCACCATCTATTTTTTTCTGGACTATTTCCAGTAATTCTTTTTGACGGATTTTGTTTTCTGGGTTTTTTTCGAGGATTGGTACTGTGCCACCGAGAATAAAATAGTATCCGTTAAAAAATTTTGTTTTCTCAATATTTTCAAAATCAATATCGTGAGAGACGATCATCAAGAAAGTTTTGTCGCGGTTCTCATCTCGGCAAACTGAGCAGGTGTCACTCTTTGAACCATTTTTTGTGAAAAATCGAAAACACGAATCACAGATCGCAACATGCGATTTTACTTCCGAGATGAGTTTGGCGAGCTCGGTAGAGTAGCCGTTGTTTCTGGTAAGCAAAAAATAAACAAACCGCTTGGCTTGTCGCGGTCCAATCCCAGGAAATTCTTTGAATAATTCTATAAGTTTTTCTGTATTATTCATTTTTTGTATTTTTCTGAGTCTCCAAAAATAGTACAACGAGCCAGAAACTAGAACTCCGCAAACTCCTTTTCTGCGCCTTTGTACTCCGCCTTATCAATACTCTGAAACGTGGCCTTTTTGTCGTTGAAGAACAGATCCACTTTGCCAGTTTCTCCGTTTCGATGTTTCTCGATGAGTATTTCGGCAATGTTGTTTTTTTCGGCTTCGTCTTTGTATTTGTCCTCGCGGTGAATGAACATTACCACGTCGGCGTCTTGCTCGATAGATCCAGAGTCTCGAAGGTCAGAGAGACGAGGGCGACCACCACGTTGTTCCACTGCTCGGGAGAGCTGAGAGAGAGCGAGAACTGGTACGTCGAGCTCGCGGGCGAGGTTTTTGAGAGATCGTGAAATTTCTGTGACTTGCTGAACGACGTTATCATTTTTGGTCTGTGTCGGTACCATGAGCTGGAGGTAGTCGACAACGAGAAGTCCGAGGCCATGCTCACTCTTGAGACGGCGTGCGACGGAACGCATTTTGAGAATGTTATTTCCTGGTTGGTCATCAATAAATATCGGTGCTTTGTTGAGTTTGTCCAGAGATTCGCGGAGCGCATCAAAATCATCTTGTCGTGAGAGTGTACCGGTGCGGAGTTTCCATGCGTCCACATTTGCTTGAGCTGCCATCATTCTGTCCACGAGTTGCTGACTACTCATTTCCAGAGAAAATATTCCGACTGGTGTGTTGTGATTGACCGCTGTCTGCCTAGCAATGTCGAGTGCCAGCGAAGTTTTTCCCATTGATGGTCGCGCTGCGAGAATAATCAGATCTGATTTTTGCAAACCAGAAAGTTTGTTGTCGATCTCAGCAAAGCCAGTCGGGATTCCTCGCATACTTTTGCCTTCGGTGTGCAATCTGTCGAGTCGCTCCCACGCTTCGGCGAGCTCGTCTTTGAGATGAACAAATTTGTGTGATGTGTTGAAATTTGTGACTTCAAAAAGTTTTTTCTCTGCACCGTCTAGAATTTCTTCGAGTTCTTTATTTTCATCATAGCCGATTTGTGAAATGAAGTCAGACGCCTCGATGAGTCGTCGCATCATATATTTTTTCTGGACGATTTGCGCGTAGTAGACGATGTTTGACGAAGAGGGAACGACATTTACGATTTCTGTGAGATATGTGTTTCCGCCGATTTGATCGAGCCAGTTTTTCTCTTTGAGTTTTGCAGAAACAGAGAGCATATCGATCGGCTGTCTCTTTGTAAATAGATCCATCATCGTTTCAAACACAATGCGATGTTTTTCGGAATAAAAAGAATCAACAGAAATAATATCAATGATTTCGTACATTGCTTCTGGACGGAGCATAATAGATCCGAGAAGTGCCATTTCGGCATCCAGGTTTTGCGGAGGTATTCGCAGTCGATTTTTGACTGTCTGTGTGATGATAGTTTGAGTCATAGAGACATTCTACCACGCACAGGTTTTCGACCGCTACTAGTCAAAGGTTCATAAACTGTGGGAAATGTGTGGACAGGCTATTTTCGTGCTATTTTTGTGCCTTCGGGAGTGTCTTTTACTTCAAAACCAAAAGACTCTATTTCTTTACGGAGAGCGTCACTTGTGGCAAAGTCTTTGTTTTCTCGAGCTTTGTCGCGTTCTGAAATGAGCTCGCGGACATTTTCAGGTATCTCAACATCTTCATTTGAATCGAGGTTGAGTCCGAGGACTTTGTCAAAATCAAGAATTTGTTTTCGTTTGTCAGCACTGGACAGTCTATCATCTTTCAAAATTTCCCACACAAGAGCCAGAGCTTTTGGTGTGTCCAAATCATCATTTATATATTCAGTAAATGTATTTTTATTTTCAATGAGAACAGTTTCATTCTCTGTTTTCTCTGATTCATTTGTTTCGTTTATTTTTGCTTTCAGTTTTCGCAGTGCATTCTGTGCGCCCTCGAGTGCTTCGAAGCTAAATTGGAGTGGTGATGAATATCGTGCAGTCAAAAGTAAGTAGCGATAAGCGAGAGGATCTATATTTTTTTCTACGAGAGTCTGGAGTCTGATAAAGTTATCATCTGATTTTGACATTTTCCCACTGTTGATTGTTAAAAAGGCGTTATGCATCCAGTAATGAACAAATGGAGTGTGATTGGCGCAGACCGACTGGGCGATTTCGTTGTTGTGGTGGACTGGTATGTGGTCGATGCCACCGGTGTGAATATCAAAGGTTGCTCCGAGGAGACTTTTTGACATTGCCGAACACTCAATATGCCAGCCGGGAAAACCGACACCCCACGGAGATTCCCATTCCATTTCTCGTTTGTGATCTGTTGGGCTAAATTTCCAAAGAACAAAATCGGTTGGATTTTTCTTTTCTGTGTTTATCATGACACGAGCACCCTCTTCCAAACCTTTCAAATCTATATTTCCCAATTTTCCATATTCTGGAAACTTGCTGGTATCAAAATATATTCCATCACTTGTTTTGTAGGTGTACCCATTTTTTTCCAAAGTTTGAACCATTTCTATTTGTTCAGCAATGTACTCTGTGGCTCGAGGAAATTGTATATGATCGCGAGAAATATTGAGTGCATCCAAATCATCAAAAAAAGATTTTGTATATTGAATACTTATTTCTTTTGCCGTCTTGCCTTCGCGCTCTGCTCCTTTTTCCATTTTGTCTTCATTTCCTGCACCGTCAAAAGTCAAATGTCCGACATCTGTAATGTTTATAACTTGTTTGACTTCGTATCCGTTCCATTCGAACATTCGTCTGAGTGTGTCAGCAAAAACGTAGCTTCGGAGATTTCCGATATGTGCATAGTTGTAGACTGTCGGTCCACAATTGTACATTGAAACTGAGCCCTCCGTGATAGGCTTAAAAACTTCTTTCTTGCCCGAGAGCGTGTTGTGTAAATGTATGTCCATAACTCTATTAAACCACAAATAACAAGATTTTGTCGAAATCACGTCCTGGCAATTATAGCCATTTTTTGTGTTTTATAAAGGTGAGTGTAATGAGTGTTATTGTACACATTAGTGTGATGACAATCCAAAACGCGTTGGGATTGTCGATGAGAGGCATTCCGTTGGTGCGCATAGCAAAAATAAAGGCGATCAGGTCGAGTGGCAAAACGATAGCGTTTAAAACCGTGAGTTGTTTGACTGTCTCATTTTGTTTGCTGGTGAGGAGGGAGTTGTTTGTGTCACGGAGCTCGCGGAGTGTTTCGAGGTTGTTGTGTATTGTCGTGTTGATTTTCAAGTAGTCCAAAATAATGAGTCGCATATCTTTTGCGAAACTATCCCCAAACATTTCGCCACCACGATGATAAATCATCTCGAGTATTTCTTTGTGGAAGTCGGTTGTCTTTTTGAAGTCGATGAGTACTCGCATCATTTCGGAAATTGACACAACCATTTCTTTTTCTTTGCCTTTGAAAATTTTTGCGGTAATACCATCGGTAACGTCCTCGATATATTCCAACTCTTCAAAAATTGATCCATATAACTCGCGAATCATACCAGTAAACATTGCCATTTCAGACTCAGTAGAATTTTTCTTTTCCAAAATCTCTTTGACCTCAATGATTTTGCCAAATTTGTCCAGTGCGTCTATGGTGTCATAGCGGGCGGTCACCAATACATTTTTGCCAATCACAAAATCAACCTCCTGTTCTTTTTGTTCGGTGTCGGAGTGTGAATGTTTGTACACAGGAAAATGCAGAATACAATATATGTATCCGTTGTGAAATTCTATGCGTGATTTTGGAGTCGCTGATGTGAGGTCTCTCGCCACCATAGGATGTATGGCGTACGTGTCCATAATAGAGAGAATTTCTTCTGGTGTGCCGTGATCTATATCAACCCACGTTTCATTTTTGTACGTGCGTTTTGTAATCATACATTTATTATATAGTTATTTTGGTTTGACCACAATATATTTATTTGCGATAATTGTGTGTAATGAAAAACTTTCTTACTCAGCTCAGATCAAAGTATGTTGTTGTAGGCATACTCGTTGTTATCGTTGTTTTTACTATTGGATTTTATTCTGGAAAAACCGTGTCGGATTCAAACAGACTTTCTGACGAAGTTTCAAATATGAATGGAAGTGTAAAGGCAGATTTTGCTCCTTTCTGGAAAGCATGGCAGGTGCTCGACGAGAAATATGTTTCAACAAACAGTACATCAACAGAAAAAGTTTCAAATCAGGATCGTGTATGGGGAGCGATAGAAGGAATGACAAAATCACTCGGTGATCCATATACAACATTTTTTCCACCAGTGCAGGCAAAAAGTTTTGCCGATGAAATAGCAGGTAACTTTGAAGGTGTCGGTATGGAGATTGGTATCCGAGACAGTATATTGACTGTCGTTGCTCCACTCAAAGGGACACCGGCATACAGAGCGGGTATAAAAACAGGAGACAAGATTCTCAAAATAAACAGCACTATCACAAATGGACTGAGTACCGACGAAGCCATAAAAATGATTCGTGGCAAAAAGGGAACCGAGGTCACTCTTTTGCTTGCACGAGAAGGTGTCAAAGATCCATTTGAAGTCAAGGTTGTGCGGGATGTGATCGATATTCCTACAATTGATACAGAAATAAAAGGGGACGTGTTTGTCATTCGTCTCTACAACTTCTCCGCAATCTCCCCAAATCTTTTCAGAGATGCACTCAGAAAATTTATCGAATCTGGAAAATACAAAATGGTTTTGGATTTGCGAGGCAACCCTGGTGGATACTTGGATGCCGCTATTGATATGGCGTCATGGTTTCTCCCAGCCGGCAAAGTCGTTGTCAAAGAAGATTTCAGAAACGCGCAGGACGCACAGGTGTATAGAAGCAAAGGATACAATATATTTAATGACAAATTGAAACTCGTTGTACTCATTGACGGTGGTTCTGCGAGCGCATCAGAAATTCTTGCCGGTGCACTCCATGAAAACGGCGTTGGTACACTCGTCGGTACACAGTCATTCGGCAAAGGCTCTGTGCAAGAGCTCGTCAATATTACACCCGACACATCACTCAAGGTCACGATTGCAAAATGGCTGACACCAAACGGCATCTCTATTTCTCACGGTGGACTCACTCCTGATGTTGTTGTAAAGCTAGATGACAAAGAGTTTGCAAAAGGCAACGACACACAGATGAATAAAGCGCTGGAACTACTCAAGGACTAAAAAGTCGAGGGAATCTTTCCCAAGACATTGCACAGGAAATTAGAAAACAACGACGAACGGAAAGAAGCCTGAAGCACTCAACCCCTCTGCAAGAAGGGGCGAGCAAAGCGAGTTTGCGAGAAGGCTCTGGAGTGAGGACGATTGTTTTCTTGATTTCCGAGCATAGCAA
>Ga0194053_10001078_pt1 | contig 18256 bp, 13 predicted proteins | sample SepL228m_MetaG_FD_161684 | JGI IMG/M metagenome (GOLD analysis project Ga0194053, IMG submission 161684) | Anoxic zone freshwater microbial communities from boreal shield lake in IISD Experimental Lakes Area, Ontario, Canada - Sep2016-L227-8m | ecosystem: Environmental > Aquatic > Freshwater >... | reverse complement strand
GGGCTCTGGGCACCCCCGAGGGTGACTGGACCAGCATGGCGTTCCCCTCCGACGGCAGCTACGGCGTGCCCGAGGGCCTGGTCTACGGCTTCCCCGTCACGGTCAAGGACGGCAACGTCAAGATCGTGCAGGGTCTGGAGATCAACGCCTTCAGCCGCGCCAAGATGGACGCCACCGCCAAGGAACTGGGCGAAGAGCGCGACGCCGTCAAGGAGCTGGGTCTGATCTAGATCCGCTCGCAACCATGAAAACGCAGGGGAGCTGTCCCCTGCGTTTTCATGTCTGCAGACTTCCTACGCGACGGCACCGCCCAGATAGAAGGTGTAGGCCACCTGGAAGGAGTTGTAGTCCCCGAGGACGTTGATGCGGAACGAGATGAAGAGGGGCCGCTGATGGATCCGCCCGATCTGCAGCGGGGACTTGGGACCGGCGTTGTGGCGCGGGTTGGTCATCGTGATGACGAGGCGCTCCGGGGCTATCTGCTGCCAGGCGATGCCCGGAGTGCCCTCCTCGCTGCGCTGGACGCGAAAGGTGGTCCAGAGAGGGGGCTGCTCGGTGAGCAGGCAGTCCACGTCGTGCATGCCCAGGGAATCGACGGTGCCGCTCTCCAGGACTTCCAGGTTACCGGTGGTCACTCTCATGGGGCTCCCAGGCGCAGGGGCCGAGCCGGCCCTGCACCTTCATGCTAAGACGGGGTTCTCCAAGATCCCCCGCCCTAAAACCTAGACAAGGGCAGGCCGTTCTAGGAGGATCCCCGGGGCCGGGGACTCGGGCTTGTAGTAGGCGAGGCGCCCGGGGAGGCAGGACAGAATGGCCCCGCCGCGGTGCAGGCAGATCTCGTTGAGGGCCTGGGCCAGCGGGAGCTCCCTGCCGTCGGCCCTGAGGCCATCGACCATGACGTGGCAGGTGGGGCCTGCGCCCCTGGCCTTGAGGAGCTGCTCGAGCCCAGCGGGAAAGTCCTGGTCGCCAGGGACCTCGGTGCCGAGCTCGGAGACATAGGGGAGGTGCCGGTTCAGGCGGCTGAGGATCTCCTGGCGCCGCTTGGGGAGCGCCAGAAAGTGGATCCAGCGCGCCCGCTGGGCCGAGGCGATGAAGGCCTTCACAAAGGCTTCTTCGTGACCCATTGGGGAGCTCCTAAGCGTGCTGCAAGGCGGACAAAAAAAGTGCTTTTTAACCACCGATGAACACCGATGAACACCGATTAAAAGCTGATAAAAGATTTTGCTAAAATAAATACTTAATGATTTGTTATCATTCTTTTATCGGTATTTATCGTTCTTTTATAGGTGTTCATCGGCGGCTGATTATTCTTTTGCTTGAATCTTTCCCTTCATTCCAAATCGGGGCTAGGCCGGCTCGGCGAGCAACAGTCGGTTCTTGGGGGTGATGTCGCCGGGGATCAGCTGCGCATAGACCCGGTAGCCCTGGGTGCGCAGCCGCGCCACCCGGGTGGCGTCCATGGCCAGGGGGCCATCCAGCCAGCCCTCCAGACCGCCGAGTTCGCCCGTCTTGAGGTCGTGGCAGCAGGGCAGCACGGCCACGGTGGCCCCGGCTGCAACAGCCCGCGCCAGGATCAGGTCCGTCAGCCCACCGCAGGCATGAGCCGAGACCACCAGGTCTTCCGGGGTCAGGGGCACGTTGCCCAGGTCGGTCTCGAGAAACTGCACCCGGCCTGCCAGTCTTGGCCACGCCTCGACCAGGGAGACCGCCAGGGTCGTGGCGCTCTTCGGCAGGCGCAGGTCCACGGCCAGGGCCTCGGGGGAGCTGTCGTCCAGCAGGAGGAGCACCTGGGCCAGCAGGCCGTGGCCGCAGGCCAGGTCCACGATGCGCCGGCCCCGGAAGCGGCGCCGCACCCGGCGGGCCACCTCCCAGGCTTCAAAGAGCTCCTTGCGCGGCAGGCAGCCGGCCGCACAGACGGCCCGGGCGATGGCCTCGAAGAGGGTCTCCCCGCTGAACTGGGGCAGGAGCTTCGGCGTCAGCCGGTTACGGGAGGAGCGGTCCATGGGGCAGGGGTTCCTGGGGTTGAGACGTTGACTGGGGAAGGGATGCCACCGGAGCCGCACCCAGAGACAGCTTACGGGGTCAAGGGAGGGGTGCCGTGGGGAACTTCCCGGTCGCCCGTGGCCTTCAGCCCTTCCTGGTCCCCGGTTGCCTCGCATCCAGCAGCAGCCTGCCCAGGGTCCGCTTGATCGAATCCCGATGCAGTGTAAACACGACGCTCAGGATCGTGACCAGTTCCACATGGTTGATGCCGCGGGCCTCGGGGTTCTCCACGCCATTGTGCGGAGCACAGAAGCGATCGGTCTCCTCGGCGAGGTGGACCCGGCAGACCAGCGGCCGCACCGGCCAGATGCGGCAGCTCTTATCCGTTGGATCCAGAAAGAGGCAGGACTGATCTTCCGGTGCCTGATCATTCCAGGTGGTCTCTCCGGTATGGTCGCCCCGGCTGTCGAAGGCCACATGTGCCAGCTGGCGGGAGGCCTTTTCGTAGTCAATCTCCAGGCCCTGGGCCTGGCAGAAGGCCTGGATGCCGGCAGCTTCGTCGGCGGTGCAATACACCAGCTCGTGACAGCAGTTGGCGCAGCCCTTGTGGCAGTAGGGGGGCGGATACCCGAACCGCTGATCCCGCTTGATCAGGGCTGCGATCATGGCATCGACTTCCGCGTGGAGGAGGGCCGTTCGATCAAGCCCCGCCTCCAGATAGCGTTCGGCAATCCCCCGGAACGCCTTCCAGGGAGTCTCGGCTGAACCATCTTCCAGCTTCTCCAGGAGGTTCCCATAGAGCAGCAGGTCGCCCTCCTTGATGACATGCTCCTCCACCCAACGGCGGTCCGCATCGGAGGGTGACCCCTGCTGGGGATTCGTACGAATTGCGCCACAGCAGCGTTTGACTTTCTTCCCGCTGCCACAGGAGCACGGGGCATTACGACCCGTCTTCATGGCGCGGCCTTATACCGTTTTTCAATCAATAATAAATGATTCACCACCAAGGCACCAAGACACCAAGAACGGCAAGATTGAGTATCAACTGTTTTCCTTGGTGTCTTGGTGTCTTGGTGTCTTGGTGTCTTGGTGGTGAGTGTTTCATGTCTTCCAATAATTCTGAATTGACTTGAAGCGAGTCCCTGCCGGTCGATGCTGGCGCCAGTTTGGGACGAGCAAAAGGCCCCAACGCGGGGCCTTCGCTTTGAATACATCGTTGACACCTAGCTGCAACCGGTGGTGGCGCCGCAGGTCTGGCACTTCATGCAGGCGCCGTTGCGGACCAGCGTGAGGTGGCCGCACTCGGGGCAGGGATCGCCGGTGTAGCCCTTCTCCCGGGCGGCCTGAGCCGCGGAGACGGTGCTGCCGGACAGGGACGGGGTCGGCCGGGTGACGGTCACGGCGACCAACTCCGGTGTGCTGGGCTGGGCGGGAGAGGCCCCGCCAATCGGGGAATCGGGGAAGGGCAGGGGCGTGCCCGTGGGCAGGCTGGGCAGGTTCGGGGCCCCGGGGGCGTGGCTGTTCGGGCGTAGGCCAGTGGGGGAGTTGGTGAGGTGCTCGGGCTCCACGTGGGCCAGGTCGTAGCGGCCCAGGTAGCTGATGGCCAGCTCCCGGAACACGAAGTCGATGAGGCTGGTGCTGAGCTTGATGGTGTCGCTGCCGGACACCATGCCGCCGGGTTCGAAGCGGGTGAACAGGAAGGCATCGCAGAACTCCTCCAGAGGCACCCCGTGCTGCAGGCCCATGCTCACGGCGATGGCGAAGCAGTTCAGGACCGCGCGGAAGGCGGCGCCCTCCTTGTGGATGTCGAGGAAGATCTCGCCGAGGCTGCCGTCCTCGTATTCGCCGGTGCGCAGGTAGAGCTTGGTGCCGCCGATGGTGGCCGCCTGGGTGTAGCCGCCCCGGCGGTTGGGCAGGCGCCGGCGGTAGGTGCGCACCAGCTGCTGGGTGAGGACCTGGGCCATGGCCGGGGTCTTCTCGGCGGGGGAGGCCTGCTCGTCCAGGAGGGTGTCCACGCCGTCCAGCAGGTCCAGGCTGGTGGCCATGGCCTGGCTCATCTTGGAGCCGTCGCGGTAGAGGGCCACGGCCTTGAGCATGAGCTGCCAGCTGGCCTCGTAGATGCCGCCGATCTCAGGTACGGTGGCTTCCGCGGGCAGGTTGATGGTCTTGCTGATGGCGCCGCTGAGGAAGGGCTGGGCCGCGCCCATCATGCGCAGATGGCCCATGGGCGCGATGTAGCGCCGGCCGATGCGGCCGCAGCGGTTGGCGCAGTCGAAGATGGGCAGGTGCTCATCCTTGAGGTGCGGGGCGCCCTCCACGGTCATGGTGCCGCCCAGGGCCGCCAGGAAGGTCTCCACCTGGGTGGCATCGAACTGGCCCTTGAGGCGCTCCACGTCGATGGCGTAGGCCGCGTCGAAGGCCGTGGGGAGCTTCTGCTCCACCAGGGCGATCTCCTCCTCGGCCCAGCCGGCACCCTTGAGCATGGTGCGGGTGATGCCGGGGGTGTCGTCATTGAGCTGCTGCCAGCCCACCACGTGGCGCTCGATGTCCTGGATCTGGCTGGGGGAATAGCCCAGGCGGGCCATGGCTTCGGGAATGGCGCGGTTCACCAGCTTGAAGTAGCCGCCGCCTGCCAGCTTCTTGAACTTCACCAGGGCGAAGTCGGGCTCGACGCCGGTGGTGTCGCAGTCCATGAGGAGGCCGATGGTGCCCGTGGGCGCGAGCACCGAGACCTGGGCATTGCGGTAGCCGTGCTGCTCGCCCAGGCTGAGGGCCATGTCCCAGCTCTCGCGGGTGGCGTCCAGGATGCGCTTGGGCACCCCGGTGCCGCGCAGGCCCTGGGGCCGGATGGAGAGCTGCTCGTATTCCGAGTCCGGGGCGTTGTAGGCGGCGCGGCGGTGGTTGCGGATGACCCGCAGCATGTGCTTGGCGTTCTTCTCGTAGCCGGGGAAGGGGCCGAGCTCGCGGGCCATCTCGGCGCTGGCGGCGTAGGCATCGCCCGTGAGGATCGCCGTCAGGGCCGCGCACCACTGCGTGCCTTCGACGCTGTCGTAGGGGATGCCCATGCGCATGAGCATGGAGCCGAGGTTCGCGTAGCCCAGGCCGAGGGTGCGGAACTGGTAGCTGAGCTGGGCGATGGACTCGCTGGGGAACTGTGCCATGAGCACGCTGATCTCGAGCACCACGGTCCAGAGGCGGATGCCATGCCGGTAGCCAGTCAGGTCGAAGCCGCCGTCCTCGGTGAGGAAGGTGCAGAGGTTCAGCGAGGCCAGGTTGCAGGCCGTGTCATCCAGGAACATGTATTCGGAGCAGGGGTTGCTCGCGTTGATGGGGCCATCTTCAGGGCAGGTGTGCCAGTCGTTGATGGTGGTGTTGAACTGGATACCAGGATCCGCGCAGGTCCAGGCGGCGCGGTTCACCTTCGCCCAGAGGTCCTTGGCGCGCAGCTTCTTCGAGGTCTTGCCGTCGATGCGGCGCTTCAGCTCCCAGTCGCCGTCCACTTCCAGGGCGCGCATGAAGGGATCGGGCACGCGCACCGAGTTGTTGGAGTTCATGCCGCCCACGGTGTAGTAGGCCTCGCCATCCCACGAGGTGTCGTAGCCCTGCAGATCGCGGGCGAAGTCGCCCTCGGCCAGGCGGCCCAGGCACTGGGTGAGGAAGGCCGCGGGGGCACCATCCCGCTTGGCGCGGGCCAGGGCCTTGCGCAAGGCCTCGTTGGTCTTGGGGTCCGCATCCTTGGTGGTGGAGCCCTCCACGGTCAGGCAGATGGCATCCCAGTGGCGGCGGATCACGGCGCTGCCGGCGGCCAGCATGGCGACCTTGCGCTCCTCGGTGACCTTCCAGTCGATGAAGGCCTCAATGTCGGGGTGGTCAAGATCCAAGCAGACCATCTTCGCGGCCCGGCGCGTGGTGCCGCCGCTCTTGATGGCCCCCGCGGCGCGGTCGCCCACGGACAGGAAGCTCATCAGGCCCGAGCTGCGGCCACCGCCAGAGAGAGGCTCCTCGGAGCCGCGGACCTTGGAGAAGTTGGTACCCGTGCCTGAGCCGTACTTGAAGATGCGGGCCTCGCGGGTCCAGAGGTCCATGATGCCGCCGGGGTTCACCAGGTCGTCCGAGACGCTCTGGATGAAGCAGGCATGGGGCTGCGGGCGCTCGTAGGCCGAGGTGGACTTCATCATCTCGCCGGTGCGGGGGTCCACGTAGCTGTGGCCCTGGGCGGGGCCGCTGATGCCGTAGGCGTAGTGCAGGCCCGTGTTGAACCACTGCGGCGAGTTGGGGGCGCACATCTGGTTGGCCAGCATGTAGGTCAGCTCGTCGTAGAAGGCCTGGGCATCCTCGGTGGTCTCGAAGTAGCCGTGGGTCTCACCCCAGTGGCGCCAGCAGCCGGCCATGCGGTGGAAGACCTGCCGCGCGTCCTTCTCCCCGCCGTTCTGCTCGTCGATGCCCTTCCGACGGAAATACTTCTGCGCGAGGATGTCCACCGCCACCTGGGACCAGGTCTCCGGCACCAGTACGTCCTTGGCCTCGAAGACCACGGTGCCGTCGAGCTTGGAGATGCGGCTGGTCCGCGGCACGAAGGGGATCCCCTCCAGCGGATCGTGACCTGCCTTGGTGAAGTGGCGGGCGATCTTCATGGTCAGTCCTGAGCAGATGATGATTGTTGGAACAAATAGATGAGTGCGGGCGCTAAACCAGGAAAGACACAAGGTTTCAGGAGGCGTGCAGCGCCACCCCAGAAAAGGGGGTGATTTGCATACGACCTCTATGGGTTGTGCCGGGAGTAAAGGATGCCCCCAAGATGTAGGGGTGTCAAGAGGCGGCGAGCGGTTTCTGCCAGCGCAAAAACAGCACCAATCGCGGGTTTACGACTCAAGTAGGCAAGAGCGTTCAGGTCACGGTCCGGGTGAGGTTCTCCGGCGGTCCCCTGCCGCCAGGACGATCTTGAGGCAGAGACCCTCCTCCACCGAAACATGAGACATTCCAGGTGTTGTCGAACCTGTGGAATAGCTGACTCGGCGCTCATCAGCAGATGCCAGGATCCCTGAGGCTGGCGTGAACTTGGAAAGGCTCGGCCAGGCGAAGTCTATGCCCAGTGCCCTAAGCAATGAAGCGTAGGTCCCCTTGAGGTGCTGGGACCTGGGGGAGGGAAACTGGGTGGATATCGAGGGATAGTCATGCGGTATCAGGCGTTCGGGGCCCTTGAGCCTTGTTGGGTTTGGCCCGGGTGGCGCCCGGGTCCCCATCCCGGCTAGGCTGAAGTCAAGCCGGGCCCCATGCATCGGGGTGCGACGAACCGGGTCAGATCGGAAGAAGCAGCCCTAAGTCGTTACGCCGAGTGCCGTGGCAAGCCCGGCCCTTTTGCGCCTGCAGCGCAAAAGAGCCGGGCTCGCCAACCGTGAGTGCGGCGCCTTCGGCTTGCGCCCACGGGTCGGCACTGGCGTAGGCTCCGGCGGGGACCCCGCTCCGCAGAGCCCCCCGGGCTCTGCTCCGCGACCCGCCTGGTCGCGCACACGGCAAACCCGGCCTAGGTGCGCCTGCAGCGCAAAAGAGCCGGGCTCGCCAACCGTGAGCGCGGCGCCTGCGGCTTGCGCCCACGGGTCGGCACTGGCGTAGGCTCCGGCGGGGACCCCGCTCCGCAGAGCCCTGCTTCGGTGGTGGTCCAGGCCCTGGCGGGGCAAGGCGATGCTCACCCGCCTGGGTTTCGCGATGGCAAGCCCGGCCTTGGTGCGTCTGCGCAAAAGGGCCGGCTTGCCATCGCTTTGCCTATCTCCGAGTCGGCGCAGCCGATTCGGAGCCCGCACGGCACACCGGGTACAGTGCGCACCCATCGCAGGTGCTGCGCTGCCTCACTCCGGGGCAGTCGCCCAGGATGCCGAGGTGGCTGAGGGCGAAGTCGTAGCGCAGGGGATCGACCGGGTCTAGCTGGCGCAGGGCGTCGGTGATCTCGCGGGCCATCTTGCCATCGGGGGTGGCGCGATGGCTGAGGCCGATAAACCGGGCGACGCGGGCCACGTGGGTGTCGAGGGGGATGATCAGCTCCCGGGCGGGAAAGCGGGTCCAGAGGCCCAGGTCAGGCCAGCCCGGCCGCACCATCCAGCGCAGGAACATGCGCCAGCGCTTGCAGGCTGCGCCCTCCCCGGGATCGGGCAGGGAGAACCGCGCGCCGTAGGTGGGGGGCAGCTCCGCGCGGAGCCGCTGCACCAGCCGCGAGAGGGCCCGGTCAGCGGGCTCGTCGGGGCCCGGCAGCAGGTGGGCCTCCAGCCCCTGGCCGCTCTCGCTGTGCAGGCGCCGCCAGGCCAGCAGCCACTCGGCCAGGTCCGCGCCCGTGTGGAAGCGCCAGACCCAGGACCGCAGCGCCTGCTGCAGGGCCTGCCGCGCCTCGGCTTCCGTGCGGGCCAGCAGCCAGGCGGCGGGGGCGGGACCCAGGGGCACCAGCACCGCCTGGACGGCGCGGACCATGGGATCCACCCGCCCATAGGCCAGGTGGGCCGCAACGAAGGCCGCCAGCTCGCGGTCCAGGGGCTCGGCGTAGGTCAGGGGCACCCGGAGGGGGTCCTTCTCCAGGGCCAGGGCCGTGTCGTACTGCCCGCAGAGTGCGTCCAGGCGGGCCTTCAGGGTGCGTGTGGGGGTGCCCATGGCCTCCAGTGTCCCAGGTGGGGTCTGGTCGTCACGGCGAATTCACTAAAGGGGTGCCTAAATTCACTATGTAAGTAATGGCGCAGCCGCTAGACTCATGAGTGGTGGCCCGTGGCCCCTTTTGGAGCAGTAACCGCACATGATGAACCTGCGTGGCCTTGGAAACCTGGCGAAGATCCTCGAAGAAGCAGCGAAACCCGACTCCATCCTTCGGGAAGACCGTGAAAAGCCGAAGCCAAAGTTTCTGAAGAAGGGTGAGAAGGCTGGCAACATCCGGGTCATCGATCCCAAGCGGAAAGTGTGGTATCAGAAGCGCCTGAAGGAAGCCACCGCGAAGGCCGCCGGCAGCGAAGCCAGCGAGGCCGCCTCGGGTCCCGTGAGCGCTCCTGCGGCCCCCGTGTTCGCGAAGAACGTCGCCTCTCTGGTGGGTGGCGGCTCGCTGCTCCAGACCCTGGCCGCGGCCAAGGATGCCAAACCCAAGTCCGATTCCCCCAAGCGGTCCGAGTCCTGGCGCCGCAAGCCGGGTGAGTCAATCTTTTAGCTGTCTGCTGTAGGTGAAAGAGGGGCCCGGATGGGCCCCTCTTTTCGTGCCTATATCGGCTGTCGGCTGTCTGCTGTCAGCTGTCGGCTAAAGAGAGGGCGTGGACTGGATTGTCGGGCCGTTCCGGAATTTGGTCAGCCATAGCAGACAGCGATCAGTCATCAGTTGCCAGCCAAGAAGTGTGTGGATAAGTTTGCCGGGCCGTTTCGAACCGGTTGTTAATAGCTGACAGCCGATAGCCCTAAGCAAAAGCGCGCCCCAAATAGCCCAATCGCCGGGCTGTTGGCTATAGCTGATAGCCGACAGCCCTATCGCACCACCGCCACGCCAAACTTTCGCCCAATCCACGTCGCGGTCAGCGGGCGCTCCAGCTTGCCGCGGCGCAGGTCGCCGAGGGTGAGCAGGGCCAGGTCCAGCACGGGCGTGGCGGGGTTCAGGGTGCCGTCGGCAAGCCGCGCTGAAAGGTCGGTGCGGGCGATGGCGTGGAGGCCATCTGCCAAGCGCACGTGCACCGCCTGGGGATCCGCCAGCGCGTTGCCCGCCTTGGTGGCCGCCTGGCTCACCCCGCGCAGCATGCCGTCGATGGCGCAGCCCGAGGGCGCGGCCGCCAGGGTAGGCTCGGCGATGGCAACAATGCGCTGATCGAGCAGCGCCCATGCCGCCTGATACTGGGTGCCCTTGTGGCGCCAGCGGCTCAGTAGGGCATCCAGCTCGGGTGCGAGGGCTGCGGCCTCCAGGGGGTGCTCCAGGGCCAGCAGCCAGAGGCGGGCCTCATCGGGCAGGGCGGCAAAGGCAGCGAGGTTCATGGAGACTCCCGGAACTGGAACTGTCTCTAGGATGCCGGCAAGCCGTCGGCCATGCCTGTCCGAACAGCAGCCCCGCAGGTTTCCGTGACGATTGGACCCTAGGGTCTCGCGTAAGGTTAGGAGCGATGAGAGACACTGCGATCCTGCTTCTGAACCTCGGTGGCCCGGTGAATCTGGGCCAGGTGGAACCCTTCCTGGCGGCCCTCTTCGGGGACCGGGACCTCATCAAGCTGCCGTGTCCAGCCTGGATGCAGCCATCCCTCGCGCGGCTCATCGCCCGGCTGCGTGCGCCCGGTGCCAAGGGCCGCTATGCGGAGATCGGCGGCGGCTCGCCGCTCCTGCGCGAGAGCGCCTTCCAGGGCAACGCGCTGCGCGCAGCCCTGCGCGCGGCGGGGCGCGACGAGGCCGTGAAGCTCTGCTTCCGCTACGCGGCGCCCAAGGCTGCGGGTCTGTTGCAGGCCCTCAAGCGCGACGGCATCCGCAAGCTGGTGCCGGTGACGCTCTACCCCCACGACTGCCGTGCCACGACGGGCTCCAGCCTGCGGGAGTTGGCCGTGGAGGCCGCCAAGGTGGGCCTGGAGCTGTTGCCCGGCGTGGATCACTACGCCACGGATCCCGACTACCTCGATGCACTCGAGCGGCCCCTGCGCTCGGCGCTGGCCGAGCTGCCCGACGCCACCGTGATCTTCAGCGCGCACAGCCTGCCCGTGCGGCAGATCGCGGCGGGCGATCCCTACGAGCGGGAGATCCACGCCACTCGCGACGCCCTGATCGTCCGGCTCGGCCCGATCCCTGGTGGCTATACCCTGGCCTACCAGAGCCGCACGGGTCCTGTGCGCTGGCTGGAGCCCCCGCTGAAGGCCGTGCTCGAGAGCATGGGCGGCAAGGACGTGATCGTGGTGCCCCTCAGCTTCGTCAGCGAGCACATCGAGACCCTGCACGAGCTCGACATCGAGTACCGCGAGGTGGCCCACAAGGCTGGGGTCCGCACCTACCGGCGCGTCTCCGCTCCCGGTACCGATGCGGCCTACATCCGCTGCCTGACTCGGCGCGTCCTGGAGATCTTGCCATGAGCAGCACCCTCATCCTCGGCGGTGGCGTGACGGGCCTGGCGGCCGCCTGGCACCTCCAGCGGCGGGGCGGTGACGTGGAAGTCTGGGAAGCCGCTCCCACCGTGGGTGGCTGGATGAAGACGCTGCCCTGGGAGGGCGGCCACATCGAGACCGGGCCCCAGGGAGTCCTATGGCAGAAGGGCACCGTGGTGGACAAGGTCTTCACCGCCATCGGGCTGCCTTTCGAGTCCCCAGGTACCGGCGCCCGCTGGGTGGGGAAGGGCGGCCGCCTCATCCCCGTGCCCGCCTCGCCCCCAGCCCTGATGTTCTCGGCCCTCATGCCCCTGGGCGCCAAGCTGCGCATGATGGCCGAGCCTTTCATCCCCGTGCGCGGCGCGGAGCCCGAGGAGTCCCTGTCTGCTTTCATCACGCGGCGCCTGGGCAAGGGCGTGGCCACGGAGCTCCTGCCAGCCATGGTGGCGGGCGTGCTGGCCGCACCGGCCGAAGGCCTGTCCGTGGACGCCATCCCCAAGCTGCGCCAGTGGGAGGCCACGGGCAGTCTGGTGAACGGCATCCGCAAGAGCGGCGTCAGCCACATGGTGGTGCCCGAGGGCGGCATGGGGCAGCTGCCCCTCCGGCTCGCGGCGCAGCTGACCGCCGTGCGTACGGGCCTTCGTGCCGAACGGCTTGAGGCCCTGCCAAACCATCGCTGGCGCGTGAGCGGTGGCGGCGAAGTGCGCGAGGTGGACCGGCTGGTGCTGGCCCTGCCGGCCTTCGAGGCCTCGGCCCTGCTGCGGCCCGTGGCCCCGGGCAGCGCGGCGGCCCTGGGCTCCATTCCCTATACCAGCGTGGACCTCTGGCACAGCCGCCACACGCCGCTGCCCGCCCTCAAGGACAGCTTCGGCTTCCTGATCCACCCCCCGGAAGGCCACGGCTACCTGGGCTCCCTGGTGCCGTCCTGGATGGATCCCCAGACCGCTCCGGCGGGCGTCATGCAGCTGCGCAGCTTCATCGGCGGCGCCTTCGGCAAGCCCGCGGATCTGGAGACCTGGGCGGGAGTGCAGGCCCGCCTCCAGCACTGGATCCCGGCTCTGGATGCGCCCTCCGCCGTGCGCCATGAATACGCCGAGAACGCCATCCCGCGCCCCGAGCTGGGCCACCGCGCCCGCGTGGCCGCCGCCCTGGAAGCCCTCCCCACGGGCATCGAGTGGCTCAGCAACGCCCGCTTCGGCCCCGGCGTGCGGGACATCCTCGAAGGCCTGGAAGGTTGGGCTGGGCCTGAGGTCCACTGACAGCCAATGGCTGGCTAGAGAAACAAGGCCTTGGCCACCAAGGCACCAAGAAAAGCGCCCTCGGTCTTTATCACTGTGCATCACCGTTCATCGCTGGTTAAACAGTCCTTGGCAGAAATCCGAACGGCCCATCTCCTTCATCCCATTTATCCCCGTCAAAACTGCTTTTTTGGATGGGGATAAGAGGGATGAAGGGGATAACTGAAAAAGCAGGGGTTGGATTTGGGCTGTGGGTTCGCAGAATGGCCTTGGGGCAGGTCCTTTAGCTCCGGCATCCCTGTTGAAACTGCTTGGGGAACCGGTGATGAACGGTGATAAGGCACTCTGAGTGCCGAATTCCGTGCAAGCGGACCCAGGCGCTGAGCCAGTGGGTGGCGCCCTGGTGGCGGATAGCAACCCGTCCCAGGAGGGTTTCGTCGAGGGTAGGGGGGCACTCAGCCGACCCCGAGGGAAGGATAATAATTCTGGACAAGCCTGCCCGCACTTCGTAAGTGGTGAAAGGATTGAAGGCAAACCTAAGGTATGTAAATTCCCGCTAGATGGCCTCGTATCCGACAAGTCTTACGTTTGGATAATGCTAGCCAACAAAGGGGACAAGGATGATGCCAACGTTTCCACTGTTTGCTTTCCCGAATTATACGGCAATTACACAAACGTCCTTGTCACAGAACTCCTAGTTCGGCCCACACTCGAGAACCCGATGACCGAATCCAAAGCAGAGACCAACAGTCGCTCCAACCTAATTTGGGCGGCCCTCCTCCTCCTTATGTGTGCCGATTCCTTGTTCTGGCCACCTTTCAAACCATATTCTGCAATTGGATACCTTGCGTGGTCATCTGCCTTCGCAATCAAGGGCTTTCAATTGTTTGAATCTCATCGTTGGGCTTCAACAGTTCACAAGTTACTTACTGTCATTGCCGTTTCGTTCCTAGTTTTCAGCATGGCCCGCAGGTTCCTGGCCTAAGCATGCGCTCAACTCGGACCCCGCCTGCCGAGTCTTCTGCTCTGTCTCAGCCTCTCGCTTCCTCGGCTCCGTTCAGCGCATCGTTTTAGGCGGGGCCGGTTACCTTCTTCCGTTAGGCGCACGCATGAACACTCAACCCCAAATCGTAACCAAGCCCTCACTTCAACTCTCGGCTGTCTACATTGCTATCTTCCCGGTTCTATTCATCGCCATTAGGCCTGGCCCACTGCCAGTCATTTTGCAGTTAATTGCTCTATGCATTGTGCTGTTTATTCGGTTTCGAGACAAAGCAAGGAAGGGCAGCATCGTACCATTCGTTCTTGGTCTCTTAGCACTTGCCGCAGCTACCTGGGCATGGCATATCAGCGCCTAACCCTCCTCTGAACCGGCCTCCGCCTGCATTGCCATCCGCTCTTTCTCTTCTTCCCGCTTCCTCGGCTATACCCGGCGCCACGAGCTAGGCGCGGCCGGTTAGCTTCCTCCGCTAGGCGCCCCTACCTTATGAACTCGAAAACCATTATCCAAATGACGATAGCTCTGAATGCTTCGATTGCTGGACTGGTATGGATACCTATCATCAGAATCCTTGACGAGCGAATTCACCTTGGCCCTGCGCTCATAATTCCGGCCGTTTCATCAGCCGCACTTCTTCTTGTTTTTGGCAGTATCTCCTTCTTCCATTTGCTAAATGCTCGTGGCAACCAGTCTCCTGGGTTTGTTGACCGACTGAAACGGTCGCTATACATAATTGGTGGCACATTATTACTACTCAGTACATCCGCAAAGGTTTCACTCTACCTTCATCATTCAGGCGCTGTCCCATTCGCTATTAAGGTGTTCATGCTGACCCTCGCCATCCTTGCCGTAACCTTGATTGCTAGCGCCATTTCATTGGAATCCGCTCGCACCGGCGCCTAACCCGTCGCTCAACTAGCCCCGGCTGCCTTGCATTTCGTTTTCTCTCAATGTCTAGAATTATCCGCCCCGCTCAGCGCCCAAGTACAGGCTGGTCCGGTTAGCTTCTTTCGTCAGGCCACACTGGAATGACTGAACTCTCGATGGGCCTCACATGCAGCAGATGCGGTAGGCCGTTTCACCCGGCCAAGGGTGGGCGCTGCCATGACTGTGGCAAGTTGTGCTGTTCGTCTTGTCTTTCAAGACCATCCTTTTATCCTTTGGTGTTCAAGCGAGTCCCAGCAGCCCACACGTGCAAGATCTGCCGGGAGTCCCACCGGGCCTAATCCTCCGCCCACCTTGGACCACCCGCGAGTGGCCAGGCCTCTTCGCCCGCGTCATCGGCTGGCCCGGGACGGCCCGACTGGAATCCGCCACGCCCATGCCGCCCGCGCCGCCCCCGGGACCCGTAGGCTATGCTGGCCCTGCATCCTGTGACCTCCCCGAGGAACCATGCCCAAGCTCCGCGCTGTTCTGTTCTGCCTCCTTGGCTCCCTGATCTCGGCCCAGACGCCGGATCCCCAGGCAGACATCTGGGCCCCGGTCCGCTACCTCGTGGGGGAGTGGGAAGGCACTGCCGTGGGGGAGCCGGGTACGGGGACGGTGGTCCGTCGCTACGAGGTGATCCTAAAGGAGCGCTTCCTGTCGGAGCGCAACCAGTCCACCTTCCCACCCCTGGAGAAGAACAAGACTGGCGAGGTGCACGAGCACCTGAGCCTCTTCAGCCATGACCGGAAGCGGAACACGCTCGTGTTCCGGCAGTTCCACCAGGAGGGCTTTGTCGTCACCTATGTGCTGAACCGGGCGCTGGGGTCGTCCACGAAGCTTGTCTTCGAGAGCGAGCTGATGGAGAACGTCCCGGACTCCTGGAAGGCGCGGGAGACCTACGAGCGGAAGTCGGACGGCGAGTTCATCGAGACCTTTGAGCTGTCGCAGGGGGGCAAGCCCTTTACCGTCTACAGCCGGAACCACTTCAAGCGCCGCGCCGCAGATCCCGGGCGATGACATCCTGCTCGTGAACCCGCAGAATGGGGCTGCCTTGCCCCTGGGGAGTCCTGCATGACCCTGGCCCTGCTCCTGCCCGTCGGCGCCTCCATGTGGGGGCTGGCGCAGCCCTGGTGGGAGTTCGTCCTGCGGGGGCTGCTGGTCTACGGCTTCCTGCTCATCACGCTGCGGCTCACGGGCAAGCGGCAGGTGGGACAGCTGGCGCCCTTCGACCTGGTGCTGCTGCTGGTGCTCAGCAACGCGGTGCAGAACAGCATGAACGCCGGGGACAACTCCGTTGGCGCGGGCTTCATCCTGGTGGCGACGCTGCTGGCGGTGAATGGCCTCCTGTCCTGGCTCACTTGGCGCAGCAAGCGCGCCGAGAACCTGCTGGAGGGGCGGCCGCAGATCCTGGTGCACCACGGGGTGGTGGACGAGGCCATGCTCGCTTCGGAGCGCATCACCCACCACGAGCTCATGGCGGCGGCGCGGCAGGTTGGGGTCTCGGACCTGGCCCAGGTGAACGTGGCCATCCTGGAGACCAACGGGCGCATCAACGTCATCCCCAAAAATGGCAGTGCCTCTTGACTTGACGAATAAAAGGCGAAAACTGGAGCCATGAACCTCTTGTCCCTGCCTCTGGCACTGCCGCAGCTCCTCAAGGACCTGCGCGTAGAGCCAGAGGAGGCCCGGTCGATCCTGCGGCCCCAGAAGGACGAGCGCTACGGGTTCGGCTTCGCCCTCAGCCCCTACCGCGGCTGTGCCCACGGCTGCAGCTACTGCTATGTCCGCGAGTATCCCAACGCCCTCCACGGCCCCGAGGACTGGGGCGGCTGGGTGGCGCCCAAGCTCAACGCACCCGAGCTGCTCTGGTCCCAGCGGCACCGGCTGCACGAGGCCCGGGTGTTCCTGGCCTCGGCCACGGATCCCTACCAGCCCCTGGAACGCGAATACCGGCTGACCCGGCGCTGCCTGGAGGTGCTGCTGCTCTGCCGCAGCACCGAGGTGCTGCTCCACACCCGCTCGCCCCTGATCCTGCAGGACCTCGACCTGCTCCGGGCCTTCGGGGACCGGGTCACGGTGGGCTTCTCCATCCCCACGGATGACGACACCGTGCGGCAGGTGGTGGAGCCCCACGCCCCCACCATTCCCGGTCGCTGGGCCGCCGTGGAGCGCCTGGCCAAGGCGGGCATCGCGGTGAACCTGGCGGTGACGCCGCTCATGGCCGTGCACGATTCGCAGGCCTTCGCCCGGCGCGCCCGGGCCAGCGGCGCCGCCGGGGCCTGGGTGGGCGGGCTGCGCCTGCTCAAGCGGGATCCCTTCTACCGGGTGCTGGCGGACCACGGCTGGCTGAAGGTGCTGGATCACGACTACGCGGAGGGCATCCGCGCCGCCTTCCGTGCGGCCTTCCCGGCGCCCCGGCGGATCCGGGAGCCGCGCGCCGAGCGGGTCTCAGCGGTGGCGCCCATGCTGGCCCGGCAGCCCGGGCTCTTCGACGCTGACGTCCTCCCGCCCCTTGTGGGAGACTGAGGGACCATGACCACCCTCGCACTCAAATACCGGCCCCGCACCCTGTCCGACCTCGTGGGGCAGGAGGGCAGCGTCAAGGCCCTGGCCAACGCCCTGAAGCGGGCCAAGGAGAGCGGGCGCATCCACCAGGCCTACCTCTTTGCGGGCGTGCGCGGCACCGGCAAGACCAGCACCGCCCGCATTCTGGCCCGGGCCCTCAACTGCGCCGAGGGACCCACGGCCACCCCCTGCGGCGTGTGCGATCCCTGCCGCGCGGCGGAGCAGCCGGACAGCAGCCTGGACATCGTCGAGATCGACGCCGCCAGCCGGGCCTCCGTGGCCGACGCCCGCGCCCTGCGCGAGCAGGCCCAGACCCGCCCCGCCTTCTGCCGCTACCGCGTCTACATCATCGACGAAGTGCACATGCTCAGCACCGAGGCCTTCAACGCCCTGCTGAAGGTCATCGAGGAGCCGCCGCCCCACGCCATCTTCGTGCTGGCCACGACGGAGCTGCAGGACGTCCCGGACACCATCAAGAGCCGGGTGCAGATCTACCCCTTCCGCCTCATCCCCGTGGGCCTCATCGAAGGCCGCCTGGCCCACGTCTGCGAGCAGGAGGGCGTCCCCGCGGAGCCCGGCAGCCTCCGGCTGGTGGCCGAGGCGGGGCAGGGCTCCATGCGCGACGCCCTCACCATCCTTGACCGCGTCATCGCCGCCGGCGACGGCCAGGTCCAGGAGGAGGCCGTCCGCGAGCAGCTGGGCATCGTCAGCGCCCACCTGGTGCAGGGCGTCATGTCCTCCCTGGCCGTCGGCGACTCGGCGGCCCTGGTGGAGGCCTGCCGTGAGCTGGCCAATCAGGGCGCGGACTGGGCCACCTTCTGGCGCGAGCTGGTGCTGGCCTTCCGGGACCGCCTGGAAGCCGAGGCCCGCGCAAACCGCGGCCCCCATGAGCTGCTGCGCTGGGCGCGCATGCTGAACCTGCTGCTGAGCCGCGAGCGGGACCTGCGGGACACGAGCCTGCCCCGGGTGGTGGTGGAGCTGGCCCTGATCACCGCCGCCCAGCTGCCGCACCTGGCCCCCCTGGATGCGCTGATCTCCGGCACGGCCGCCGCCAACCCCGCAGCCAACCCTGCACCCAGGCCGGCCGTGCCGGCGGCGGGTCCGCCGCCGGTCCCTCCCCGGGCCCCCCAGGTCGCGCCGGCGCCTGAGGGGCCGCGGCGGCCCACCCCGGCTCCGCCACCTCCACCGGTACCCGCGCCTCCCAAGCCGGCCGCGGCCGCTGCCTCTCAGCCCCCCATCGGCACCTCGGCTCAGCTGCGCGCCGCCTGCAGCGAGGCCCTGCGCCTGGGCACGGGCCTCCGGCCCTTCGCCACCGCCCCCCAAATGGCCACGGACCTGGCCTGGCAGCCGCCGGTGCTGCGCTTCCGCTTCCCGGCCAACGTGCGCCAGACCCTCCAGGACTTCGAGCGCGAGAAGGCCAGCCCCCACCTGCTGGCCGCCCTGACTGCGGTGCTTCCTGGGCTCCAGTCCCTGGT
>Ga0194053_10001077_pt1 | contig 18271 bp, 8 predicted proteins | sample SepL228m_MetaG_FD_161684 | JGI IMG/M metagenome (GOLD analysis project Ga0194053, IMG submission 161684) | Anoxic zone freshwater microbial communities from boreal shield lake in IISD Experimental Lakes Area, Ontario, Canada - Sep2016-L227-8m | ecosystem: Environmental > Aquatic > Freshwater >... | reverse complement strand
CCGTTAGGACGCCGTCGAACGAAAAGTCCCGCCATTTTTTTGGCAGTGCGGGCAGGACGGAGATCTGGTCGCCGCGCGTCTGGACGAGAATATCGAAGAGGGCGGTGATGACGCCCATCGAGGCGTCGCACTGGACGGCCGCGCGGTAGCGCTCGCCGGGGGTGAGGATGTAATCACGCGCCAGGAGGCTGACGCCGACGAAATCGCCGTTGTGGTCGCTGTTGCCGCCGGCGTTGAAGTAGAGGCCGAGGTCGTATTTGAGCCAGAAGATCGCGCCGTCGGGCATCCCACAATACGAGCACAGGCTCGACGCCCACGGAAAGCTCCACCCGGACCAATTGCCCGCGCCTTTGGAAAGCCAGTGCTGGAGGGTGTCGGTCAGCAGTTTTTTATGGGCGGGATCAAACGGATCGAGGGTCTTGAAGGGGTGGATCGCCGCGAGCAGCGAGTGGTGCCGGTGGCTCTCATCAAGCCCCTGGCCTTCCCACATGGCCATGTGCCGGATTTTTTCTGCTGGGTTCCACGGGTTGGTGGACTCGATCGTGGTGTAGGGCGGCAGCAGTTCCTCGACTTCCTTCCAGCGCGGGTCTTCGGGCTTCCCGAGGAGGCGTGCCGCCTCAGGCAAAATCTGCGCCGTCATGTGAAACGCGGCCAGAGAAAAACTGGAATCCCGGCCCCAGGTGTCGAACCCGTAACCGTATTCCGGGCTCACCGACACGGGCAACGAGAGGCGGGTCTTTCCGTTATCGACGATCCGCTCGGACGTGGCGTAGAAGGCTTCAAATGCTCCCGACACCAGCGGCCAGGCGACTTCGCGCAGGATGCCGGTGTCGAGCGTGTGCCGGGAGTGGAGCCACGCCAGTTGCCCCATCCAGGCCGTGCATCCGATGTCGATCATTCCCTGCCAGAACGTGTCCACCACCTGGCCGCGGTCGTTGACGGCGTGCGGCAGCATCACCGCGTCGGGCGCTCCATAGAATTTTGACGCGTTCTCCTTGAGCAGGGGGAGCCATTCGCGCATGAGCTTCCACAGCGGCTCGAGGTGTGCGGTGCGGTTGGCGGCCAGAGCGGGCCAATAAATCATCTGCGCATTAATGTTGAAATGGTAGTCGTTGCTCCACGCGGGGAGCGTATCGTCGTCCATAAACGGGCCGACCAGCGTGGCCGCCACGCCCGAGGGAGCGGTCAGCCCCGCCAGCTTCACCAGCCCGTAAAAATAGGCGTCGCTCAATTCCTTGTCGGGAATGTCGAGCGAGGGCGTCGCTTCGAAGTAATCGCGCCACCAGCTTTCACTCTGGCTCATGGCCTCGCGCAGCGCGGCGGGCCCGGGCGGCTCGACCTGGCTCCTGACCGCGGCCGCGTCATCACCCAGGCCGGTTGCCAGCGCGAGCAGGCGCTCGCTTTTCCAGGAATACGCCAGCGTGAGACCGGGATCGGCTGGCAGCGGCTGATGGAAGCCGCCGCACGATTCCTCCTCCCACCGCGAAGGCTCGGCGACGCCGTCTTTCGCGAGTAGATCCCCGACGAAATCCCACGACGGTATCGCGCGGGCCTTGACCGGGCCGATGCTGTCGGAGAACCCGACCAGCGCCAGCTCGCAGTCCATCGAGATTTGGATCGAGGCCGTGGCGGTTTCTCCGGACGGCCCGAGCAGCCGCACGCTCAGTTTACCGGTGGAAAGTTCCAGGGATGCGTCCTCGGGACGCCACGGGCGTTTGAAAACGAACTGGATCCTGCCGCACGGGATCTGCGTCGGCTTCCGGTAGGCTTGCCGCGCCGTGCGCCCTTTGCCCAGCTTGGTTTGCAGGCCTTCCTTGTCGCGGGCTTCCAGAAGTTGCCGCAGCTCCTGAAAGCGGATGTTCGCGGCGAAATCCACCGCGTTGCGCCGGTCCCAGAAACCGTTGCGCCCGATGCTGAGGATGAGGTCGCTTTGGCCCCAGACCATGAGTCCGAGGGTCCCGTTGCCGAGGTTGATCCCGCAGCCCGGCTCGGGCAGCGGAAATCGCCAGGAAAGATGAGTCGTCATAGGATGGGTTTGCGGTAAAAGGAGCTTTCTGTTCAACGCTGAATAGTTTTCTGTCAATCTCCATTCGCAAATATCCACATCCCGAAAAATGACCCGCGCCCCGCAAACACCCATGAAACATCCTGCCACCCTCCTCCTATTCATCCTGTCCCTGCACACCTGCCTTGCGGGCGAAGGACAGCCGCCGTCCCCGGACCTCAAGGCAAAATCCCTCTATGTTGTCGGCGACAGCATCAGCACTCCCGGGGCCTGGCCTTCGCCGCTTGCACAGATCACCGGCAGGCACACGTTCTCGCAGGCCATCGGTGGCACGACCAGCCCATCCATGGTGGCGCGGGCGCGCGGCGCCGAGCTGATCGCGCCGCTCAAACCGCCGACCGAACCCGGAACCATCCACATGAGGTGGAGCCGGCCTGTTGCCGATCGCACGCAAGACAACAAATACCGCGCTCAATGGGCCTATTATGCCAAGGCGGTCTCCGAACCGGCCAGCATCGAGGTCTCCCAAAACGGGCGCGTTCTCGGCCAAGCGAAAAAGAGCCTGAAAGCATTTACGACCGACTACGCCCGGAACCCCAAAGCCATCATGTGCCCAGGGCACGGGCTTAAGGACGGCGACCGGGTCGTGTTTATTAGCAATGATCCGGGATACCCGCTGGATCTGTCGGTTCTCGACGCCGCCGCCCGCTGGAATTTCTCGGGCCCCAATCTCCCGAAAGCCATCGTCGAGCGCCGAGTCTATTTCGTGGCCGGGGCCACCCCGGACTCCTTCGAGCTCAAGGAGCTTCAAGGCGATGCCGGGACGATGGATATCGGGGGCGATGCCGCGGGCTCGCCCGAGATCGAGTGCGGGTGGGACTTCGATGTCGGCTATGCCGGCGGGCCATGGGATGTGACCTGGAGGGCGCGAACGAAATACGACGGTTCCATTTGGCTCCTGGAGGTTTCGGCCAATGACATCCCGGGATCCTCCGTGACGGCTGTGACCATCCCTAACACGGCCCTGCTCCTCGCCCAGATGACGTCGCCCCATTACATCCTGGTTTGCCCCCCATCGGGAAGCTTCAAGGAGCGCGGGCCGGGGACGTTCAACTGGACAAACTATTACGATACCTACATGCCGTGGGTCCGGAAAAATCACCCGGCGAACCACGTCGATACCATGGCCGTTCTGGATGCTGGACGCACGGCCACCGAGCTTGGCCTGCTCCGCGACCCGAAGGTTCCCGAGCATCTTTGGATCGCCGGAAAACCCGGAGACGAATCGACCTGGCAGGCCTTCCGTGAACCCGCGGAAGGGGCGCACGAGACCTGGGTCGGCCCCGGCTATGTGCCCTTGCAGTTCCGGACAAGCTTTGAGGATAACATCCACCTCGGCTCGGCTGGAAACAAACTGCTCGCGGCCACCGTCGCCGCTCTGATCGCAGAAAAAGGCTGGTAGCCACCCCACGAATCCCCCATTCTTTCTGTTCAGCGCTGAATAGTTTTCTGTCAATCTCCATTCGCAAATATCCATCCCCCGACTCCACTCCACCACGATGAAAAATGCTATGACCCCTGCCATTTTTTGGCACTCCGACCCGGTGAACCCCGATGAAACCTTAGTGATCGCCGGGGGGAATTTTTCCCCGGACGCGGTCGTCGAGCTTGCCATTGTGTCTGCGAACCAGAATGGCGGCGAGCCGGAATGGACGCGCGTCGCGCCGCTGCAGACGACGGGAATTTCCTTGAAGGCGGTGATCCCGTCCGAGTGGGCGCCGGGAATCTACGCCTGCCGGATCCGGCAAGGGGAGGGGGTCTCGAAGACGGTTTACGTCAATGCCCCGGATGTCTGGTGGAAGCAGGGCGACGAGGGGGTGGACCGCGCCCGCCAAGGCGGCTGGCTGCGCGTTCTCGGCAAGTGCCTCGATTTTGAAAGCCAGGCGGGCGTCTCGCTGCAAGCCGAAGGCGGCCCGGCGAAACCCCTCGCTTTGGAGATGGAGGACCGGTCGTGTTTCAGCCTCAAGGCGAAGCTGCCCGCAGGACTTGCTCTGGGAAAATTCCGCGTTTTGGTTTCCAATGGCAAAGGCGGGAGCGAGGGCGTGCGCGACGCGGGCGCGCTGGAGGTTTTGCCGGTCAAGGCCGCGCCGAAAGCGATCATTAACGTGCTCGATCTGGGGGCGGATCCCGCCGGCATGAAGGACTGCACGTTGCCGATCGTCCAGGCCATCGAGCGGCTCTCGATGATCGGCGGGGGAGTTGTCTATTTTCCGCAGGGGCGCTACAGAATCGACGCCACCCTCCGCTCGGGCACGTGGATCAAATCCCCGCTCTTCATCCCGGAGAACATCACGCTGCGCGGCGAGAGCCCGGACCTCGTCTCCCTCTGGTGGCCGGACCAGGAGCGCGCGCTGCCCACGCTCATCGACGGGCGCAACGATTTCGCGATCGAAGGCCTGAGTATCTTCACGCAGGGCTATCATAGCACGATCATCACCGGTTCGAGCAACGTGAGGATTCGCAACGTTCGCATCCGGGCTAACTATTATTACATGACCAACAACAACGGAGAGGCGCATCATGAGCGCGCGATTACCCCTCCTGTCGGTTCGGGAAAAGTGGGGCCAGCGATTCTCCTTTGGGGCGAGAACAATCAGGTCACCGACTGCGATATTCTTCATTTGACCCAGGCCTTCGACCTTCGTGGCGGGCGTGGTAGCCTCATCGCCAATAACACCGTTCGGGCGCATAACATGCATGTGCTCAACGGAACGTGCGAGATGATCTTCGAGAACAATGAGAACACCGGCAATAGCATGTCGCCGGGCGGCAACAACATCGGGCTGCACATGGGGGCCTCGATCTGCAAGCACGTGTTCTACGCCAACAACCGCAGCTCCCACCTCTATGGCGGGGACCACGAGGCCTTGACCCTCGACGGCCACGCGACCGCTTATCTGGGCAAGGTGCGCGACACCAAGGCCACCAGCTTTGTCATCGCGGGCAAGACGTTCCTGGGCGACCAGGCCAAGGGCGCGATGACGGATATGCACTCGGCTGCCGCCTTCATCATCGACGGCACGGGCGCGGGCCAGTATCGCTGGCTGACCGGCTGTGAAGGTGACAAGATCACGATCGATCGGGAATGGGATCTGCCCCCGGACCAGACATCCCTCGTCAGTATTGGCGGTTTCAATGGACGCCATCTTTTCATCAATAATACCGCCATCGACACAGGAACGCTCATCCAGCTCTACCCGCCCAACTGCGAGTGTATTCTCTCTGGCAACCGCAGCATCCGCGCCAGCAATATCAACAGCCTCGGCAAGCTGGGAAAAATCAAGAGCTCCGGTTTTGTTCGCGTCGAGAACAGCTGGTATAACCAGTTTCTGGACAACCACGTGATCACTGGCAACACCTGGGGCGGCGGCAGCACGCAGATCGACCGCTGGATCGGCGGCGAATGCACCCTCAATATCTGGGGCTGGGAGATCTACTACTACTCCGTTGACGGCCGTGATCAGGATGTGTTCCTCACGCCCGAGGTCCTCAAACAGGTGACCGGGGAAACGCAGGTGCGGGCCAAAAGCATCCCGATCAGCCGGTTCCAAATTGTCAGGCGGCACAAAGTGGACAACAACAGCTCGATCCGCATCCACGGGGCCGTGGCCGACGTGCTCATCGAGGGCTGCGACCTGAACCTCTCGCGCAAAGGCATCCGCATCGATCAGGAAATGGATTACGTGCAGCCCTCGCACATCGGCCAACTCTTCGACTTCGATCCCGAGCCAAGTGTAACCAACCGTTCCATCCCGTTCCTCTCTCCCGAGGCCGTCCTCATTCGCAACAACAAGTTTAAGGATGTGAAAATCCCTTATTCCGGCACCGCGATGAGCGACGCCCTCCTTGTCGAAAAATAACCGCTGCCACGCAACCACCCATGAAACATTCCACCACCGGCAGGGACGGATCGCCGAGCCGTCCGACTTGTTATTTGCTCGCGCTCCTATCCATCCTATCCCTGCACACTTGCCTTGCGGGCGACGCGATTCCCAATCCGCGGATCAGCCTGAGGGCTGGAGCGCCGACAAAAATCGACGTGGATTGGACGGACAGCACCATGGGGTGGACGCTGGAAACCAGCCGGGATCTCATAGAATGGGCGCACCTGGACGCGCCAAGCTATGAACGGCCTCAAACGGGGAGCTTCAAATTTACGCAGGATCAGGATCAACAGAACTTCTTCCGTTTGCGGAAAGTCGGTTCGCCAAGGATCTACGTCGTGGGCGACAGCATCAGCACGCCAGGCGCATGGCCCGGCAAACTGGCACCTCTCACAGGGAGGCACACGTTCTCGCAAGCGATCGGGGGAACAACCAGTCCCACGATGGTGAACCGGGCGCGTGGGGTGGAGCTTGTTTCTCCGCTCACAAATCCCACCACCGCGGGTGCCATCCGCATGAGGTGGAGCCGGCATATTGCGGACCGCACGCACGACAGCGCCCGCAGAACCGAATGGGCCTATTATGCAAAAGCGGTGTCCGAACCCGTCAGCATTGAAGTGTATCAGTACGGTCGTTTTCTGGGGCTCGCCAAACGGATACTGAAACCCTTCACGACTGACTTCGCGCTCAATCCCAAGGCCATCTTTTGCCCTGGGCACGGCCTCAGCACGGGCGACAGGGTCACCTTCATCAGCAATGATCCCGGCTACCCAAGCGACCTCTCAGTTACGGACAGTGCGGCGGCTTGGAATTTTACGAGCGCCAATCTTCCAAGTGCCATTGTGGAGCGCCGGGTCTATTACGTGGCCAATGTCACAACCGACTCTTTTGAGCTTAAAGAGTTCAAGAATGATATCGCAACCTTGAACATCGGGAGCAACGCGCTTGCCAACCAGTCCATCGAGTGCGGCTGGGAATACAATGTGAACTTCACCGGGGGCACCTGGGATGTCACGTGGGCCGCAAGGACCAAATACGATGATTGCATCTGGCTCCTGGAGGTTTCCGCAAACGACTTTCCCGGGACGGCGACAACCGTGGCGACGGTAATCATCCCCAACACGCAATTGCTGTTGAACCAAATGACCGAGATCAACCCCCGGTACATCCTGGTTTGTCCTCCTATCGGAAGCTTCACCGATCGCGGGCCGGGAACCATCAATTGGACAAATTATTACGACACCTTCATGCCTTGGGTGCGGGCAAATTACCCGAATAACTACATCGACACCATGGCGATTTGGAGCGCCACCCGCACGGCAAAAGAGTTGAGCCTGCTTCTGGACCCGAAGACTCCCGAGTGTCTTTGGCTGGCGCAAACGGGGACGCCTACCAACGAAGCAAGTTGGCAGGTCTACCGGGTGGCCACGGCGGGAGCGCGCCAGACGTGGATCGGACCCGGCTTTACCCCTTTGCACTTAAGAACAAGTTTCGGGGACGATATTCATCCGAATAACGCAGGGAACAAGCTCATCTCGGATGCCGTCGCCGCTAAAATAGCAGAAAAAGGCTGGTAGCCGCCCCGCGAAATAATGAAAAAAGGCTTCCATTTGGTGACGGCGCTGATGGTTGTTGGAGTCGCGTTTCCCGGGCGCGCCGCCGAACAGAGGCAGGCGTTCTCCGAGGTGAGCGCGGTCTATTTCGGCGCCAAGGAAAACGCCGATGTGGATCGGATGAGCAGACTGGAAAGCGGGCAATTTTTCTCAACGACTGACTACGGCTTTGTCCCGGGCGAGGAATACCAGCTCATCGGCAAGACGTTCGGTCTGGTGAATTCGGCCGGGGGGATCTTTCTGCGCGGGCAGAAGCCGGACGCCTCTCTCATCAATGGCTGTGGCGATTGGCTCAGTGATGGAGGGAAATGCCTCTGTGGTGTGACGTATGATAAGTCTGAGCCAGGATGCCTGGTGGATCGCGTGGTGATTTATTGGGGCAATAATGTTCCGGAAAAGGGGAGCTGGGGGGCCTGCATTCAGGATGCCGAGGGGAATTTCAAGCGGATCGCGGTCGCTAATCAGAATGCCATATACCCCCAGGATCAGACGACCATCGAGTTTCCTCCTGCGACCGTGAAGACGTTCTACGTCGGCTTCAAGGCTGGGGAGAACGGAGCGAACTTTGTCTCGGTGCGGAAGATCGATCTCCACCGCTTTGAAAAGCGACAGTTGGATAACCGGCCTGCAGTGTGGCAGGCGGATGCCTACTGGGCGTTCTACGACTCGGACAAGCCGGGGACGCTGAAGGGGCTCCAGCTCTTCAACTACTATTTCAAAAACAAAAGCATGGGATTCCGTCCAGAGCGTTGCATGCTCAATAACCTGTCGCCGTTCGTCGAGCTCGATGGGAAACGCCTTTATGCCGCAAAAGCCGACTATCCGGTGCAAGTCCAAAACGTGGGGCGGGTGCAGACCTTGCGTTATGAGCTGAAATACACCCTGCCGGACGGCAAGGAGACCGTGGTGAGGGTGGTCGCGGTCTATGGGGTGAGTTTGAAGGAGACGATCAAGTTTGCGTTCCAGGCGTCCGGGCTGCCCAAGGGGGCGAGATTGGGGTTCGAGATGTCCGGCTCCCCGCAGTTGTTTCGTAACGATCTCGACCGCGGAGTGGGAACGCTCGTCGAGTCCATCGGCGCAGGGAAAACCTTTGACACTCCCGCCGGCCCTCTGGGGCTGAAGGTTAAGGGGACAGATAAGCTCCTGATGGTTGACGGGACTTCCGTCCGCTTTGATCTCTTTGCCGAAGGGAAGGAGTTGGAGGTTGCGCTCTCGCTGCCGCTCGGCCCGCTCGCCGGAGTTCAGCCCGGGATGGTAAACTACGCATGGTATCCCTCTCTGGCCAACCAAGGCGACGAAGGCGTCGCCCCCTTCAAGATGGAGGACTTGGAGCTTTTGGAGACGGTCAACCTGGCCGATCCAAATGATCCACATGAGGTTTACGACATTTCCAACGACCCGATGATCCTCAACTGGAAAAAATCCGGCGAGAAGAAGCTGCCTGCCGGGCTGGGTCGTCTGGAATCTGTGAACGATCCCGAGAATGGCAAGGTCCCGCTCGCCCAAGTGCTCGGGCAGAACTGCCGCGTGATGACGAACAGCAAAGCGACCAGCTACTTCCGCTTCAACCTGACGAAGGCACGCTTCGAGCCGGAAACCCCTTATGTTATTGTGGTCGAGCACGCCTACGACAAGGAACGATTCGGGGAATTTCACGCCGTGGCACTCGACCCGACAGGATTGAAAATCGTGGATGACAACTTATGGAACGCACCCAATCCCATGGGAGGCTGCGACACCGGCAAGCCACCCTACGAAGGGAAGTTCAAGAAGGAGCCGTTTTTCTTTTTTAGCAACCATAGGAACGAATACGGCAAGACGACCCAGATCTCGCTCTGCTTTTCCAACTCCCCCGTCGGAATGGATCTCGCTAAGGAGACGCGGCCGGATGGGCTGGCGGTGAAAAGCGTCAGCGTTTACCGCGTCAAAAAGATGCCCGCGCTGCCGGAGTTGGCTCCCCTTTTTCCCAAGGGCAACCGGCGGCACATCACGGTCGGCACAGAATCCTCGGGCAGCCCCTGGCAGCTGAGCCAGTTCCCGAAGTTAGCCGGGTATAATTCGGTTTTCTGCAATCACCAGATGCCGACGCAGCTTCTTTTTGGGAAGGGGTATAGCATCTCCCGTCCAGGGTCGCAGGCCGGCTGGCACGCCAACAGCATGGAATCCCAGCGCTGGCTCTTTGAAAGTGCGGCGGAGCATGGCGTTTGCGCAAAGATCTTCTCCCAGTCGCTGATCCCGCTCGGGTTCGAGGGATCAGATTTCAACAGCTTCGAGACCGCTGCCGGAACGCACGAAGGGCGGATCGCCTCGAGCGCCCCGCTCAGCCCGACCAAGGAGGAGCTGGCCCATCTCGCCAAGGCGCTGAATAAATCGATAGCGGCCCTGGCCGGCTACTCGTCGTTCAGCGACATCTCGGTGGTGGCTTCAGCTCAAAGCTTTTTCACCAAGCGCAACATGGACGACTTCAGCAAGCAGACCGGTGTGGAGTTCAAGTCCACCCCGGTCGAGCTGGAGAACATTCGGACGATGCTCGACTCCGACCAGAAGACGGTGGACGCCTGGATCAAGTGGTCGTGTCAGAAGCGCTACGAGTATCTGCAGTGGCTGCTCGACTTGGCGCGCAAGCACCGTCCTGACCTCTACCTCTCCATCAACCAAGGTTGGGAAGCCAATCCCCTGCAGTTTGCCTACATCGGAGTGGAGAATGTCCGCTTCGATCCTGCCAAGCTGACAGAGCATGGAATCCATAGCTACCACGACTTTCTGAAGTTTGTCTGCCACGACCCCTCGCTCTATGCTGGCAGTGACGGTTTTTGTTTCGTCCTGGAACGCGAGCGCTCCCGCAATCATGGCGACAGGCTGCGGTGGCCATCACCCTACACGCAGCCGGGATTCGAGCGGATTCGCGATGGCTTCAGCGGCGGGCTCGCGATCGCCATGCCATTCTATGACGAGAGCCCGAAGCCGCTCAAAGGTTGGACCTGCCCATACGTTCGCAACCAGCGGACCTTCCGCCGGGAGCTGGTGGAGGGACTTCTTCACGCCAACGCACGGGACGTTTTCCTCGATACCTTTTGGAGCTGGCCGTATGAAAGCCGACTCATCGACCTGCGGACTTTTGCCGTCCCGTTTCAACTCCTGCCCTTTGCCAAGCCTGAGGAATATCCAGGAAAGCTGTCCGACTCCGCCAAGCAAGCGGTCATCAAGAAATTCGGCGACCGATACGGCTTGATGAACGCAGGCGACCAGCCGACCGGCGCGGTCCTCGCCTTGCCAGCTGGCAAGTCGACCGTCATCGATCTTTCCAATGGGATCCGCCAGACCTTGCTCACGACCCGCAACCCGGACGGCGAAGCCGAGGTGAAAATTCCACTCGAGCCGTGGTCACTGAGAACTTTGGAAATCCAGTGAGATCCTCCCCGGCTATGAGGATGAGTCTTAAAATTCTGGCATTTCTTCTGCTCTCCATCGGGAATGGTTTCGGAGCCATTTGCTACGATGGGGTGAGCTTTATCGATTATCACGGATATTCACGATGTCCTGTGCTCTCCAACCCGACCACTCGGGTTGTGCTCGGACCGGATTGCGGCGGACGAGTTCTGGAGTATTCGATTAATGGGACCAACGCACTCCAGCTCGATCCGAATCAGGCGGGCTGGGTCGCCGCCCCCGACAAACCTCAAATTGATCCCTGGGGGGGGCGGTTTGACATCGGTCCAGAAAATGTCATCCCTCGCCATCCGAATCTTTGGTGCGGTCCCTGGCAGTCCAAAATTATCGGCCCGAGAAAAGCGAGGCTGACCAGCCTGCCGGATCCCGCGACAGGCGTTCAGCTCGTGCGGGAGTTCGAGCTGGCGGCAGACTCCAGCCGCCTTCACTGCACGCAAACCATCAAAAATATTTCTGACGCCACCAAAAACTGGTGTCATTGGAGCCGCACGTTTGGTGAGGGCGGCGGGATTTGTGTCGTTCCGTTGAACCCAGAGAGCCGGTTCCCAGCGAAGTTTATCTCTTACGGCCCCGGGGACGTGATGAATTACCGGCCCCAAAAGGATCCGTGTCTCACCGTCGAAAGTGGCTGTCTTGTCATTAGCGGCCCGCCGCAGTTTGCCAAGCTGGGGATGGATTCGTATGACGGCTGGCTGTCCTATCTGACCCGGAAAAACATCCTGTTCATCAAACGGTTCCCGGTCTATCCGGAACGGGTCTATAACGAGATGGCCGGCCTGACCGTTTCCATCTGCTACCAGAAGGATCGGTTTTGTGAGATCGAGCCGATCGGCCCGAAGGAAACCATCCGGCCCGGCGAATCCGCCTCCTATACCGAAGAATGGGAACTGTTCCCTTTCGAATATCCTCAGGACGGACAGATTGATGTCGCCAAGGTGAAAGCCATGGCGGGGAAGAGGAGCGACATGCGATGATGGCGTGCATGGAAAATCTGGCGCACAAAATAAATCTCGTTTAACGCCAGTCGGCCACCAGAGGTTTCCGTTGTAGCGCCCTGTAGCCACGCCCGTGCCGGGCGTGTTCCGAGCGCGTCCGGCACGGACGCGGCGCAAAACTTCCGAAGGAAAATCCGAGAGGGAGCGCACGCTTCCAGCGTGCAGGGTTCGGAATCCTGCCGAACCCATCCTCTCACGCCCATCCTGTGTAATCGGCATTGCCGCAGGCTACGACGCTTCTGCTATTTCCCGTTAGGTGTGCCAGAAGTGCTGCTTACGTTTGTCGGAAGAAAAGCGGCGTTGGTTCCAGGCGATGAGCCCGCCACCAAGAACAAGCGCGCCTATCGCGACCCATGTGGACGGCTCGGGGATGGCGGTGACGCCGATCTCGTAGAAGCCGTTGCCCAAGTCGGTCTGGAAGGCGGACTGGCCATTGACGGTAAACGCATTTGCCGCGAGGTTCGCCGTCTGGTCTTGATTGAAGATCAGGTGCGAGCTGGTCGGGAGCCAGTTGGTGACTTCAAGGATGTATGCGCCCGGCGTGAAGCTGGCGAATGTGATCAGTCCCGCGAAGGAGTTGAAGTCGAGGATCGAGTTGGCTGTGAGCGTGAGCGCGCCCACGCCGACCGTGCTGTTGCCTCCCTCGCTGACAGCAGCGCCGAATTTGATGGTGCCGTTGCCGAGGGTCATCGTGGCCGCGTTGTTGATCTGGTCGTTTTGCGAGAGCAGCAACGTGCCGCCGGTGCCCACCGTGACTGACGCTGTGCCGCCGAGTGCCGCCTGGCCGCTTGCGGAGGCGAGTTCGAGTGTGCCCGAGCTTACCGCCGTCGCGCCGGTGAATGTGTTGTTGCCCGAGAGCGTTGTGGTAGTGGCGGCCCCGCTCTTGGTCGCAGTGCCGGTGCCGTTGAGGATGGCTGACGCTGTGCCGTTGCCATTGAAGACATAACTGCTGCCCGTCAAAACCCCCGAGGTTCCCGTGACCGAGCCATTTGTCAGGGTGACCACCCCGACCGTGTCGCTGAACGTCTTGATGTCGAGTGTGCCGCCATTCACCGTGACGGCCCCGCTGCTCAAGGAATTCGTCACCCCATAAGCCAGCGTGCCCTCGCTCACCGTGGTCAGGCCTGTGTAGGTGTTGAGCCCGGAGAGAACTTGTGTGCCTGAGCCGGTCTTCGTAAGAGTCATGTTGGCGGAGCCATTGGCGATGACGCCGGAGTAGTCGTGAGTGACGCCCGATCGCGGGTTCAGGGTTAGAGCGGTCAGGCCGGTGTATCCGGTGGTGATGACCGACGACAGGTTTTTGCTGCCGATGAGACCTCCGATGGTTGCTGTGGTGATACCGCTCAGAGTGATGTTGCCGCCGCCGGATGTGTCGGCGGCGCTATTTTGCAAAGCCAGATTGTTTCCCAACTTAAGAGTGCCTTTTTGGATCAGCGTGTTGCCGGAGTAGGTGTTCGTGCCGTTGAGGGTCAGCGACGAAGTCGTGGAGTTTTGCGTCACAGCGATCTGCCCAGTGCCGTCGCCGATCACGCCGCTGATGACGACGCCGCCAACGCCTGTGCCATTATTGTTGATCGTCTTGGTTCCAGCGGAGTTGGCGGTAATCCCGCCGGTGGTGAAGGACAAAACTCCAGGGTTTCCACTGTAGGGCTGGCGGGAATTATCGAGGATATTCAGACTGCTGTTTAACAGAACAGGTGCCGAGATAATGCTGTTTGCAAAGGGTGTACCAGAGGTGCTGTATTCATAGACCTTTTCTATCGTGGCACTGGAGGCACCGTTGTCGAGGATCAGCGAAAGACCGGCGTTGGCCGCCAGTGTGTAGCTATACCACCCGCCGCCATATGTATAATCAGGATCACCCATCTGGAGCGTGCCCACCGTTTTAGATGTGATATTGATGGTGACGGTCCTGGCGGCAGTGATGTCATACGTCAACGATGCCGTGGCTCCTGCCGCATCTGGCACGGTGCCTGACCAATTGCCGGCGGTGGTCCAGTTGCCAGAGCTGTTGACATTCCATGTGGCCGCGCGGGCGGGAGTGATGGTGAACGCGCTTGCGGCGAGCAGGATCGCGAGAGCCGCGAGGCGGGAAAAGTGATTTTTCATGCGGCGAGATTACATTCCCGGATCGGTCCGGCGCAATCGGGCCAAACACGCAACATTTGCGGGAAAATCCCCTGTTCGGGTTAGGGAAGTTTCCTATTTCGTGTCGGATGCAGAGCACGCCCGACACGGGCGTGCTACAAGTACGCAGCGCTTCAGTGGAAGCCGAGGAGCTGGTTGGAAGAGTCGAAGAAAGCGGTTTTGCCCGGGTAGAAGGTTTTTGCGGTGCTGAGGAATTTTCTGGCTTCTGGGATATTTTTATTTTGGAACTGACGTGCGGCGTTGGCGTAGTAATAGGCGGGGGTGGTGCCGGCGGGGGAGAGGCGGTCGAGGCAGGAGTTTGCGAGATCGGTGTTATTTTCGAGGAGCGCGCAGAGGAAGAGCCTGTAGAGGAGGATTTCGTCCTGCGGCCTCGCGTCGAGCATCCTGCGGAACTGGGCGGTCGCGGCGGGGTAATTTTTTGTTACGAAGTCGACCTCGGCGAGGTTGAACGCGGCGTTGAAGCTGGACGGGGCCACCTCGAGGGCGAGCGAGTAATCCGCCCGCGCGCCGGCGTAATCTTTGCGGAGGGACTTGATGGCGCCGGAGAAAGTGAGGACCGTCGGGTGTTGGGGCGCCAACGCTTTCAGCTTCTCAAGATTTTTTTCGGCCTTGTTGAGGCGCTGTTGTCCGATGAGTTTTGCGGTGTCCTCCATGAGTTTTGCGAGGGCGGCTTTGGGATCCTGAGGCGGGCCGCCCGCCGGGTTCCCGAGCCAAAAGAGAAGCAGGGCCAGAAGAAAAAAGATGGCAAACCCGCCGAGGTAGAGCCGTCGGAGCCGCGGGAGCGGGGTGCGCCTGTGAAAGCGCATGATCCGCCGCCACAGCCGCGCGGCGGCCGCGGCGGTGGGCTGGAGGACGTGCTTGCGGAGCTTCCTCCAGCCGGGCTCAAGCGGACGGAGCACGGGCTGCACGACGCGGAGAGTTTTTTTTCCGCAGATGCGGACGAGCTTTTTCCGCCGCTCCGGGTTGTCAAGGATCCGCTGGATCCGGATCGAAAAAACGACCGTGGCACCGACGCCTTCGATGAGCCGGCGGACAGCGCGTTTTTTTGTTTGCGGTAGAGGGTTCAAGTCGGGAACCGTTTCTGGGGTCAGGCGTCCGGCGGTTCGGCGTGTTTTTTTCTCTTTGGAGGAAGGGAGGTGCGTGGTTCCGAGCGGGATTCTTCGGGTGCGCTGGCCGGTTTCGGCGGTTCCTCACCGAGTTGGATTTCGTGATCGAGGTAGGTTGAGGTGTAGTCGCGGACCGCCGCGTTGAGATCTGTGGGGGAAGGGTTCCAGCCCGCTTCGAGGAGCCTTCCGAGAAATGCCTGCTCCGGCTGCGGCGGGGGAGGCTCGTAGCCGAGGGTGTTGTCCCAGACGATCTTCCCTTCGCTCCCGGTGGCGGCGAGCACCGCCCGCGCAAGGTCGCCGGGCGTGGCCGACGCCCCCGAGCCCAGCTCGTAAATTCCCTCCGCAATGTGGCTCTGAGACAAATAAAGAGCGACGCGCGCCGCATCGAGGATCGAAAAAAAATCGAATTTGCGCCGCCCCTCCGGAGCATCGGGCCCGAGCGCGGGCGGCAGCCGGACGGATCCGGTCGAGCGGATTTGGCTGTGGCAGGATTTGACCAGCCCGCCAAGGCCGGAGCCCGGTTGCTCGCCCGGACCAAATAGCTGGTGGTGCTTCAAAGAAATGTAGTTCTTGTCGGGAGATTTCGAGACGGCGTATCGGTCGAAGAGGCACGAAAGAACCCCGCCGGGCGTCCGCGGACGGAAATTTTCCGGATGGTGCCTTGCCTCGGCCGGACCGATCGCGCCCATCGAAGCGGCCGGGGAAAGGGCGATGAACCGTCCCCCGGATTTGAAGATCGCGGCGAGAAGGAGCTTGGGGAAACCGATGGAATCCTCCGCCCATCGGTCGAGGAAAAAAACGTGCGAGAAATCCGTCCACTGGCGGAAGCGGGACGATTCCTTGACCTCATCGTGGGAAAGGAACTCGCGGAATTTGAGTGTCGGGAGGCCGCTGCAAACCCCGTCGCTGAGTGAGTCCGTGATCGTGATTTCCCGGAACCCGACGGCATTGAGTTCGTGGACGAGCGCGGCCCCGAAAAAATCCATGCCGCCGACGACGAGGACATTCCGGAAGCGCGAGGCGACCTCTTTGTTTTGGATCGGGCGGATGCCGGGGGATTTTGCGGTTTCCAAGGTGGCGAGTCCTTTGGCGAAAGCAGACGCAACCTCCGAATGGGGAATGCCAGGGAGCGGCGGGGCGCCGGATTCCCTTGTGTCGGGAGCCTTCTGGCTTCTTGTTCGATGTCTGTGCGATCGCGTAAATCTGCGGAGCAGATGCTCGTGCCTGATGTTCTTCCGGATCTCGCTGAGCGCGTCGCACGCTTCAAAATAGATCTCGCTCGCGTTGCGGACAATCTTCGCCCGGAGCCTGCTCACTCTGCGGACGGCACGGCGCAGGGACTTGGCGAGGCGCGCCGGAAGCGTCTTCCAGGCAGGCGGAAGATTTTCGTCTTCCAGCGGCAGTCGTCCGGGCTCCGGCTGATCCCGACTGGTTTTATTGTCGTTTTCCATAGTGCGAAGCTTCCGCGCGACAGAACACGCACCCGGAATCCACGAATCGCATTCTTAGATCAAACCGGACGCCAAATCACGAAAAAAGTATCCGCCCGGAAGCCGTGGGGCGCCTCTCCGATAAGTGCAAACCCACCGGAGCGCGGGCATCCTGCCCGCTTGTGGACGAAGCGGGCGAGACGCCCACGCTCCTTTCAACCCGGATCCGGATTTTGCCCGCGAATAAAGCCAATGAACGCGAATAAAATGAGGAAGATAGGAAAAGGTAACACGGAAATAAGCAACCCGTCTTTTCCTGCTGGAAGTCCTTTTCATTCGCGGGGATTCGCGTGATTCGCGGGCCTCTTCCGCCGTTTTCGGGTTTAACTCCGCTTGCTCAGAAGGGAAGCCCTTCGCAGGCCCAGAACGGTGCAGCCGGCGAGCAGGGCAAGGGCGGCGGCCCAGGTGGAGGGCTCGGGCACGGCCACCAGCTCGCCGCCAACAAACATCCCTCCTCCTCCGCCGATCAGTGACGAACCGCTGTCGGAGTAGAAATTGACGCTGCCCAAGTTTGCCCCCCAGCTGGAGGTGCTGCTGACCAGGAGCTGATCCGTGCCCCCGGCCGTGCGCGGGGTGCCGCTCCAGTTCCAGATGTTCAGGATTTGTCCGGGCGTCCACGACGAGACGGCACCGAGCGTCAGGATGTTGTTGCCCGAAGCGATGTTTCCGAAATCAATCGTCGAGGTGGCGTTCAGTGTGAGTGCGCCGAGCGTGCCGGTAGTGAGATGGATTGTGCCTCCGTTCAATGTCGTCGCGCCGCTGACCGAGCCACCCGTGCCGGTGAGGGTGCCGTTGCCGATGGCAAGCGTGCCGGTGAGCGCGCCATTGTTTGCCAATGCCGCGCCAGAGGCCAGGGTCACGCCATTGGTCGAGGCCACCGTGCCGCTGAGGGTGTTGCCGGCGCTGTTGAAAGTTGTCACGCCCGTGTTGGCCCGGTGGGCCTCGACCGTCTTGTGGCTCAGGTGGAGCTGCGCGGCCACTTCTTTGGTGATCAGGCCACTTCCGATCATTTGGAAAACTTCAAACTCGCGTGGGGAAAGGCGTCCGATGGGCGAAGCGCCCGGGGCGGGGCCGGCCACCCCGTCGAGGAGCCGCTGGTTCATCTGCGGGCTGACGTAAACCTGCCCGTCCAGGATGTGGCGGATGGCCTCGAGCACTTTTTCGGCACCGGCGTCCTTCATCAGATATCCGCGTGCGCCGGCATGCAGCGCCCGTTCCGCGTAGAGCAGCTCGTCGTGCATCGACAGCACGAGCACCGGCATCGCGGGCAGGATCGCGTGAACGTTCTTGATGAGCTCCATCCCGCTGCCATTCGGCATGGTCAGGTCGGTCACGATGAGATCCGGCTTCGCGTGAGGCAGGTCGGCCATCGCCGCGCCGGCATCGCCGGCGTCGCCGGCAACTTCGAGGTCAGGCTGGCGGTTGATGATGGCGGCCAGCCCTTCCCGCGTCATGGGGTGGTCGTCCACCAGGAACACCCGGCGCTTCGCGGGGCGGGCTTTCTTTTGTTGGGAGAGGGG
>Ga0194053_10001076_pt1 | contig 18274 bp, 18 predicted proteins | sample SepL228m_MetaG_FD_161684 | JGI IMG/M metagenome (GOLD analysis project Ga0194053, IMG submission 161684) | Anoxic zone freshwater microbial communities from boreal shield lake in IISD Experimental Lakes Area, Ontario, Canada - Sep2016-L227-8m | ecosystem: Environmental > Aquatic > Freshwater >... | reverse complement strand
CTCTATCACATCAGAAGAATACGGATTAAGCAAAGAAGTAGAAAAGATGTTTGGAGTCTTTAGATTCCATCCAGAAGGACATCCTGAATACTCAAGAGCATTAGGCTTCCGTAACAGTCATGATAAGAGTCTTGCAGTTGGATTAACTGTAGGCCTTAAAGTTCTAGTATGCGATAACTTATGCTTCGGTGGCGAGACTACTATTCATCGTAAGCACACTAGCGGAATAGAGATAGAAAACCTAATTCCTGAAGCCTTCAATGGGTTAACCCACCAATACATAAAACTAGAGCGTAATGTCGATAGGCTTAAAATGGAAATGATAAGTCTAAATGAAGCTAAACTCTTCGTAGTAAAATCCGCTGAAATTAGGGCTATCCCTAGCTGTGACATCCTTCCTGTCCTTGATGAGTTCCGTGAACCCCAGCATGAAGCCTTCAAAGAGCAGAACAGATGGAGCTTATATAACAGCTTCACCGAAATAGCCAAAAAGTATTCACCGCCCAGAGCAGACCTTTGCTATAGGAAGCTTGGAACTCTTTTCGGGCTTAACTAAAACAATACTAACATCAATCACAATAGGTTCAATTATGGATTATAAAAACATCATATGCCCAAGATGCAATTCATCTGAATATGTCTATCTGCTGTCAAGAAATCAAAGAGCAGCCACAGCTATAGGCGGAGGATTAGGCGGTATCCTCGGATACTTCAGTAAATATGCTTTGACAACAACAGGAGCAACAGTAGGAGCTTTAGCAGGCTCAGTTGTTCCTGGAGTAGGAACTATAGCTGGAGGACTAGCAGGAGCATTAACGGGCTTCTTCACAGGAGCAGCTGTCGGTAGTAGTGTCGGTAATCATATCGACAAAAGCATTGTATCAAAATACAGATGCAATAACTGCAACGCAACATTCAGGAAATAAGGACCACACATGAAAGAAATATTAATTTTCGTTATCGGAGCATTAGCCGGCGCTTCTGCTGCAATTTTGTACAACGATGAAACAGAACAAATCAGTTCAACAAGAGAGATTAAATTTGAATCTAATCCATCTCTAGAAACTGAAAGAACAATCTAAAATAAGAAGGTAAAAATATGTTAGACAAATTATTCGCTACATTAATTGGAGGCATAGTTTTCTATGCTGGCCTAAAGCTAGGTGAAAAAATCTATAAAAAAGCAAGTCCACATTTAGCATCAATGTGGGAAGAGTGCCAGAAAGAGATGAAGGAGGAAGAGGCTAAAAAAGCCAGATAAATATCGCTAATAACGATCAATAAGGCTGTATCGGATTAGCTTCCGGTACAGTCTTTCTTTTTTACAGGAGGAAAATGCACTCAAGAATTTTTGAGCTAACTACCGCTGAATGTTTTGATGTAGAAGGGTTTCAGCTTACGCCTTCATCCTTATTCGATGAGATGGGAAAGTATGGAATTGATTATGTAACAGATGAAACAAACAGAAAGAAAGATATTCAATGGCTTTTTGATTCGCTTAAGGATAAGCCATACATAGAAACAGGCAAAGACGATAAAGACTATTACATTGAGCTAAAGAAAAACGCAAGAAGAGATCTGGCAAAGAAAGAAAGGCTTTATATCAAAGCGTTATGCTGCAGATAGACAAGCAGATTGCCAGTTATGGCAACTTCTCTAAAGACACTATATCAATCTATAATGTCAAGTCGAAAGTCAATCTTGCCAAAGTACCAAATTCTGATACCTCACCTCAGTAGAGTAATCCTTTTTGATGATCAAGATTGTTTATAATTTATGACAATCCTAGATCGAGTTGTGAAAATTGATAACATCAATAGGAAGTCATTGTAAATTTTCATTTCATGCTATTAACATATTGATTTATATTAAAGCTTGAGATCTAATTATATAGATTAAAAATCAATTCAGTCTATAAGATGAACCTAAAAATAAAAAAGGAGATATATGAAAATCCTCAAAATTTCATTACTAGGACTAGCGTTTTTTATGGCAATAGCCACTGGTATTTTTGCTGATAGTACAGTTACTGTCTCAATATCAAATCCAAATTCAAACTATGCTAGCATTACTACAAACATTAATAACAATACTGGTCAGCCAATTTCATCCATCCAGCTATCTATTAACGAGAACTATGTTTTAACTTCAAATCCGGGACAGATTTCGTGGTCAGGTTTAAACAATTATGTCATTGCTAACGGCCAGTGCGTTTTAAACTTTACATTTTCTCCATCGCTTGAATCTGGTTCTGCACCAGTTACACTAAGCGGTGGTATTGATGCAAATAATTCTACACTAAGTGTATCTGATATTACTACTGGGTATAATAATCCTCCTGTTGTAACTCCACCTCAACCTATTTCAAGTGCATACACACTAGGTGGATGGGTTCAAACATGGACAGATGCAGTGCCTTCAGATTACAGCTTATGTATTTATGGGATGTGCACTGACTTGGTTAATATGAAATCTGGCCTAAACAACACTGGCACTTACTGTGCTTGGACTTCTTCCATCGGGAATAATCCGGATAAAGCTACTATTATGTTTACTGCATGTGGAGAAAATGCCCAACCAGTCTCCGGTTGGCCTGCTCAAGCCAACATCACCAGTTTCCTCTCCAACTTAAACACTTCAAATACAAAATGGAAAGGAGTTGATTTTGATGATGAATGCAGCATGGATCAAACAAATTTACCAACTCTGATTAATAATTTACATACTTCAGGATACCAGACAAATTATACATTTCTTGGAGGATCTCAATTTGTTGATTCAAACATTCCAACACAAGATTACTTGAGCAAATTGGACTCAATGGGCTGTGACAGATTTATACTAATGATGTATGGAGATGCAATGTGGGATAATGCAACTATAGGCCAATATTTAGATGCTGCTGTACAAAAGGTATACCGTGGCGGCGCTATTCCTTACAATAAAATATATGTTGGAGTAACTTCAAAGGGATTCACTATTGGTTCTGGTAGTAATTTGGAATTGTTTATAAATGAGATTACTAAATATAAATTAGGTGGTCTAATGGTATGGCCAGGCAGTGGCTATCTGACAACAGACCAATTAAATTACATCGCTGCTAACATGAAATAGAAATCCTAACATAAAACAGTAATAGCAGGCTTTTATCTGACCCGGAGCAATCCGGGTTGTTTCCATTTACTATGAAAATTACAGTTGTTCAAAATGGCTCATTTTTATAGGGTAAATCAAAGGAAATATTCTTCTCAGAATCAGTTAAAAACGCTCTCGTGTACTACTGGGTTGATACTCAATTTTAGAATAAAAAAAGAGAGTAAATTTACTTAGTTCGCTATTCTTGAAGTTGACATTTATCTTTATTTTTTGCTTCAGGAAATAAGAGAAAAATAGCCCGTCATTTGGGCTACGAAAATCTCTCAAAAACACCCCTTTTTTGGTATAGCAAGAGAGATGTACTGCTGAAAATGAGGCTAAAGTGTTTGAGCGGAAACATCGGTTAAAACTTTAAAAAAGAGAGAATAGTTAATTCCGTGCAATTAGAGCGATGTTTTTCTTTGCCCATATCTGAACATGGACAAGGAAGAAAAAATGCAAAAGAGTGGCTTCTGTGAGGTCTGTTTTTTTTGAAAAGATTGAAAAAACATACCTGTTAGGTTATTGTTATAACAATAAAGTGAGTTCAAAAACATTGTTTTAAGATGGTGCCATTTGGTACCATTTTAGCAATTTGAAGTACCAAAAAGTACCGTTTAATAAGGATTATATTGTTTACTAAAGGCCAGCCAAATTCGATATTATTGAGTGTATATATCTTAATTTGCGATGATTTTGAATAAGAACTCGGAATATGGAAGATAGACCCCGCCTCCACCACCTTTTAGCCTCAAAATAAACAGCATCATATCTTCAATTTATATGCTTTGGCAAGCCTATATTCAATACGAAGTTATCACAAAGCCATAGCCTATGAAAATGATTTATCTTATTTATGATTAAATAGATATTCTTATTATATTATCTTGAAACAACTAGATAAAAACATTGCTGAATGTTATACTATTTTGCCACTCGAGATAAAGAATAACAAGCGAGGGAATTATGACTAGTACAAAACAAAAGTTTTTTGAACAGGTAAAAGGGAAAAGAATTAGATGGAGTAGTTGGGATAAAAGAAATGAGTTTACTCCAACTAGGGCAGATATTGATAGAGATTTTATGTATGGCTTCAAGTATAGAGATAATGTAAAATTAGACGGCGAAAGACTTTTTCGTATTTTAGAAGGCTTTAAACCTACAACTGGTGGTTGCTGGGTAATTGATGAAGTATTAATACAAAGTTAAAAAAACACTTTTTTTATTTAGTTTTATTTAACCTTATCAACCTCAGATGGCTCCCAAAAACTCAGTACGATTAAACAAATTTATCAGTGAAAGCGGAGTGTGTTCCAGGCGCGAAGCTGATAAATTTATAGAATGTGGCAATGTGCTTATAAATGGAATAAAAGCCAGAGTTGGGCAGCAAGTTTTTATGGGGGACAGAGTAGTTCTTGATGGCAAAGAAATTAAGCCTAGGATTGAAGAGAATCTGATTGTGCTGGCTTTCAATAAACCGCCCGGTATAACCTGTACTACAGATACTGCTGTCAAAGGCAATATAATCAACTATATCAATTATAGTGAACGCATTTTTCATATCGGCCGACTGGACAAAGACTCGCAGGGACTCATTTTCCTTACTAATAATGGAGACATCGTCAATAAAATCCTGCGCGCAGGCAACAACCACGAGAAAGAATATGTTGTAACTGTAAATAAGCCTATTACTGAACGATTTATCGAAGATATGTCAAATGGTGTACCAGTTTTAGGAGTAACTACAAAAAAATGCCCGGTTAGGAAAGAGAGCCGTTTTATTTTTAGAATTATTCTCGTGCAGGGAATGAACAGGCAAATCCGCAGAATGTGTGAGCATCTTGGTTATGCTGTTACAAAGCTTGAGCGAATTAGAATTATGAATTTGAAACTTGGCAGACTGCCACTTGGGTGCTGGCGCGAACTCACAAAAAAAGAACTTGCCGATATATCAAAACTACTAGAGAATTCTATCTCAAGTCCTCAGCTTTAGGCTTTCTTTATTAATCTTTCAATGAAGTTAGGCGTAATTGTGGCTTTTGGTACTTTAAAATCAAACCATTCCTTTACTGAATAATCCAGGCAACTCTGATGCATGTAATTGTACAGCGCTTTCTTAAGGCCGAAACTAAATTTATTGTGATCGCACCCTTCTGTATCTATGTGAGGCTGGTCGTTATTTGCAAAAGAGCCAGGCGACGAATCAACTGCCTTTACATTGTATTTTTCAGGGTTCTTGCCGATCGGGCTGTGTACCGTCATAGCAAAGCGATGGAAGTAAGCACTTTGTATTAACCTATTTTCAAATAACTGCCTTACAATTTCCAATGAATTAACTGTTTCCAATGCTGTCTGAGTCGGAAAACCATACATTAAATAAGCATGAACCATAATTCCCGAAGTGCTGAAGTTATGGGTTGTTTTTGCTGCCTGTTCGATAGTTACGCCTTTATTCATCATTTTAAGCAGACGGTTAGACAATACTTCCAGACCACCGGAAACAGCTATACATCCCGACCTTGCAAGGAGTTGACAAAGTTCGGCAGTGAAACTCGACTCAAACCTGATATTTGCCCACCATCTGATTTTGATGTTGCGCCTGATTAGTTCCAGCGCCAATTCTCTGAGTGCTTTTGGCGGAGCAGCCTCATCTACAAAATGAAAGCCATTGTGAGAAGTTTGCTTTATTAGAACCTCAATTCGGTCGCATAAAATATAAATATCGATTGCATGATATTTACTAATATAATCTAATGAAGTGTCACAGAATGCACACTTATGCCAGTAACATCCTTGGGCAATAAGGAGCTTATTCCATCGCCCATTGCTCCAGAGGTTGTGCACGGGATTAACCATTTCCACTACAGAGATATATTTGTCCAAAGGTAAATACGAATAATCGGGAGTCCCACAATTTTCAGACTCAATATCAGTAAGAGTTTCGTTATTGTGATAAATAACTTTGCCGTTTTTGCGAACAAAAGTTCTTACGAGACGATCATTAGATTCATTATTAATCAGGTGATTTAAAAGCTGCAGCAAAGGCCGTTCACCAAAGTCCAGACAAACGAAATCCACATAGTCGAAAAATGTCGGATCAGTCAATTGTCGTAATTCTGTGTTAACCCAGCCACCACCGACAATTATCGGTATTCCAGGATAATATTTCTTTATATAGTGAGACATTTTTAATGCGGATAAAAGATTTCCAGGGAAGGGGATTGTAAAGCCGATAGTTTGGGGAGCATAACGCTTAATGGACTCATCAAGAAGTATGCACATTGTATCAGTAAGAAGTGTATTATGATGGATTTTAGGTTCAACTGAAGCAAAAAAGCGCGGGCTTATGCCTATTTGTTCAGCATATCGACTGAATCCAAAATTGCTGTCAATATAAGCCGTGATAAGGTCGCCGATCTCTTCAATAAAAATTGTCCCCAAAAATTTAGCTTTTGTGTTTATGTCAGATTTATTGAATAAACGAGCCAAATTTCTCGAAGCTTTATAGCGTTCTCCTTTTGGCAGAATACCATCACAGATAGCAGTGGCATATGAGTTATTATTTCCCTGCAAAAAAGAGATAACATTGTCAACTAAAGAACAGTACTTTTCTTTTGACTTAAGCATTCTGATATGATGTGGAGGAATTATATCAGGTTTGGATTCAATAATGCTAAAAATGTTACTCAGTCCTTTTTTAGAGAATACTTTCAGAATAGTTTCTATACTAAGGTCCACTTGGTTTACAGAAAACCCCTCTTTTGCTAAAAATCCCTTGAGAAAAACAGTAGCCGGATAAGGAGTATTAAATTGAGAAAATGGCGGTGTGATCAGAAGTATGTCTGAAATTGTCATTGTTAGATTCGAGTTTAAAATGCAACACTTAGATATTTAAGATTATATGGTAGCTGACGATGTAAAGCGATTTATAATTAAATTTATACTAGTAGAAAAACTATGCTCAATGGTATAAAATGACTAAAAGTATTGATTTTTACATTATTTTGATTGTAGTAGTTCGTGTTTTTTATAAAAATTTATCCTAAAAAAAGGGGGAAATTATGTCTAAGAAAGTATTGCTCGCTACAGAAAAACCATTTGCTAAAGTTGCAGTAGAGGGAATCCAGAAAATTTTTGATGCAGCAGGCTATCAAATGATTAGATTGGAAAAGTACACTGATAAAACAGATCTTTTAAAGGCTGTTGTAGAAGCTGATGCCATGATTATTAGATCAGACAAAGCCTCAGCAGAAGTCATTGCCGCTGCTAACAAATTGAAAATTATCGTCCGCGCCGGTGCCGGTTATGATAACATTGATTTGGCCGCTGCTACTGCCAAAGATATTTGCGCAATGAATACACCAGGGCAGAATTCTAATGCTGTAGCTGAATTAGCTATCGGTATGATGGTGTTTTTGGCCAGAAATAAATATACTGAAGGCAACGGTTCAGAACTCAGAGGCAAAAAATTAGGTATTCATGCTTATGGTAATGTGGGCAGGTTGGTAGCCGCTATTGCCAAAGGGTTCGGTATGGATGTTTATGCTTTCGATCCTTTTGTCAAAACTGCTGCAATGGAAGCCGAAGGGATAAAAGTTTTTGCCACCATGGAAGAGCTGTATTCCAATTGTGATTATATTTCACTGCATATTCCAGCTAATGAAAAAACTAAAAAATCAATCAACTATGGCTTAATGTCCAAAATGAAAAAAGGCGCTACTTTAATCAATACAGCTAGAAAAGAAGTCATTTGCGAAGATGGTTTGAAAAAAGTCATGGCTGAAAGGGAAGATTTAAAGTATGCTACTGACATTGCTCCTGATTGCCATGCTGAAATTGCAGAAAAATTTGGTAACCGCTACCATGCCACCAAGAAAAAAATGGGTGCTGAAACAAGTGAAGCAAATATCAATGCAGGCCTTGCCGCGGCCAAGCAAATAGTAGCTTTCCTGGAAAAAGGCGATAGAACTTTCCAGGTAAATAAATCATAAGAAAGTTGCAATTAAATTAAATTTAAGTGGAGGGTCGAAGTTCGACCATATCTGGCTTCGGAGAACCCTAGCCCTCCATTTTATATTTTCTTGATCTTGAGAAACCTTTGGATTACAGGCTTTACTGCTCTAAATAACGCCGTCTAGCATTGAATCAGCGACCAAGACGAAAGGCGAAACTATCTTATCTACGCCGATCAAGTTGTATTTTTCAATATTATAATCATTTTCAACTCTTGTAGTGATTTTTATCTCTTTCCCGCGCTTGATTTGGGAAAGGATATCCTTTACTGCCATGATAGTTATAATATTTTCTGCGTCATTTTCATAGACGCACATAACAGCTTTGGCATTCTCTATATTGGCTTTATGCAAAACATCTTTCATTGACGGGCTACCTATAATGAAGTTTGCATTGATTTCTTTAAGTTCTCCAGCCCTTTCTGCGGATATATCTATTACTATGTAGGGGATGTTGTTTTTATTGAGGTTGGCTATAATAGCCTTGGAAAGTTTAGTATAACCGCAGATAATTACATGATCTTTGATGTTAGTGATTTTTTCCATAATATTGAATATCCCTTTAAGTTTATTTTCAACCATTGGAGCAAAAACGAAAGTGAGTGTGGTCATGAAGGACCCTATGCCGATAATGATCATTACAGATGTGAATATCTTGGTTTCATCTGTGATAGGGGTGATGTCTCCATATCCTACTGTGCTGTAAGTTGAAATGGTATAGTATATAGCATCTATAATTGTATTGAGATTGGTGTATTGATGCCTCAACATATAGCTTCCGAAAATTCCGAAACAGAGACTCAGAATAACCGAAAGCCATGCAACAAGCTGCTTGAGTTTGCGTATGCTGTTACTATTGTCTTTTTCGTGATAAGCTAGCGCCAAAATAAACATGAATAAGAAGAAAACTTCAACAAGAATTACCAGAGGCAGAGATCTGAAAAATACGCATTTTACCACAAGGATGAAAACCAGAAGTACGGCAATCACCATAGATTTCTTGTTTTTGCGGTAAATGCCGATTCCCAATACTATTTCAATAAATCCCAGCACAGCCTCAGTAGTAATAGCTGCTTTATTAAAAAAGTACGGATCGAAGGTGGAATTTTTTAAAATTGAAGAGGGCAATGCCAATCCATAATGCAAAAGTACTGCGTCTATTAGATGGAATACGCCTCCCCAGATAAGCAATATCCCTGCAATATGCGGAGCTATTTCTTTAATAGAATAAGGATTAACTTTCTTATTTGAACGAGTCATTAAAGTTGTGTAGCTCTCCAATTAAGGTTAATAGAGGCTGATGTGGGGATTGAACCCCAGGTACAGTTTAGAAATTAGTTTATAAGCCATATAATAACAAATATCTAACTTCATAGTTACAGTCAGATATTATCAGATGTTTCTATTTTCGCAAGATTTGTCTAGGATATATCTTCGATATCTCAGATTGCTTCCATACTACTTGTTTCAAAATTTTTACCGGACACTACTGATTGAAACTAAGGGATAAAATCAAACCGATTACTTTCTGCGGTAACCGAATTAATCAGCTACCTCGTGCTCGATTGGTAGTCTCAATTTTACTTGTACTTCTTGCCAAGTATTCTCAGGAGATATTGGCCGTAGCCGCTCTTGAAAGTTTCCTTTGCCAGCATCTCTAATTTTTCATCGGTAATATATCCTTCTCTCCAGGCTACTTCTTCAGGGCAGGCTACTTTTAATCCCTGCCTGTCTTCAAGAACAGAGAAATACATTGAAGCTTCCATGAGAGATTTGTGAGTCCCGGTATCGAGCCATGCAAACCCTATACCCAGTTTGACAAGTTTAAGTTTGCTTTGACTTAAGTAAATTTTATTGACATCTGTTATCTCAAGTTCGCCTCTTGGTGAAGGTTTGAGATTTTTTGCTGTTTCCACAACGCTGTTATCATAAAAATAGAGTCCTGTGACAGCATAGTTTGACTTAGGTTCTTTGGGTTTTTCCTCAAGGCTGAGAACATTGCCTTTTTTGTCTATTTCAGCTACGCCATATCTTTCAGGATCGTTGACGTAGTATCCAAATACTGTAGCTCCATCTAGTTTTTGAACCGTACTCTTGAGAGTCTCATCGAAACTTGCTCCGTGAAATATATTATCTCCAAGAATTAAGCAAACCTGGTCATTGCCAATAAAACTTTCGCCTATTATGAATGCCTGAGCAAGTCCATCAGGGCTAGGCTGTTGTTTGTAAGTTAGAGAGATTCCCCATTTTGAACCATCACCCAAAAGGGCTTCAAAGAACGGAAGGTCCCGTGGAGTGGAGATTATAAGTATGTCTTTAATCCCTGCTTGCATAAGCGTACACAGAGGATAATAAATCATAGGTTTGTCATATATGGGCAGAAGCTGTTTGCTTGTACACATTGTTATAGGATGCAGTCTTGTTCCTGATCCGCCTGCTAAAATTATGCCTTTCATTGTGTTAACCTATTTTATTATTAATTTTTTAAACTGTGTATCGGAGCAGGTATTTTTCCTGCGAAATTGATAAATCTCGATGATTTGCCGACATTGCGTACAGTCATAACAACGCTTTCGCCATAGAGACCGCCAAATGAAACCATTTCTCCTTCTTTCTTGCCAGGAACTGGAATTATTCTTGCGGCTGTAGTTTTGTTGTTTATCATTCCTATTGCGAGTTCGTCAGCTATCAGGGCTGAAATAGTTTCAGCATCGACATATCCGGGAATTGGTATCATATCGAAGCCTACAGAGCATACACTTGTCATTGCCTCTAGCTTTTCTATCGTAAGGGTTCCTTCTTTTGCAGCATTGGCAAGTTCCGAGTCTTCCATCACAGGGATGAATGCACCGCTTAGGCCTCCAACGCATTGGCTTGCAAATGCTCCGCCTTTTTTAACTGCATCATTAAGTATGGCAATTATTGCCGTAGAGCCGGGAGCTCCGATTACATCTACTCCAAGAAGTTTGATAATCTCACCAATACTGTCACCGACTTTCGGGGTAGGGGCCAATGATAGGTCAACTACTCCGAACGGGATACCAAGAGTTTTTGCAACTTCTCTTCCGATAAGTTCGCCGCATCTTGTTACGCGGAATGAAGCCAGTTTAATTTCTTCAGCGAGGTCATGCAACCCCAAAGGAGTATTTTTACCTTTGGCTTTAATCCTTCTTTCAATGGCTCTAGCTATTACTCCTGGACCGCTAACCCCGCAGTTAATCACCGCTTCAGCTTCTCCAAGCCCATGCATAGCGCCAGCCATGAAGGGATTATCGCCTGGCTGATTGCAGAAAATTACGAATTTAGCCGCACCGAAACCGCCATTTCCAGCAGTCATATTAGCTATATCTTTAATAGTTTGCCCAAGAGTTTTTACAGCATCCATATTGATTCCGTATCTGGTGGATCCTGCGTTTATGGAAGAGTTAACTTTTTTTGTTTTGCTCAATGCCAGAGGCAGTGATTCAAATAGGGCTTTATCGGCATTGCTGACGCCTTTTTCTACATTTGCTGAGAACCCGCCAATAAGATCAACGCCGACGGATGTAGCGGCTTTATCCAAAGCCATAGCTAACTTTACGAAGCCGTCAGCTGAAAAGCCTGCGCCGACATGAGAAATAGGTGTGACGGATATTCGTTTATTGACCACAGGTATGGAATATTTTTCAGATACTTTCTCGCAGGTAGCTACGAATGTTTTGCTGTATCTTTGAATTTTTTTTATTATGTTTTTGCATGTGGTATCGACATTTCCTGTTTTGCAGTCAAGAAGATCTATTCCCATTGTAACGGCTCTTACATCAAGATTCTCTTTAAGAATCATTTCTACGGTATTAAGTATTTGTTCTGATCTCATAAAAAAAGCTCCGAGTTAAGGATTGACAACTTAGATTTTGATGTTGATTTCATTTGTTGCCTTAAAAATCTCGTAATGCTGGAGCATGATTTTTAAGTCAGGATTGTCACTCTCAATCTTTTTGATTTGCTTTCTGACAGCTTCCATGGATTTAACTGAAGATGTGTCAAGGAAGAATATCATAAAGTAGAGGTCGTTTACTGTTTTTGTATAGAGATTGAGGATGTTGATGTGGTTATCTTTGCAGAATCTTGATATCTTGGCCACGATGTTCTGCCTGGAAATGGAACTGGCGGTAAGGACATATTCTTCCTCAAGCTCCTTGTCAGAGGCATAATCTGGCTTATCTGATGATTCTGAGAGTGATTTTGATTCAATTACAGAAACTTCCACCTTATCTTTCGAGAATTGATTGAGGCTTTTTGTTAGTTCTTTTTTTATAGTTTCAGCCGAAACACTTCTTTGAAAGATTGCGAATAGAATCATTGAAAAATACTTATCAAGAACTGTTTGACTCAGGTTTAAAATGACACCGCCGGCATCATTTATTGCCTCTGTAACAGTGCATATTATGCCTGGTTTGTCGTAAGAAGTAACAGATATTACCATTTCGCTAGACATTAATAACTCCCCTTAGGTTTGTCGGTTAAAAGAGTGACTTACAAGAATATCATATCACTATTATTACCTAAAAGCTATTTAAAAAAAAATGAAGTAAAATACAATAATACATTGTTATCCTTTCATTTTTTTCTATACATCTTAACTACATTAGGAAATGTCATAAATTATGAAAAAGATCTTTATTTTAATTTTGTGTGTATTTGCCAGCTCTATGCTTTACTCAATAGAAGTTGGACAAAAAGCACCTGGTCTTATGGTTTCGCAGTGGATTAAGAATGGACCGATAGAATTGTACCGTAAAAAGGCTTCTAAAAATACTCTAAAAGCCGACTACTATGTGATATTTTTTTTTGCTACCTGGGCAAATGTAAGTCAGGATGTTATTGAATTTGTAGATGGACAGACCGGTGTCTTTAAGGAGGCCAATATTAAATTTGTCGGAATATCGTCCGAGAATGCTCTGAGAGTAAAGACATATTTTGACAAATATCCAAATACCAAAATTTATATCGGCGTTGACGACCACACCAAAACTTCTAATGAGTATCTTGGTGGAGAAGATTCCATCCCGAAATTCTTTATATTTGACAAAAATAAAAAGCTAATATGGAAGGGCGGTCCGCTTGAAGAAAACAGAGCCTTGCTCAATATAGCCGGTGGAACTTTTGATGCACAAAAGCAACAGGAAATTGAGAAGCTTCACGAAGATATAAGAACAAGTATTCAATCTCTTGACAGAGAGGCCCAACTCAAAAAAGCTGAAGAAATTTTTAAGATTGACCCTACTGACAGGGTAGCGATGGATTACAAAATTGATGAACTCATCAAGAAAGACAAGATTGATGAATGCGTAGAGCTAATTCACGAAGCCAGAAAAAGCGCTGGAAGTAATAATTATCTGCAGTTTTATCTTTACAATACAGAGCTTGAGATAGTTATGGGACTTATTAATGAAAAGGGGCGCAGGTATATAGATGATTTGGCTAAAAGTTACTACCTTACTTTTCAGAATTCCTCCACAGCTTTAAATTCAATGGCTTTTCGGCTAATACAGGTCGTGCCATTTCAGATTACTTCCCTTGAACAGGCAATAATTATGAGCGCTCAGGCCGCAAAGCTTGAAAAAGAAATAAGCCCTGATAGCAATGATATGGGAAATTATCTTCAAACTGAGGCCAGATGCAATTATTTTATAGGCAAGCTGGATAAAGCTATAGAATCTCAAAAAGGGGCTATAGCCTGCTTGAAGGATAAGAATGAAAAAGATGTAGCAACGCTTGCTCTTGAATACTACCAACAGGCCAAAGTTATTTCTGATAAGACAAACTAATTCTTTTAGAGGGTTAATCGATGGATAAGCTAAAAACTATAGTTTCGTGTGTTAAGTGTTCTTCTTATGAAAGGGATAATCTTCGCGCTAAAGTTCGTCAAGCAATACAACTTGCCGGCGGTTTTCCGAAGACAATCCAGAAAGGAGCAAAAGTTTTACTTAAACCCAATATCCTTACAGCCAAGGAACCTGAACTTGCTGTTACTACACACTGCGAATTTGTAAGGGCTGTTATTCAGGAACTCAAAGATTTGGGCGTTACTATAACCGTAGGTGATAGTCCGGCAGGAACTCATGATTGGGATAAACTCTGGACAAAGACAGGACTTAAGCAGGTTTGCCAGGAAGAAGGCGTTAATCTTATGCCTTTCGAGAACTCTAAAATCGTTGACTTCAAGGACGGAGTCAATGAGATAAAATTGCCAGTTTTAAAAGAGCTTGAGGACTTTGATGCTGTAATATCTCTGCCTAAACTTAAAACGCATGTTCTTACAAAAATAACTGCTTCTGTCAAAAACTCCTACGGACTGATAGTCGGTCATGCCAAAAGCCATTTTCATACTCTCTATCCTTCTCCAAAGAAGATGTCTGTTTTTATAGGAAAACTATACGGAATTCTAAAACCCGATTTTATCATTATGGATGCTATTCTAGGGATGGATGGAGATGGTCCGAATTCAGGTAAGCCAATGAATACAGGTTTGATATTTGCCGGATCTGACGGCGTAGCTGTTGACTCATGCGCTTGCGCTGTTTACGGTTATTCTGCTGATGAAATTCTACATGTCAAAACAGCATCCGAACTCGGATACGGAATTTCTGATTTATCTTTGATAGAAAGATTAGGCGATGGGTATTCTGAAATAGGTAAGGTTCCTTGCAAACGCTCTAAAGCCGATTTTCTTTTCAAAATTCCGGAAAAGCTGTTTTTTATTATAACTATGATTGCCAAGACGCGGCCGGTTTTTGACAAGAATAAATGTGTCAAATGCGGCATTTGTGCTCAGGCATGCAATCAGAAAGCAATTTATAAAAAGAATGGTATTTACAAAGTAAAATCATCCAAATGTATTCTTTGTATGTGCTGTATTGAAGCATGTCCATACAGAGCCATAGCGTTAAAAACGGGATGCTTCTGGTCTTCCAGCGTTACATAATGAAATCTTATTTTGTAAAATTGCCCGATAGAAAAAATACAAATTCCATCAAATGGGATTTTATAAGAGACCCGTCTAACTTCAAAACGCTTAGAACAATATCTTCTTTTCACCCAGAGAAACCTATAATTCCGATGTGGGTGGCGGATATGGATTTTGAGTGTCCGAAAGAAGTGATTAAAGCTTTGGAAGAGCGAGTCAGGCATGGCATATATGGTTACTCAATGGCATCAGACTCCTATTATGATTCGATACTAAAATGGATGAAAAAAAGACATGGGTGGCTGATAGATAAAGAATGGATTACTATCACTCCAGGAGTACTGCCTGCCTTGAAGTCGGCGGTAAGAGCTTTTGTTAAACCTGGCGAAAAAGTTCTTATCCAGCCTCCTGTTTACTACCCGTTCTTCAGTGCTGCCGAATGCAACAATGCTGAACTCAAACTCAATCCTTTAAGGTTGGATGGAGATAGGTACTCTTTTGATATTGAAAAATTTGAACGAATTGTTTCTTCAGGGGACATAAAACTCTTTATCCTATGCAATCCTCATAATCCTGTGGGAAGAGTCTGGACAAAAGACGAGTTGACCAGGATAGGTGAAATATGCCTGAAAAATAATGTGATAGTACTCGCAGACGAGATACATTTAGATCTAGTTTATTCATGGAGCAAATTCACTCCTTTTGCATCAATCAGTAAAGAGTTTGCCGACATTTCAATAAGTTGTACCGCAGCAAGCAAGACATTTAACCTCGCAGGATTCTATACTTCTAATATCATCACATCTAATCCTAAACTTAAAGCACAGTTTGACCGTACTCTGTACGCATCAGGCGCAAATGAAATCAATCTCTTTGGTCTTGTTGCCACAGAAACAGCTTACCGCCATGGAGAAAAATGGTTGAGAGAGGTAATGGGCTATATCGAAGAAAACTATCTTTATATCGAGTCTTTCATAGAAACCAATATCCCCAAAATTAAAGTATTTAAACCCGAAGGCACATACCTTGTCTGGTTAGACTTCTCCCGTTTTGGACTAAGCAGAACTGAGCTTAGCAATCTTCTTATTAATAAAGCAGGATTGGGTTTAGATGAAGGAATAGGTTTCGGCAAGCAATGTGAGAGTTTTGTTCGAATGAATATTGCTACAAGCAGAAAGACCATCGAAGAAGCTATGAATAGACTTGCAGAACTTTTTGTCAACTGATTATGAATCAGGTAAGATCATTTAAACCTATAATTGATTCAGGCTCAAGAGTTCTGATACTAGGCTCTATGCCTGGTGTTAAGTCGCTGGAATTTCAGCAGTATTACGCTCATCCGCAAAATCATTTCTGGCGGATAATATATGGCTTATTTGATATGCCTTGTGAGACTGAATATGAGATAAAGCTTGCCTTCCTTAAGAGCAGAGCAATCGCCCTGTGGGATGTTTTGGAGTCTTGCTGCAGACCGGGCAGTTCTGATTCGGATATCAGCAATGGAAAAGTAAATGATTTTAAAGCTCTTTTTAAAACATTTCCAAATATTAAAGCTGTCTTTTCCAATGGAACAAAAGCTCATGAAACTTTCAGAAAAAATGTCGGATTTGAGATACTCGGCGATAGGTTCTATAGGAAACTTCCCTCGACCAGTCCTACCCATACAAAAAAGTTTGACCAAAAGCTAAAGGAATGGACTGTTGTTCTCAAATATCTTTCTGAAAAAGCGGATGGTTTATAATGTTATTTTGGATTTATAGATAGAATTTCCAACTATTAGGCCTGCTGCAATGCTCAAGGCTACCACGAACATATGGATGAGTTCCTGCTGCCCCAGCACCGTATTCCCGATGGATAAATCAACAAATCCTCTAAAACCTATGCTGCCACTTACTAAAAATACTACGGCCGGCAGAAGAACAAGCGAGGCTGAACGATTGGTTTTTGCTGACCATATGTTTGCGAAAACTACTGCAAAAACAGTGCCCAGAAAATTCCCCAGGTTTACACTGGAAATAGCTATTCCCAATATGATTCCGCCACAGGCAATAGCGCATCCGGCAACCGCCCAGAGAAAATCCCTTTTAGGTGTTTGGAAGACTAAACACAGTCCTGCCGACATAATCATAGCCGAGAGCCATTTGAGATCTGGGTTGATAGAATCAGGCGGAATAAAAAGTACAGGAAAGAAATACCTTACCATAGTAATTCCGATCCACGCACCTGCAAATAATAAAGCTAAATAGACCACTCCATTTACAATATTGATTACGCCTGAAAGTACATATTTGTATGTTAACTCCATAACTCCATTGCTGATAGTAAATCCAGGTACGAGGTAGATTACTGATGATAATGTTATTAAATAAACTTGGAGTTCTGGAAAACTTATGCTTATAAGAGCAGCAAGTATTCCAGAGGTGAAAGTACATAAGAAAGGCGCCCAATGCTCAAACCTTTCTGGCAGTTTTTCAGTCCATAAGACTATTATGTAAACTATAATGCTCAGAACGGCAGATAAAATTATGTCTTTTACCCCACATAACAGAAAGCCTGCAAAACCCGCCCCTGACAGAGCATACCCTAATGCCACAATAACTTTTCCAAATGGCGCAGGCAATTTTTCTATTCTGTCTAGGCTTTCGTTTGCTTCGAGGAGTGTAAGTTGTCCTGATTCAAGGTCGGTAACAAGTTCTCCAATCTTTGCAAGTTTTGCTAAGTCAATGCCTGTTCCAGGCATATAAACAATATGGGTTTTATGCCATAACTCATCTTTTTTTATGAATGTAAATAAGATCTCAGTCGGTGTTGAGCGAAAAATGCCATTATATCCAAGTGTTCTGATAACTCGTAATAGGTAAGATTCGAGGCGCCTTGCTTGTGTTCCGTACCTGTGGGCCAAAGTTCCAAGTCTTATTACGAATCTGCATGCAATTTCAAAATTTTCTTCTTCTTTGTTCATTGTCTGCTGATGCGGTTAAACTAACTCTTTTCTAATAGTGTTCTTATCCAAATCTCATGGATTTTTTTTGAATATTCCTGTCAAAACATTAAAAAATTAATTGCTTCACTGTAGTGTTTTTGGGTTATTTACTTTTTGTTTTCAGTACTGTTAATCACATTTGATTTTTTTAAAATATAACAGAAAGTGAGTGCCAGAATCCATAAAGGCGTGATA
>Ga0194053_10001074_pt1 | contig 18298 bp, 15 predicted proteins | sample SepL228m_MetaG_FD_161684 | JGI IMG/M metagenome (GOLD analysis project Ga0194053, IMG submission 161684) | Anoxic zone freshwater microbial communities from boreal shield lake in IISD Experimental Lakes Area, Ontario, Canada - Sep2016-L227-8m | ecosystem: Environmental > Aquatic > Freshwater >... | reverse complement strand
TGCAGCACTACGACACCACCATCACCATCCGCCACTACGGAGACACCAAGAACCTCCCCTACGGTGAGAAGACACCGGGCCAGATCGCCACGCTCGGCAGCGCCGGGGTGCTGCGGGCCTTCGAGCAGGGGGCGGACATGGTTTTCATCGCCTGCAACACGGCCTCGACCCAGTACGATCGCATCCGCCAGGCCGTGGACGCGGCCTATCCTGGTCAGAGCAAGCCGGTGGTCTCCATCATCGATGCCTCGGCGCAGGAGGCCAAGCGGCTCCTGGACCAGAGCCTGGCGCAGCGGTCCACCGCGACCTTCCTGATCATGGCCACGCCGGCCACGGTCAAGGCCATGGTCTACCCCCGGCAGCTGGCCCGGCTCTACGCCGCGCCCCTGGTGGAGGAGGCGCCCAGGGGCTTCACGCAGCCCCGCTGGTACACGGCCAATGGACCCACCATCGACAGCCTCATCCAGAAGAGCGCCATCAACCTGCCGGGCGGGCGCCACATCGAGGTGATCCAGCTGGCCCCGGCGAACTGGGTCGAACTCATCGAGCACGGCGCTGATGCAAAGCTCAAGCGGGAAGCGGTCCGCCGGGATCTGGGCCTGCTGGCCAAGCAGCTCCCGAAGGCGGCTGGCCCGGATGTGGTGGGCTACTTCTGCACGCATTACCCCATCTTCGATGACACGATCCGGGCCGAGGTGGCGCTGCAACTGCCGACTCCCCGCCCGCCGACCTACATCTCGCAGGGTCAGCTCATGGCCCGGATTTTCCAGGGCATGGCCGAGGAGCGCCTGCAGGGCCGGCAGCGCAAGGTGCCCCTCGCGGGCGAGCAGCTCCAGGCGCTCCTCGGCACCGCCCGGGCGAACATCACCATCAGCGGCCAGAACGGCCCGGTCACCCGGCAGCTGGCGAAGACCATGTTTCCGAATGATCCCGTGCCCCTCGTCACCGAAGAAGACCTCGGCAGCCTGACACTGACTGCCCCGGCACCTCGGTAGGCTTCAGCATTCGCAGCGTGGAACCGCAGATGGCGCGGATGTCGCAGAGATGGCCTTGGGTCTCACGAAGTCGCTGACGCTCAGGTGGCGCTGGGGCTTCTAAAGCCAAGGAAAGATTGACCACAAAGGGCACAAAGAACACAAAGGGCACAAAGAATTGCCCTCATGGCAGGGCCTCATCCCGAGCCAACTCAGCGGCCGTGGCTCGCCCGGAGGCGGGCGCCGAACCAGGTCCAGATGGCCTTGTTGAAGGCCAGGCTCGGCGGGGTGCCCTCGAGGATTTCGTAGTAGCTGGTGGGGGTGTCCCCGGGCTTCTGCCGGGTGCGGAGCTCCGGATCAAACAGCTGGTAATGCTCCGGGTGGAACTGGACGCCGAGCACGTTGGGGAACTGCTGGTGCTCGATGGCCTCCGCCACCTTGCCGTCCCGGGAGGTGGCGATGGTGACCCACCCGCGGCCCAGCTTGCCGAGCGCCTGGTGGTGCGAGCTCAGCACCCGGGGGTGGTCCGTGGCCTGGAAGCCCAGCTCCTTGGTGAGCTTGCTGGGGCCCTTCAGCTGGAGCGAGTGGAAGTTGTAGGACATCAGCTTGTCCAGGGGCTGCAGCCGCTTGTAGGGGTTGTTGTGCCACTGCTCGGCGCCCTGGGCGACCATGTCTTCGAAGCTGGACTTGCGGTAGATCTCCGTGCGGATGTCCTGGATCAAGGTGCCGCCGGTGCCGACGTTCAGGCTCTGGAAACCAAGGCAGATGCCCAGCACGGGGAAGCTGGGCCGTGCGGCGAGCAGGGCCTTGCTGCTGCGGTCCTGGCTGCCGCCCAGGAAGTGGAAGATGGCGGAGAGCTCCAGGTAGTTTCGGTAGGGGTCGTCCACCTCGGAGAGCAGGTTGGTCTTCTGGTGGAAGATGGACGCCGGGATGTCGGAGCCGCCGAAGAAGATGACGCCATCGGCCTTTGCCAGGATGGCTTCGAACTCGGGGGTGCAGGCATTTCGCTTGAAGAGGACAGGTTCGCTAAGCTCGGCGGTGACCGCGTGGAACTTGAGCCAGCCATAGCTGCGCTCCGTGGTGTAGGTCTTGGCGGCCACGAAGTTCTCGGTCTGTCGGTCGTGGAAGACCCCGACGATGGTGAGGTCCGGGACCTCGAGGAGGCCCTTCTCCCGCAGCGCCGCCAGACAGCGGATGTTGTGGACTGTGGGGTTGAACACCACCAGGCGGACGCCGTCGCCCTGGGGGCGCGGTGCATCCAGGAACCGCTCCAGGTTGCGGGCCGACAGGGACAGCCCGAGGGCCAATCCGAGGGCCAGCCACTTCAGGCGGTGCAGCAAGGTTTCAGCGCGCATTCGGCACTCCCTCTCGAGGTTCAGTTCTTCGTGTCCGGCATGAGCCGGAGGCCGAGGCCTGGCGCGTCCGTGAGGATGAGCTTGCCCTTCTGGACCGTGACGCCCTGGTAGGGGTCGTTGCCGATCAGCAGGTGGCCGTCCAGGTCCGCGTAGTCCACCAGCGGTGAGAGATGGGCCGCGGCGGTGACCGTGCAGGAGCTGGACACCATGCAGCCGAGCATCACCTTCATGCCCAGGGCCCGGGCCACGTGGATCTGGCGCTGGGCTTCGATGAGGCCGCCGGACTTGTCGAGCTTCACGACGATGCCGTCAAAGGCCTCGCGCAACTTGGGGATGTCCTCGGCAGAGTGGCAGGCCTCGTCCGCGAAGAGGGGGATGTGGACGTGGTTGCGGATCCAGCGGGTCTCCTCGACCATGTGCGCGGGCAGGGGCTGCTCGATCAGCTGCACACCCTGGGACTCCAGCCAGTTGATCTTGCGGGCGGCCTCTTCTTTGGTGGTCCAGCCTTCGTTGGCATCCACGCGCAGGGGCTTCTTGGTGACGCTGCGCACGGCGTCGATGGTGGCCTCGTCCGTGGCCAGGCCCACCTTCACCTTGAGGACAGGGAAGTCCTCGGCCTCGCGGACTTTCTGGCGCGTGATCTCCGGGGTGTCGATGCCGATAGACATGTTGGTGATGGCCGTGTCTTTGGGATCTAGGCCGAAAAGTCGGTAGACCGGCACCCCCAGGCGCTTGCCCAGCCAGTCCAGGAGGGCCAGGTCCACGGCGGCCAGGGCCGCGCGCTGCCCCGGGAGGCGCCGGTCCAGGTCCTTCAGCAGCTTCTCGTAGCTCCAGGGATCCGCCGACGCGATCAGCGGGAGCAGCGCCTCCAGGGCCTTCTGGCCACTCAGGGCGCTCTGCTGGTAGCGGACGATGCCTGCCCCCTCGCCGTAGCCTGTGATCCCGTCCCGGTCGTACTGGGTGTGCAGGGTGTCCCGGGTGGCACTGGAGGACATGGTGGTGGTCCACGTGTGCCGCAGCTCCAGCCGCCGGATCCGGGTGGTGAAGGTCGCGCCCTTCCGCGGGGCAGGGCTGGTAGAGCCTTCGAAGGCTTCCTTGCCCATGAGATTGACGCCCACGGCCGTCGCCGCCAGGGCCTGGAACAGTTCCCGCCGCTTCACTTCAGCCTCCGCATGGCCACCAGGAGCTTGGACCAGGTAGGGTCGCCCAGCTCGGAGATCTGGATCACCGGCCGGTCTTTCGGTGTGTCGTGGATGAACAGGCCCTGGCCCAGGACCATCCCGGTGTGGGTGATGTGGGCGGCGTCCTTGCCGAAGAAGAGCAGGTCCCCGGGCTGGAGCTGCGCCCGGTTACCCACGGCGGCCAGGCCGGACCATTCTGCCTGGAGGTTGGCGTCCCTGGGCATGATCACGCCGCGGGTGCGGAAGATCGCCTGGGTGAAGCCGGAGCAGTCGAAGCCGAAGGTGGAGCTGCCGCCCCAGGTGTAGGTGATCCCGAGGAAGCGCTTGGAGAGGGCGAGAGAGGCCTCGAGGCTCAGCGGCCGGAGGTCCGTGCGCACATCGCCGCTCTGGATCCAGGCCACCCGGCGGTCCGGCAGCCGCACCTCGATCCAACGCGGCGTGTCCCGGCCGCCGTTGAGGCGCTCGAGGCGCACGCCGAAGGGCGCGGTCAGAACCGGCGCGTGCTTGGTGACATCGGGTTCCTGATAGATATTCGCGGCCAGGGCGTCCACCTCCACCGCCTTGCCCGATTCCTGCGAGGCTGGATAGCGCTCGGCGGCAGCCAGGGGCCGGAGGGCCGCCAAGGGGGCCCAGCCGGGATAGTCGTCCTCGCCCTTGACGCGGACCCAGCCGTCCTTGCGCTCGAGCTCCAGCAACCGGGCGCCCAGGGTCGCTTGGGTGACCACGTCGCTGTCCTCCCGGGGGGCCGAGAAGAAGTTGATGACAGGCCTCAAGACGACATGGGCCGCAGTCTCACCGGCCAAGCCCGTGATCGCGGCGAGCGCGGACAGCAGACAGGCCAGCAGGCTGCGGGGCAGGACAGTGCTCATCGGGAAACCTCACGCAGCCAGTTCGAGTGAGTGGTCATCTTCGCAGATGGCTCAGTGGATCAGAAGGGGACGGAGCAGCCGCCCCTCGGGCGAAGTGGCGCCCGCGGCATCGAAGCAGGTGGCGGCGCGCAGGGCGATGCGGGCGATGGCGGCCTCGCCCTGCCGCTCATCCCGGAGGTGCGAGGTCATAACGGCGACCACAAAGCTCTTGTCCCGCAGTGTGAGAAGGCCGACGTCGTTCCTGACCCCGGGCAGGCTCCCGGGCTTGTTGGCGACGGTGAGCTCCTCTGGCAGGAGGCGGGTCAAATAGCCCTCTTTGGGTGTCCTCAGGAGGCCCAGCAGGTCAGCCCGCGAGGCCGGATTCAGCAGCGGACCCTGGTGGATCGCCGTGAGAAGCTCGGCCAGCTCCCGGGGCGTGGCATGATTCTCCCGGCCTTCCTTCACCGCCTGGAGGTCCATCATCTTCCGGCGCAGCCGGGTCTTCTGGAAGCCGAGTCCTGCCAGGGTGGCGTTCACCCGCGCCATGCCCACGCGGTCCATGAGGATGTTGCTGGCACTGTTGTCGCTCACAACGATGGTGAACAGAGCCAGGTCCCGGTTCGTGAGCCGCGTGCCGGTGCTCAGATTGCCCAGGAGGGCGCTGTCCGCCGCGAGCTCCCCGGGCTGCAGCACGTTGGGATCCGCAAGGCCGGCATTGCCGGACCCGCCCTGGGCCTGCCGGTAGAGCTCCAGCAGGATGGCGAGCTTGATGGTGCTGGCGGCGGGGAAGACCTCGTCACCCCGCAGGGAGAAGGCGGCTCCGGTCTCGAGGTCCCGCACATAGACGCCCACCCGGCCATCGACCTCGCTGGCGAGCCTGGTGATGTCCTCGGTCATGCGCGTCCAGAGCAGCGGCTGCGTCTGGGCCAGGGAGACTGGCCGGTTCGCTTCGGCCACCTGCGCCGACAGGCCGAGCGTGGCGGCGGCCAGGAGGCAGGCACTCAGAACTTTCCGCATCGGCACTCCCCGGGAGCCGCCCCGGACTGGTCGGAGGGGCACTGGATATCATCGTCACCCCGTCCCCCCACCGGAAGTCCTCATTCCGCCGCACGGCCCTGGATTGCCCCTTCGATCGCGGGGGGATTCCGCTACGCTCTTGTCATGTCCTTCGACAGCACCCCACGGGATTCTGCCTCCCCTCCACCTCCGTCTGGGCGCACGCTGACGGCGCATGTGGACCTCGGGCAGCTGGTGCGGAACCACACCAGCCTCCGGCGCGCCGCTCCGGGCCTGGGCCTCCTCGCGGTCGTGAAGGCGGACGCCTACGGCCACGGCGCAGGCCCGGTGGCCCGCGCCCTCGAGACCTCGGGAATCGACGGCTTCTGCGTGGCCACCCTGGACGAGGCCCTCGAGCTCCGCACGGCAGGCATTCGCGGCCCGATCCTGGTGTTCGAGGGAGAGGCTCCGGAAGCGCTGCCGGTGGCTGCCGCGAGCGCCATCGACCTCACCGTGGTCTCGGCGGAGCACCTGGCGGCCCTGGCCCCCGGACTCGAGCAGCATGAGGTCGGCCTGCATCTTAAGCTGGACACGGGCATGGGCCGGTCGGGCATCCTCCTCGATGAGCTGGGCGGCTGCCTGGACCAGATCCGGGCCCTGCAGGGGCGGGTCCGCGGGGTCATGAGCCAGTTCTCGGCCTCCGAGGAACCCGAGGGCCGGAGCGTCCGGCTCCAGCGGCAGCGGTTCCAGGGGGCGCTGACTCAGCTGCGGGACGCGGGAATCGTGGCCCCCATGGTCCACCACGGCAACAGCGCCGCCTGCCTCCGGGGCTTCTCGGAAGGCGACACCCATGCCCGCTGCGGCATCGCCCTGTATGGGCTCTCCGAGGTCGACGAGGCCCAGCAGGCGGGACTCCTGCCGATCCTGGAACTCTCGGCGGAGGTCACCCGCTCGGTGCGCATCACTGAAGGCACTCCGGTGGGGTATGGCAGCTCCTTCCTGGCACCCCGGGCCCTGCGGCTGGTGACCCTCAACTGCGGCTACGCGGACGGCTTCTCCCGCACCTTGGCCAACCGCGCCCGGGTGGGCTACCGGGGCGAGAGCTTCCCCGTCGTGGGCAACATCTCCATGGACATGCTGACCGTGGCGCTGCCCGAGGAGGCGGTCGTCCGGACCGGCGAGCGCATGACCCTGCTGAGCCGGAATCCACTGGACCCGAACTCGGTCCAGAGCACTGCCAAGCTGCTGGGCACGATCCCCTATGAAGTCACCTGCGGCCTGAACCGGCGGGTCCTCCGCCACCACTTCTGATCGGATACCCTTCCATGCTGAAGCCTGCCCTCAAGAGCCTGCTCCTCGCGGTGGTGGGGGCCCTGACCGCTCTGGCCCAGAGCCCGAAGCCGCAGGCGCCGCCGGCTCCGGCCCTGAGCGTGCTGATCGCCGAAGCGCGGAAGGCCGTGCCCCCCGTCCTGCCCCCCAGCCGGCTGGCGCCGGACCTGGTGGACGTCACCAGCCTCGACCCGTCGATCCAGCTGGACATCCGCTACGCCACCTCGGACAACTTCCTGCACGCGCCGGTCTACGGCCAGGCGAAGGCCTTCCTCCAGCGCCCCGTGGCCCAAGCCCTGGTGCGGGTGAACGCGGCCCTCAAGCGCTCAGGCTACGCGGTGCGCATCCACGACGGCTACCGGCCCTGGTGGGTCACCAAGGTCTTCTGGGACGCCACGCCGCCTGCGGACCACGACTACGTGGCCGATCCCGCCAAGGGCTCCGTCCACAACCGGGGCTGCGCCGTGGATCTGAGCCTGGTGGACCTCGCTTCGGGTGCCCCGGCCACCATGCCCAGCGACTACGACGAGATGTCCGAGCGCTCCCACGCCGCCTACCCCGGCGGCGACGCCGCTGCCCGCGCCCACCGGGACCTGCTCCGGGTCGCCATGGAAGCCCAGGGCTTCAAGGTGCTCAAGGAGGAGTGGTGGCACTTCGATCATGCCTCCAGTCCCGACTATCCGGTCATGAACCTCACCTTCGAGGCCATCCGCGACCGCTCCGCCGAGCTCGCCCAGAGCGGCCAGGTGCTGCTGGTGACCACCTCCGGTTGGGATGTCGCCAAGGGCAGCCTGCAGCGCTTCGAGCGCCAGCAGGGCACCTTCCAGGCCGTGGGGGCGCCACTGCCCGTGTGGGTGGGCAAGGGCGGCCTGGCCTGGCGCACCGATGACGGGGCGCCCACGCCCCCGGCCGCCGGTCCCCTGAAGCGCGAGGGGGATGGCCGCGCTCCCGCGGGGCTGCTCAGCTTCGGCGACATGTGGGGCTGCGCGCCTGCCGCCCCCGAGGGAGTGCGGTTCCGCTACCGCATGGCCACCGAGTGCGAGCGCTGCGTGGACGACTCGGACCACGCCGACTATGCGCGCATCGTCAGCCTGCCGTCCCCGAACGCTCCCGTGACCTTCCGCTCCGCCGAGTATCTGCTGCTGCCCACGGAGCACTACCGCTACATGGTGGTGATCCACTACAACGACTTGCGGCCCCTCAAGGATGCGGGCAGCTGCATCTTCCTGCACGTGGCGCCGCCTCCGGGCGGAGGCACCGCCGGGTGCACGGCCCTGGCCGCAGACGACCTGCTCACGCTGCTGCGGTGGATGGATCCGGCGAAGCGCCCGGTGCTTCTCCAAGTGCCGGAGTCCATGCTCGAGACGACCCGTGCCACCTGGAGCCTGCCCCCTGAACTAAAGCAGGCTGGACGCTGATCCGAACCCTTTCCATGACGCTCACCCCCTGCCTGGAGTTCCCCGTGTCCCTCCGTCGCCTCAGCCTCGCCCTGCTCCTGCCCGTGATGACCCTTCACGCCCAGCAGGCGGCCCCCACCCTCCACGAGGCCCTGCTGGCCGCCCGCGCCGACCGCGCGGGAGAGCCCGGCGTGGCAGCGGCCTTCAAGCGGCTGGCAGATGCCCACGGGACGCCGCTCTACATCTACGACCAGGCCCACATCAAGGGCCAGGTGGCGAGCCTCCGCGCCGCCTTCGGACCCCGCTTCCCCAAGCTGCGGATCTTCTATGCCCTGAAGGCCAACACCAACCCCGCGGTCATCGACCTGCTGCGCGCCGAGGGCCTCGGCGCCGAGGTGGTCTCCGGCGGCGAGATCGAGTCGGCCCTGCGCCAGGGCTATGCAGGCACGGACATCATGTTCACCTCGTCCTCGAAGAACCCGCGCGAGATCCGTCGCGCCATCGAGCTGGGCACGGTGCTGAACGTAGACTCGCTTGATGAGCTGAATCAGGTGCAGGCCGAAGCCCGCCGCCAGAAGAAGCTCGCCCGCGTCTCCTTCCGCATCAACCCCGGCGTCGACCCCCACACCATCCACCAGATCAACACCGGCATCGCCGAGTCCAAGTTCGGCCTGCACCTCCAGGGCGGCATCGCCTTCAAGGCCTACGAGACCGCCAAGGGCATGCCCGAGGTTCGCATCGAAGGCGCCCACTGCCACATCGGCTCCCAGATCACCGAGACCGACGGCTATGTGCTGACCGCCCGGAAGATGCTGGGCTTCGTGAAGGAACTCAAGGACAAGCTGGGCATTCGCCTCGCCTTCCTCGATCTGGGCGGCGGCCTGGGCATCCCCTACCAGGATGGCCAGCACCTGATGTCTCCCGAGGATCTGGCGAAGGACCTGGAGCCCGTCTGGAAGGAAGGCGTGGCCGCCGCGGGCTACGAGCCCACCCTCTGGTTGGAGCCCGGCCGCTTCTTCGTGGGCGGTTCCGGCTACCTCCTGGTGCGCGTGAACACCGTCAAGGAAACCCCCATCAAGACCTTTGTCAACGTGGACGCCGGGTTCAACACGCTCATGCGGCCCGCCATGTACCAGGCCTACCACCGCGTCCGGATCCTCGGGCGGACCCAGGATCCGGTCAAAGTCGATATCGCGGGCGACGTCTGCGAGACCGGTGACATCCTGGCGGAAGGGCGCCTGCTGCCCCGGGCCAAAGCGGGTGACCTGGCGGTGATCCTCGACGCGGGTGCCTACGGCTTCTCCATGGCCAGCGAGTACAACGCCCGGCCGCTCCCGGCCGAGGTGATGGTGGTGGGCAACGAGGCCAAGGTGGTCCGCCGCCGGGGCACCATGAACGACCTCTACCGCAGCGCCAAGCCGGCTGCCGCACCAAGGAAGTAGCGATGCCGTCGAGCTGCCACCGAACCTTCCGCCGATTGGGCCAGGGCGCCTTGAGCCTCGCCCTGCTGCTGGGGCTCTCCGCGTGTCATCCGCCGCGGAACGCCCTCGCCGAGTGGCTGCCCTCGCCCAACTACAATGCCCGCCGGCCCCAGATCGTAGTCCTCCACCACACGGCCGAGCCCTCCTTCGATGTCTCCCTCCGCGTGCTCCAGACCCAGAACAGCGGCGGGCCCGTGAGCTGCCACTACCTCATCGGGCGCGCGGGTCGCATCGCGCAGCTGGTGGCGGATGACCACCGGGCCTACCATGCAGGCGGCGGCACCTGGGGACCCTATCGGGACCTCAACTCCCTCTCCATCGGCATCGAGCTCGACAACACCGGCTTCGAGCCCTTTCCCCAGGCCCAGATCGACGCCCTGGTGGTGATCCTGGAGGACGTGACCCGCCGCTTCAACATCCCCCGCACCCAGGTCACGGGCCACGCCGACGTGGACCCGGTCCGGAAGCAGGATCCCAGCGGCTACTTCCCCTGGAAGCAGCTGGCGGAGCGAGGCTTCGGCCTGTGGCCCGACGACACCCTCGGGGACCCCCCGGCGGGCTTTGACCCCTGGCTGGCCATGAAGACCATCGGCTATTCGCTGAAGGATCCCGCCGCCTCGCTGCGCGCCTTCCGTCGCCACTACCGCGCCCTCGAGGTCGGCGAACTGGATGATGTGGACCGCCGGATCCTGTTCAACCTCCAGACCAAAGTGCTGAAAGACGGCGTGCCGAAGTAGGTCCGCCATACAGGTGGTGCCTCAGCTCGATCTGCATTGAAAAAAGGATCACCACCAAGACACCAAGAAAAGCAGAACAAAGGAATGAAGCACGAAGACGGGGAGCCCGCGAAGCAGAAAGCTTCTACTGGCCCGTTGGTGGCCCTCCCGTCAGCCTGCTTTTCTTCGTGGTCTTCCCGTCTTCGTGGTGATCAGCTCTTGCCATTGTCTTGCCTGGTGTCTTGGTGGTGAATGCCTTTCTCTTTATGCCCTTCCTGATTGAGGAAGCGGGTCTGGCACCCCCAGGGCCGGATCCGTCACCAGCGGTCCCCGGGTCTTGCGGTAGAGCCACTCGGACTGGCCTGGCACCACGTAGTCCTTGAGCTCGCCGACACAGGTGTAGCCCAGGCGCTCGTAGAGGCGGCGGGCATCGTGGTTGAAGCCGGATACACAGAGGAAGACATTGGGGTGGTCGCGGAAGATCCGATCTTCCGTGAAGGCGATGAGCCGGGAACCGAGGCCCTGGCCGCGGAATACCGGGGCCAGGCAGATCGCCTGGAGGTAGCCGACGAAGGCGCCCTGCAGGTTGAGCACCAGGACCCCCGCCAACTGGTCACCGAGGTGGGCCACGTAGGTCTCCCGGCTCGGGTCCCGCAGCAGGCGCAGGCAGGTGGCCTGGTCCCGCCGCAGGGTCAGCCAGGGCTCCGAGCCAGCCATGAGCTCCGCGCAGGCTTCGAGGTCAGCCGGGCTGGCGGGGGGGCCGATGCGCAGGTCGCTCACGGGGCATACAGCAGGAAGCTGGCCCGGCGGCGCAGGAAGTCGGCGCGGGCCGGCTCCCAGCTGCTCACGATGTCCTGCCAGTCCCGGCCGGCCTTCAGCATGGCGATGCTGGCGTCATCCTTGAGCAGGGCGTTGAGCTTCGCGAGGTCGAAGGCGTCGCCGTAAAGGCGGCGCAAGGTGTGGGCGATGGCCAGGCCGACCTTCAGCGGTCGCAGGGCGTCGCGGTCCGTGAGGAGGATGCGGACGCCACCGCAGGCCTCTCCCTTGAAGACGCTGGCTGTGGGTCGGAACCGCTCAGGCACGAAGCGGACCCCGGCCAGACCGAGCCGGTTCAGCTCTGCGGCCAGCAGGCGGTCATCGATGAAGGGCGCGCCCAGGACCTCGAAGGGGGTGTCGGTGCCCCGCCCCACACTGATGGCGCGCTCCAGCAGGCCGATGCCTGGATAGAGGGCAGCGGCGTTCAGACCGCGCAGGTTGGGGGAGGGGTTCCGCCAGGGAAGGCCGGTGGCGTCAAACCACTGGCTGCGCTGCCAGCCCTGGAGCGGGATCACGGTGAGCCTGGCCTTGAGGCCGAGCTCAGCATCGAACATCCGGGCGAGCTCCCCGAGGGTCATGCCGTGGCGGATGGGGAGGGGATGGGGGGACGTGAACGAGAGCTCAGAGGGAAGGGCGGGGCCTTCGACGAGGTCCCCCCGGATGGGGTTTACACGGTCGAGGACGAAGAAGGCCTTGCCTTGGCTGGCCGCCGCTTCGAGACAGGCCTTCAGGGTCGCCGCGTAGGTATAGAAGCGGCAGCCGATGTCCTGGATGTCAAAGACGAGGGCATCCAGGTCTGCGAGGTGCTCGGGCTTCGGGGCGCGCTGGCCAGCGTTGTAGAGGCTGACCACCGGGAGGCCGGTCTTCACGTCAGTGCCGTCGGGGATCTGCTCTTGGTCCTGCTCGCCGCGGAGGCCGTGCTCGGGACTGAACAGCCGCACGAGCTTGACGCCGGGCGCCTTGTGCAGGAGGTCGAGGGTGGCGACCCGCTCGCTATCCATGCCCGTGTGGTTTGTGATCAGGCCGATCCGCAGCCCCTGGAGGGCCCTGAACTTCTGCCGCGCAAGGACGTCGATGCCGTTGAGCACCGTGGGGACTTCGGTCTCGGCCCAGGGGAGCAGGGCAGACTCCTTGCGGGCGGTGAGGCCGATGGCCCGGGCCGTGAGGGTGCCCATCTCGGCGTTCAGGGCGCGGGTGTCGCCCTTGCCGTCCGGGTGCAGGCGGGTGGTGAGCAGGATGAAGAAGGTGTCCGTGGCAGGATCCAGCCACATCGCGGTGCCGGTGAAGCCTGTATGTCCGAAGGAGCCAAGCTCGAAGAGGCTGCCGCGGGGTCGGCTGTAGAGGGAGTCAATGTCCCAGCCGAGGCCCCGCCGCTCGTGCACGGTGGCGGGTGTCTGGACGCTTCGCATCAGCTGCAGCGTCTCGGGCTTCAGCAGCGGTCCGCCCCGGAGGATGAAGCGGGCGTACTTCGCCAGGTCGGCCGCGGTGGTGAACAGTCCGGCGTGACCGGCCACCCCGCCCATTCGCCGCGACGTGGGATCGTGGACCACGCCTCGCAGCACCACGCCATGCTCGTCCCGCTCTGTCGGCGCAATGCGGGGGAGCAGGCTGGTGTTCGGTTTGAAGGTCGAGGACAGCATGTTGAGGGGGGCAAACACCTCCTGCGCGGCGAACACATCCAGGGGGCGCCCGCTCAGGCGGTGGACGAGCTCACCCAGCAGGATGAAGTTCACATCGCTGTAGCGGAACTGAAGGCCTGGGCCGGGATCCGGCACACAGGCGCAGGCCTGGCGGATGCCTTCCGCGTAGCCGAGCCAGTCCTTGTGTCCCTCCTGCTTCGGGAGGCCTGCGGGCAGACCCGACGTATGGGTGAGCAGGTGCTTCACCGTGACTCGCGCGTGCCGAAACTCCGGCAGGTAGCGCTGCACAGGGGCATCGAGCTCCAGCTTCCCGCGCTCCAGGAGGAGCATGACCGAGGGCAGCGTGGCCACGACCTTGGTTAGGGAGGCGGCATCGAACACGGTGTCTTCGGTCATGGCCTCAACCGAGGGGACCTGGGCCCGATGGCCCTGGGCCCAGTGCAGCTCCTTGCCCCCGTGGTCACACCAGTACACGGCCCCGGGTGTGACCTTGGTCTCGATGGCGCGGTCAAGCGCCGCCCGAAGCTCAGCGAGGCCCCGGGACTCGAAGGCCTGGGCCTGGAGCAGCAGGGCGGAGAGCAGCAGGACAAGAACTCGCATGCTTCAAGCTAAACAGATCCAAGGCAATCCAGCGCAGGGAGTCCTGCTTCACCCGATCGGGTCCCGTCGGCTTCGGGTTCTCGCCAAGGGGGCCCTTCAGTGGGTGAATCTTGTCTGGACAATAGATTCGACATTAATTGGCTTTTTAAGATTTATTAAATATTCTGATATCACAACACCTATCGGTAAGATAATTAAAATTAATGAAAAAACCAATAATATAGAAATCAATTAGGTAATAAAACGTATTGCCACCAACCTGGTAATTGCCGAGATTGTTGGTTTAGAAAGATTCTTAGACATCTGTTCGGCATCGGAGGCAATTGTGCCGCTGCCACGTCGGGGAGAGGGCGTCTCCGGGCCTTTTTGGTGATGCGCCTCCGCGGAGGAAAACTCGGAGGGGTCACATCCTTTTAACCAGATACCTGGAGGCGAAAATGCCTGAGGAATTGATCACGAGCCGCACTGGCTATGCGGTGAATTTTTGGCGCAGCTGTAACAGGGACACCACTGCCTGCGCCTCTTGTTTCAATGGAGACCAGGACCAGACCGCCGCACCCAGGTCCGCTGGGAGACTCGATCGGAGCTCCCACCCCCTGCGTGGCGCCTGGGCCCGGAGTGAGGCTCTCCGCTACGAGCACCTGGCGGTAAAGGAGGGACAGACCCTCCGGGTCTTAACCAATTCCATGAGCGAGTTCTGGGAAGACAAGCGGGTGCTGGACGGGCCCCGGCGGGCAGCCCTGGAGACCATGCAGCAGACACCGCATCTCGCCTGGATGGTCCTGACCAGGCGGCCCGAGGCTATCCCGGGGCTGCTGCAGAGGGCTCTTGATCAGACTCAGGCTGAGGAGGGCCGTCGGCCCACGCCAACAGGTCGTCACTTCGCGCACTGGCTCCAGGACTGGGTGGGGGGCAACCCCCCGAAGAACATCTGGCTGGGCACGACGATCGAGGAGGAGGAGGGTGCCGAGCGCCGCATCAAGGCCCTGCTGAAGGTGCCTGCCTCGGTGCGGTTCCTCTCCGATGATCTCTGCTGTCCCTGGACGAACTTGGGGTGCAGTACCCACTACTACCGCTCGGCGGGAGAGGGGGCCGCCTACCGGTGGCTCGCCCACGGTCCCACAGCTGAGTCCTTCCTGGTGAGCATCCTGGACTACCTCAACGTGCCGAATCGGCGTGCCGCCTCCTGAGGCTACGCGGTGCCCGCGGCTAGGTGATTCCGATCAACCCTGAACTCAGATACGTCGGTGAGAACATGGACGCTCCGACCGCAAAGACGATCATCGGCCACGACCGGGCCCTCTTCCTGTTCACCTTGGGGTGGCTAGTGGTTGCCGAAGACATGGCCGGGCGACTGGTCTCCACGGGTTACTTCATCGACGAGAAGGAGCTCCTGGACCCCGCTAGCGAACCCAGAGGGAGTGGCCTCCCCCTCCCATCGGCTGGCCACAAGGCCGAGCGTCTCGGCCCTGGACTTCATGGACGAAGAGATCCTGCTGAAGGCGCTCGGCTGCTGCTACCACATTCTGTTCTAGTGGATTCTGATCGATGCGGGTGTCCACCCGGGCCACTTCCTCGAATTCCAGGGTGTCGAGACCATCAAGCGCTGCGTGGAGGTCGGCATGGGCATCGCGCCCCTGCCCAGGATGGCGACCGAAGCGGAACTTCGGTCGGGACAACTGGTGGCGCTTCCCTGGATGGGTCCCGAGGTCCGGATTTCAACCCATCTGGTCTGGAACCCCGAGCGGCACATGAGTCCCGCTTTGCCTGCTTTCCTAATGCACGCCCGCGAAACGGCGGCGTCTGGGGCCCTGTTAGCCGAGGCGCCCTGCTTGCTTCAGAGCTGACTTAAAAAAATCACTTGAGCACGGCCGGGTTGACGCAGGTCAGCGGCGGCTCGCCCTGCAGCACGCTCAGGACGTTGTCGACCGCGATCTTGGCCATGGCCAGGCGGGTCTGAATGGTGGCTGAAGCGGTATGGGGGACGACCACGACGTTGTCGAGCTCAGCCAGGCCCGGCGCGAGGAGCGGCTCGTTTTCGAACACATCCAGCCCTGCGCCCCAGATGACCTTGTTCCGCAGGGCGTGGACCAAGGCCACCTCGTCGACGACGGGGCCGCGTGCCGCATTGATCAGAACCGCAGTCGGCTTCATCGCCGCCAGCTCCTGGGCGCCGATGTAGTGGCGGGTCTCGGGCAGCAAGGGCAGGTGCAGGGAGAGAAAGTCCGACTCGCGCAGCAGGGTCGCCTTGTCGACGAATGTGGCCCCGCACTGGCGTTCGAACTCAGGCAGCCGCGCCACATCAGAGTAGATCACCTTCATGTCAAAGGCCGCCGCCTTGCGCGCGAAGTTGGAACCGATCCGTCCCCCTCCCGCGATGCCCAGGGTCTTGTGGTCCACATCCAGGCCAAGAAAGGCCAGGGGCCCCCAGCCAAGCCACTGGCCGGCGCGCACGTAGCGGTCGGTCTCCGTGATGCGACGGGCGGTGGCCAGGAGCAGGGCCCAGGCATGGGTGGCGGTGGCCTCGTCGAGCACGCCGGGGGTGTTGGTCAAAATGACGCCGCGCTGGGTGGCCGCCTGCAGGTCGAAGTTGTTGAAGCCGACCGCGAAGTTCGCGACGATCCGGCACTGCGGGCCCGCGGCGTCGAGCAGGGCCCCATCGATGCCATCGGTGAGCATGGAGATGACCGCATCGCGGCCGCGCACCTGCTGCAGGAGCTCGTCCCGGGTCAGCGCCCGGTCATGGGGGCTGACTTCGACGTCGTGGCAGGTGCGCAGAGTGTCGATCATCTCCTGCTGGATCATCCGCGTGATGTAGACGTTGGCTCTCGGCATCGGGTGGTTCCTGTCAGATCAGAGGTGGTGGGCCCGGGCGAAGCTAGCCCAGGGGCCTATGCAGTATGTCAGTGCACCCTGGCGCCGCTTGCGGTGGCAAGGGCTAGTGCACCTCGCCTGAAATACCTGGATCAAGCTGTTGCCGGCGAGGTGCACTTCCATCGGGGCAAAGCCCCTCTGGCGCCCCTGCGCGCAGACGCGCTGGGGCTGTCACCCCACCGGGGGCACTGCCGTGCCCCCAGACCCCCGCCAAGTGGTGCCCAGGGGCCGGTCGGATGCTCCGGCTATTTCGCGCGGGCACCACTAGCGGCGCACCTCCACCTGGGCCATCTTCTCGTAGTAGCGCACCAGGCTGCAGTGGTCCGCGTCACCCTGGCCGTCCACCTTGAGCGCCTGCAGCATCTCCATGACCGCAGCGGTGAGGGGCAGGGGCACCCCCAGCTCGTGGGAGGTATCCAGGGCGTTGGCCAGATCCTTGATGTGCAGGTTGATGCGGAACCCGGGGTTGAACTTCCGGTCCAGCACCAGGGGCGCCTTGGCGTCCAGCACCGTGCTGCCGGCCAGGCCGCCCCGGATGGCCTGGAAGACAAGCTCAGGCTCCACGCCGGCCTTCGTGGCCAGTACGAGCGCTTCGGCCATGGCGGCGATGTTGAGGGCGACGATGACCTGGTTGGCCAGCTTGGTGATGTTGCCGGCGCCAATGGACCCCGTGCGGACTACGGACCCAGCCATGGCCTTCATGACCGGGTAACACCGGTCGAACACTTCCTGGGCGCCGCCCACCATGACCGAGAGGGTTCCATCGATGGCCTTGGGCTGGCCGCCGCTCACTGGCGCGTCCAGCATCTCAACGCCGTTGGTGGCGAGCTTCCCAGCCACCTCGCGGCTCACCAGGGGGGCAATGGAGCTCATGTCGATGACCACCGCACCGGGGCGTGCGCCTTCGATGACCCCCTCTTCGCCCAGGACCACCTGCTTCACCTGGGGCGAGTTGGGCAGCATGGTGATGATGATGTCGGATAGCTCTGCGACCGCCCGGGGAGTCGGTGCCGCTTCCGCCCCTGCGGCGACCAGTTCGGCCACGGCGGATTCGAAGACGTCCATCACCACCAGCTGGTAGCCCGCCTTGATCAAGTTCAGGCTCATGGGCTTGCCCATGATCCCCAGTCCGATGAATCCGATCTTCATGTGAGTCCTCCTGGTTGGTCAGGTTCTAGTAGCCCATGGCCTTGATCCAGCCGAACGAGGAGCGGCTGTCAGGGGTGGGAATGTATTCGAGGCCTACGTGTCCCGCATAGCCGAGCCGGTCCAGCTCCTGGAACAGGAAGGGGAAGTTGATCTCTCCCGTGCCGGGTTGGTGTCGACCTGGATTGTCCGCGATCTGGATGTGACCGATCAAAGGCAAGTGCTTGCGCAGAGTGGCCGTCAGTTCACCTTCCTCGCGCTGGGCGTGGTACACGTCGTATTGGAGGAAGAGGTTGGGTTCCCCAGCCGCCTCCAGAATCGCCAGGGCCTGGTCGGTGCGGTTGAGCAGAAAGCCCGGAATGTCGAAGTGATTGCAGGCCTCCACCATCAGGCGCAGGCCCTTGGCTCCGAGTAGCCTGGCCGCGAACTGCAGGTTTTCCGCTAGGGTTCCCAGTTGGAGGGCCTCATCCACCCCCGCGACGCGCTTGCCCGCCAGGCAGTTTAGGTTGCCGACCCCGAGCGCCAGGGCATATTCCACGGCTTTCGGGATCCCCGCGCGGAACTCCGCGACCCGGGCTGGATCGGCGGCGATGCCGCGGTCGCCCTGGCCCCAGTTCCCGCTCGGCAGGTTGAAGAGGACCTGGCGCAGGCCATGTTGGTCCAGTTGCCCGCGCAGCTCCGCCGGATCGAAATCGTACGGGAAGAGGTATTCCACGAACCTGAAACCAGCCTCCTTCGCCAAGGCGAACCTTTCCAGGAAGGGGACCTCGGTAAATAACATGGTGAGATTGGCGGCGAAGGCTGGCATGGCTGTCCTTTCCATGAGGTTCGTTGGGTGGCCTGCAGGCGTCCCCATCCCGTGCCGGAGCCGCGGGCCCCGGGCGGGTGAGCGGTTAGTCGAATTCCCTGATCGCGGCGATGCTGCCGCCCATCGCACAGTCGGTC
>Ga0194053_10001071_pt1 | contig 18314 bp, 23 predicted proteins | sample SepL228m_MetaG_FD_161684 | JGI IMG/M metagenome (GOLD analysis project Ga0194053, IMG submission 161684) | Anoxic zone freshwater microbial communities from boreal shield lake in IISD Experimental Lakes Area, Ontario, Canada - Sep2016-L227-8m | ecosystem: Environmental > Aquatic > Freshwater >... | reverse complement strand
GTCCAGTGGATGCAGGATCTCGCGGTCGAGCATTACGCCTCTCTCCACGGGGTTGAAGCGCAGGGCCCGAACTTCACCTGGGTCGTTCGGGAACACAAAATTGAATACCTGCTTACGGCCTTCGAGGGCGAGGAGATTGAAGCCCAGACCTGGATTGCAAACGTGCGCCGCGTGCGTTCTTTGCGCTGCTACAAGTTCGTCCGCAGGCCGGATGCCAAGCTGCTTGTGCGCGGGGAAACCGACTGGGTTTTTGTCGATGTGAAAACCGGCGCTCCCCGCGCGATCCCAGCGCCGGTCGCCGGCATCATGCCGATCCTTCCGGACAGGAATTTCTGAGCGTCCGACAGGCCACTTGCTGCAGAACTGGACTCTGACCGGGAGCCGTTGCTCCCAAGAATACTCTGCCTCCCCGGCTTCTCTGAAATGTATGCGGGCTATACCAACAACTCTTCGAGTTTATTGGATGGTGTAGAGGCGGTTGTGCCAACCGCCTGTTGAATCCTACAGGCCACCGGCATAAGAGCCTCACCCCAAATCGTCCGAGTTTTTCCAAGTGACGATATGATACCAAGTTCACAGTGAAAAGAGTATATAACACAGAGGTCGATTTGAGGGTCATTGGCGGAAATGGTTCCGGGGAGCACACCCGGCCGGCGCGGGCGGCAGCGGCCCGCTGCCGCGAACTCTTTTGAGAAATCCTGTTTCGGCGGGCCGCCGAAACCAACACCCGTGCGCGCTCCCCAGCATTCAGACCGCTGCCACGCGAACCGCAATTTCACCCATTTGATTGTCCCCGATCACCTGCTCCCACTTGCTTTTGGCACCAAAGGCTGCTCCCTACTTTATACTTTACCACACAATCCATCAGCGGCATAAATAGCTCATGCATAAGGCCTATTCGTATTTGAGGTTTTCCACTGCTGACCAAATACACGGAGACTCCCTGCGCCGTCAAACCACGCTGGCGAAAAACTGGTGCCAGAAGAACGGGATTCCGCTGGTGGAGAACTACCGTGACCTCGGGGTCTCAGCGTTCCGGAGCAAGAATGCGGACAAGGGGGCGCTGAAGGCGTTCCTGAGCCGGGTGGAGTCCGGGGCCATCGAGCCCGGTTCCTACCTGATCGTGGAAAGCCTGGACCGGCTGTCCCGAACCGACATCACGTATGCGTTGCAGATGTTCCTCGGGATCATCAATGCCGGGATCGTGGTGGTGACGCTGGCCGACGAACGGGTCTATGACAAGAAGCGGATCAATGACGGAAATTTCACGGACCTGATCATCAGCCTGACTATCCTGAGCCGGGCAAACGAAGAAAGCCGGATCAAATCGATGCGCAGCACGCAGGCGTGGGAGGCGAAGCGCGGACGGGCCGGGACTGAGAAGATCACCGCCTTGTGTCCCGGTTGGCTGAAACTCAGTGCCGACCGGAAGAAGTTCGAGGTGATTCCCGAAAAGGCAAAGATCGTGAAGCGGATCTTCCAGATGGCGGCGCAGGGCAAAGGTGGGCTTCATATCGCCCAGGTTTTTCAGAAAGAAAAGGTCGCCAGAATGGGCAAAGGAAGCCGGTGGTATCCGACAGGTATCAAGAACATCCTGGATTCCCGCGCCGTGATTGGGGAATTTCAACTGGCCCGCACAGTGGACGGCAAGCGGGTGCTCTGCGACCCCGTGCCGGGATACTACCCCGCCGTGGTCCCGATGGATTTGTATTCCACGGTTCAGCGGATCCGCCGCACCAGGTCATCGTATCGGGGCCGGGGACAAGGAAACCCCATCGCGGGACTGCTCTACAACGTGATGACCGGGCGGAAAATGATGCGGCTCGTTTCCAATGAAGCGAGGGGCTATTCCTATTTGGTTGATGCTGCCGCCTCGGTTGGAGCGGCACCGCGCATCACATGGCACTACGGCCGGTTTCTGGAGGCATTGATCGGTGCATGCGAGGCCATCACGACATGTCCGCCCTCGGCCAAAAAGCAGAATCAGGAATTGGAGGACGCCCTCAAGCGCAAGGACGAGATCGAGGCGAAGATCCCGCGGCTGGTTGATTTTATTGCGGAGGGCTTTTCCGCCGGGGCTCATGAAAAATTGCGCCTGCTTGAAACGGAGAAAAAGGAATTGGAGAGCCGGATTGCCGAGATGAAGGTCGATAACGCTGCCCCCGACATGGATCTGGAGCAGGTTGATTGGCGGGATGCCTCAAAGCTGAAGGAAAACGCCCGGGCAATTATTGAACGAATCGAAGTCCACCCGCAGGAACGCTGGTTCACCGTCAAAACATTCGATGGCCGGGAAGTGCGCTATACGGAGGAGGGCGGTTCGATTGAGGTGCTTTCGAGCGAGCCGGTATCCAGACGGAAAATGGATAAGCCGGGGCGAGTGAAGAAAGCCCTTCCCGCGAAAAGAGGAAAGCGCGGAAAGGCACGGTAACTTGAAAAATCGCGATTGAACCCAAATGGGCCGGGATCCAGAATACTCCCATGCGCTACCTGCTCGCCATTGTGTTGCCTCCGGTCGCGGTGCTGCTTTGCGGGAAGCCGTTTCAGGCGATTCTGAACCTGATCCTCACGCTGTTTCTTTGGATCCCCGGCGTCGTGCATGCTCTGTTCGTGGTCAACAGCCATCTGGCGGACGTTCGGGCGGAAAAAATGATCGCCGCCGTGAAGCAGGAAACGATGAGCGTTATCCTCAAAAGGTGAACTTCACGGCTCCGGCAGCACGCCGAGAACCAAGATCTGCTCCTCCAACCCGGAGATCGTCTTCAAAGCATCGCGCGTGAAAGCGGGAGCGGCGACACGGGCTTTCTCAGCTTCCTGTGGGTAGGATTGAAGAAGGCGGCGCACATTCCCGTCGGGGAGCGGAGGAACGCTCGAAGTTGTTACGCAACAACCTTGGCTACAAAGGAGGAGTGCCGCCCCCATCAATCCAATCGTCAATCTTTTCGCGTTCATGCTGTTTGTCGGTGCGGATATTTTCGATCTGCCGCTCGCGCCGGGTTGGTGTGAGCTTTTCCACGATCCGGGCCATGATGGGCACGGATTGAAGGAGGGCGAGGATGGCCGTCCACATGGGGATCAGACTTTGAACGAATCGTTCTGCTTGCCGTCGTCCACGAGGTCGCCCACCCGATTGACCACGTCCTTGAGGATCGAGGCCCCGGCGAAGATGAAGAGGCCGTATTGTGGCGGGACGAACGGGATGACGTTGAGACCGGCGATGACCCCGGCAACTTTGCCGACGAGAGTGAGTAGTTTGATGGCGTTCATGCCATCGGTGCGGATGTCAACCACTCCACCTACATCGGTCGCCGCAAACGCGGAAAAACCGGCTGATAAACGCAATCCCAGCGCGACTACAAACGCCCCAGGAACTTCAGCACGGCAACAACCCCGACCACAACACCCGGAAGCGAAGTCCCAACTGCGATCCAGCGGATAGCTTTCTTCTCGAAAGCATCGAACCGCTCGCAGAGCCCTGTGAGTTGGGCTTTCATGCCATTGCGGCCGTCCTCGCCCCGGACAACAATTTCAAGCGCAAGGAGGCGGCGGTCGAAGGCGGCTAGGCGGTCGCGGACGGATTCGCGGCACAGGTCGCAGCGACCAGCAAGCTCGTGGAGTGGGTCGTTTTCCATTATTTCGGTGCCAGGTCAGCAAGCGTTGCCGCTGCCGCGATTGCAGCTTGCTTGGTTGCAAGGACGACTTCCTTTGTCTGAATTTTCTGCCCGTAGGAGCTCAGCAGGGCCAGGAGATCCTGATTCGTGATCGGGTGGATCGCGCCCGTTTTGTCGGGAATGACGGATGGGGCCGCAAGGATCGCATCCTTGGCCGCTTTGTTTGAGGCAGCCAGGAGCGCCGTTTGCAGGAGCGTCACCATTCCAGTGAATTTGTTCTGCCACTCGATTTCTGCCGGGAGGGCAAACGCGGCCCCGTCTGGAGTGATTCCATCGCGGAGAGATTTCTCATGGGCCTGTTGGAGATCGGCAATGGCGGTCTGTTTGGCGACAAACAGAGCGAGCGGCTGTATTCCCATGGCTGAGAGAAATGCCGCTTCGGATTCGTAGTCTTTGCCGTTTTCGGCGGCGACAATGTTCACGCGCCGACCGTTCTTGGCGACGTGCGTGCCGGTTGGTGATGGGGTGATGGAGAATTTCATGGTTAGAAGGTTGGGTTGGTATAGAGCGCGAGACCGCTGCCGGGATTGCCCCACTGCCAGGCGATGCGCGGCACGCTGTTCATGCCGACCAAGAGCTGCGAATTGCTGTCGTCCCATGCAAATCGGCGCGGGGTGACGCCGCAACCGGTGGATCCCAGGATTCTTTCGGGATACCCGAAATCAAAAAGCTGGGAGATCGTGCCGTCCCGGGCGACTGAAAAGCCGAGGTGGGGGAAGCAGATCACGTTTTGAGAGGGTACCGGAACTCCGGCCTCGTTGAGGCTGTCAGTGACTGGAATGCATGGCGTGATAGCGGAACTCGCGGGGCTGTAAAAATAGGTGTCTGCCCAGTAGATGACCGCAGCGAGACCGGTGGCGTTGGCGACAACCCCCACGCTTCCACCTGCGGCGAAAGTCCCCATCCCGAGAATCATCTGCGGGGAGGCGGTCGTGGCGGCCCTGATGGACGCCGAATTCGATGCGCTGTTCCCCATCCAGGCATTCATGCTGTAACCGAAGCGGTCGAATCCCATGACGGGAGATCCGGAGCCGTGCTTGTAGAGCGCCCGCATGTTGACGAGCGTTGCCCCACCCTCGCCCGTGCACACTGGAAATGAAGTGCCGTTGTTGGTGAACACCATGGTCCCATTGAAGGCCATGATGTAGGCGCCTCCACTTCCATTGACGATTTCTGTGTAGGCAGCTGTCCCCACGGTGCGTGCGGTCCATGCAATCCCGTCGCTTGAGGTGAGAATTCTGCCCGTAGCCCCGGCGGCTATCCACTGGGAAATATGCGGCTGCCACACCACGGCATTGAGCGTCTCAGAAATACCGCTTGTCTGGCTCGCCCATGTGGCCCCGTCGGCGCTAGTCCAAATTGCGCCACCGGAGCCGACGGCTACAAAAGTTCCGTTGTTCCACGCGACATCCATGATGTTGCCGGAGCCCGGAAGCGTGCGGTTCACACCCCAGGACGTGCTGCTGCCATTGCGGGCCCAGTAGCTGAGCATTTTGTTATCTCCCACGGCGATGAACCTGGCCGGGCACCCGCCCGGCATGCACCGCACGGTCCGGATTGTTCCTGTCCCAACGACTGAAGGAGCGAGAGTCTTAATGGAACCCACAGACTTTCCTACTGGGCCTTGGGCTCCGGTAATCCCCTGCGGTCCGGGGCCACCTTGCGGCCCCTGTGGCCCCTTGATATTGAGAACAAAGAACCATCCGCTGTCGGAGCGATGGTAGAAATCGCCGTTGTTCAGGTCGACGTAGCCGTTGCCAAGGGATCCGACACTGTTGGAGGGCGCGCCGTATCCCGAGAGGAAATCGACGGTGTCGCCGATCCCTTTGTATCCCCCGGCGTTTCCCAGCGCAGAGGCGTCGCTGACAATGAAGGTTCCCGGCGGCACGCCTGATATTCCATCGGTGAATGATGCCTGCCAGAGCTGCCCGTTCCCGATCGGATCGTAGAAATTGGGCTGCGATGGGAGTTGGCCCGAAAAATTGTAGGTGGCAGTGACAACCGTTCCATTCACCGCAACATTAAGGAACGGGATGTTGTTCGTGAGAGAATTGGCAATTTCCTGGGCGAATCCCTCGGCAGGCATCGGACCGTAAACCCCTGCATAGGCTGAATAGTTATTCCCGTTCTGGTCGTAGAAATTCCCGTAGAAACCGAACTCCAATTGATCCACTCCCGGTGTGACAACATTCAGATTCGCATACCCACCTGAAAGCGAAGCCCCCGTAGTCCCTGGGGAATTGAACGTGAAGGTTAACGCGTCCGCGTTCTCGCCGTGCGGAGTGCTGCATGATCCAAAGTTTACCAGCGCCGAATATATTGCAGTTGCATGCTCGCCGGCGGTAAGCGGCCCGGAGGTTGTCACCTGGTCGCTGGAGCCAAAATACGAGGAAAGCTGAAAGCCGCTTGTTTCCCCTTCCGGAACCGCAAGAGCGGTGATTTCGACAACCTCCTGCACACTTCCAGGAACGGCACCTGTGATCTCGATTTGCAGCGCTGCTGCGGACGAATCTCCCAGTTGGCGGATGATGTCACCGACCTTCCAGCCAGTGTGGGCGGCGGTGAACCGGTTCAGCGTTTCGTAGAGGGAAGCACTTGTGTGCGGCAGTTGGGCGACCGGCACTTTTCCAGAACCATCCAAGCCTGCGTAGCCGCTGTTTTGGCCTTTCCTGGCGATCAGTTCGATTGTGCCGGGGAGCGGGTAAACCGGGCCGCCCTCCTCAGCTACGCCCTCGTCACCGCGCACGATGTCGTTTTCGAGCGTGACGGCAAGCGTGTTGGAACTGGTGCGCAGATCGGCCTCGGCCCATTCGATTTCGAGCATGAGCGCGACCGATGATGGCGTTGGCACACCGGCAAACAGGGCATTGATCTGAACGGTGTTCAGGTTGAGGTCGAACCGGTAGGTCGTGGCGTCGCCCGTGCCGAATTTCGTCCATTCGAGGTCGGAGGCGGCAAACGATCCGTTGAAATCCTTGTCCGCCTTGAGGCCGAGTTTTCCGCTGGCTCCGGAGGCGAGTTCGACAACCACCCCGCTGCGGAGAAATTGCACATCCACTGGCAGGTGGTCGCGGCGCTTGAGCACGAGCGAGGAAACTGTCCGCTGGAACTGCGCGGATTCGATGAAGGAGCGCGTATCGAGATCGAGGAAAAGCCTCATGCACGGGGAGCCCGTGTCAATCGCGCCACTTGCCGAGCGGGCAATCTTGCGACCGAAGGCGGGTTTTGAAATCCAGGAAGCAGCCGCAAATCGAGCACCGCTGATCGCTCGGACGAAAGCGCTCGCAAGCCGAGCAGATGGAAAGGCGCTTGTTGATGTCCGTCTCGGAAATCTGAGGCGTCCCGGAAAGCCGGGCGAGCGTCTCATCAAATGCTGCCTGGGCGAGGTTGCCAGCCATTGTTGCAAGCGGAGGCAGATCGGGTTCGCACCGGACGTAGGCATCCCATTTGCCATGGGCGCACGCGGCACATGGGTCAGGCGCGAGGTGAACGCATTCCGCGCAGAGGCCCAGGCGGATTTCCACGACCATTGGCGGGATCGGTTTCATGCTGGGACAGGGAATCCGTTTCCGGTCCCGTCGTCTGGTGGCGTGTAACCACGGATGCAGGACCATTTCACGATTTCAACGGTGGTGGTGCCATCGTCGGCTGGCTCTTTCTCTTCGGATTCTTCGGAGCGAATGATATTGTCTGCGTGGTCCGGGCCTTTGGTGGTATCGGGCAGGCAGGGGTTGCCGGTGGCCGTCCACTCGTAGGCGGGAAGCGGGGTGATGATCTCAGTCCCGCCACCCTCTGGCGTGAAGCGGGTTTGGAGCCACACTTTCAGGTAGCAGGTTCCGCTGGGGGAATGGGCGACGCGCCATTTGGTCCGGGTGAGGCTGTAACTGGATTCGTCGGGGGAGAGGTTTCGGAATGATGAGCATCCGCCCGTCCATGTAGTCGGCCAGGTCGGAAGCGCGGCCACGGTTCGCGAGATGAGGTCGGCAGTGGTTTCTCCAGTTGCCAGGCTTGAGTAGGTCGTGGTCGTTGTGGAGGACGTGCCGCAATAACACGAATCTCCGGAATGGGAGGAAGTGCAATTACTGTTCCGCGTCCATGTTCCGGAGATGGTATAGGAAACACTCCCTCCCGAATAGATGCTCTGGCGACATACTTCTGTCCCGGAGCATGTGGAGGTGATGGCGCAGGTCGCTGGATCGTAGGAGTCAATGCGGCTTGTGTTTATCGAACACTCATCGGTCCACATTCCCGAGTAATCCGGCGCAGGCGTTCCGGGGGTTGAGTAGGAACCGATCACCGTCTGTGTTTTTGTCAGATATTTCAGGCCGTCTGACGGGTTGACATGCCCACACGGTGTCGCCTTGCTCTTTGTCTGCGAGATATGCTGGCACTCCAGCATGGGGGCCGGGCACGGCGGTTCGGAGCAACAATTGCAGCCGCTCACGACCAATTCACCCCGAAGAACGGAGCCTCTGCGGCATACCAATTCCGGCAGATTTGGGCAAAAACCGGACCGTAGCGGGAATTGCTCACAATCCATGTGCCCGGACTTTCACCGTCGGTGACGGTGCCGATTTCGACGTAAAACGTTGTGCCGTCGTCTTCAGGCATGGTGGATTCGATGTTGAGCCAACGCGAAGTCACATCACCGGTTGTTCCATCGATGGTGATTCCTCCGACAAGGACCCCCTTTGATGGGGTGAGCAAATACGGCGGATCATCGCCTTCGGAAAATCCAAGGTCGGCCGAACTCCCGCCCGCGAGAGTGGATGCGGCAACTCGTATGCACGGAGTGGGATTCTCGCCTTCCGTGCTGGCAACCATCAACTGGAATGGTTGGATGCTGCTGCTGCCCGGGGGCGCACTTCGACCGACCACTACTGCCACTGTTGTTCCGTTCGGGCTGCCGGTGATTCTGATGCCTGTGCCCGGGAGCACGCGGTTCGCCCGCACGGCATCGGCGAGCAATTGCAGATCTGCGGCCCGGAGCTTGTCGCCTTTTCTGAAACTCGGGATCGTCATGAGTAGACCTCCTTGTTCCATCCGGCGGGACCGCTGGACATGTATTCGTAGGTGTTGCTCCACTTCCCGCCTTCCTGCTTCGCCCCACTCGCACCAGTAAGCATCCAGTTCGCCCCGCTCGGGAGCGTGGGAGCGCCAGATGGGGCGTCAATTTTACCGAGTTTCGAGAGCCGGGGAGAAGATCCCTCGCTCCTGGTGATCCGCACGACCGCCCGGGGAACCAGATAATCGGTCACACCTTTGTCGTAGAGGGCGGTGAGATCGGCCATCGGACCAGTTTGCTCGCCGGGCTTCCAGCCATTGAGACTCTCGTCGTTCGGGTTGTTTTTCCAGAGGTTCCACTTCTTCCAGTCCGCCGCGCTGATGTTTTTGAACTTCTCGTGCGTCTCGATCGGCTCCTGCGACATGCTGCCCTCGACGCTGTATTCCTCGCCGGTGCTGTCGGCCGGGGTGTTGTCGAACGTGAGCGTATGCTTCCCATCGGTATGCGTGCGCTTGATGTTCGATGCGCCAGAGGGCGCTGAAGGAGCGCCGTCGAACGCCTCCCACGTTTCCGTGGTGATGGCGCGTCCCTTGGAATCGGTGGATGTTTCGGATTTTGTGAGAACGGCGGCCATCGGTAACGAAGGAGCCGTGTCAAGCGAGCGTGTAGTTGAGCTCCGTGCTCTGGCTGCCCTGGCGCGAGACGGACCGCGCAATCCGCTCGAGGATGGATGTCTGCCGGCGGTTCTCGGCCAGCATCGGGTCCGAGCCAGCAACGAAATTTCCGCCAGCCCCGATCTTGGCCATCGATGAGGAATAGAGCGCGCCGGATCGTTCCTGTGCGGCTTGGGGATCACCGGCAGACTGGGCGTTTGCCAACCGGGCGGCAGCCGCCTGCGCATCGGCCTCCGGCATCGCGTCCCGCAGCCGGGAGAGCTCGGAATTGTATTTTTGCAGCCACTCGATCCGGGCGGCCTCCTCCTTGTTCCCTGCCGCCTTCGCCTCGGCAAGCCGGGTTTCGAGATCCAGAGCGGTGAGCGTCTTTCGGTTTTCCTCGTCTTTTTGGGCGGCTGCGGCCGTGTCGAGTGCGCCGACCTTCTCGTTTGCCAGCCGGGCAGCTTCTTTTGGATCCAAGCCAGCCGAGATCCCCTGCTTGGTTTCCTGATCGATTTTGGCCTCGTGGTCGAGTCGCTTGACGGTTTCCTTGTCGCCGGATGCTTCGGCCTGGGCGCGGGCGATTTCCCGGTTCACATCGCGTGTGAACTCGGCCCGCTTTGCTGCCGCCTCGGCTTCCTTTTTCGCATCCTCCTCGGCTTTCTTTGCCGCCTGCTCGCGTTCGCGGGTAAGGTCGCGCTCGATACCGATCAGCTTTTCCCGCGCATCCATGAGCGACTGCATGCGGATCACCTCGTCGTTTGTGAGCGAGAAGGATTCCCGCTTGGCGGCCAGGAGCGCGATCTGCTGGTCCACCTCTGACGTGGTGGAGAGGCCGGCGCCCGCAAGCGTCGCCGATTTCTGGTCGGTCGCGGAAAGCTCGCTGAACGCGGCATCGGCGATCTTCTTGTCGAGCGCCTCCTTGTTTTTTCCCAACTCGCCGCTGAGTGATGCCGCTTTTCTCCGGCTTTCTTCCAGTGCCGCAGCACGGTCCTTTTCCGCCTGCCTCTGCGCCATGACCTCGGGCGTGATCCCGGCCATGCTCGACTTCATTTGTTCGAGCAGATGAATGCGCTGGCGGTATTCGCCTGCGATGTCGTTGCGCTGCTCGGGCGTGAGGTTCTCGAACTGGTCGGCGAGCCCGGCGAGCGATTCCTTGGCTGCTTCTATATCCCGGTCGATACGCTTCCCCATATCCACCTTGTCTGCCTCGCTCGACACGGTTCTCATTTCCTCCGCGATAGAGGTCACCGCTTTGAGGGATTCGTTGCTTGCTGCCGCCGCAGCACGGGTCGCTTCCTTGGCCTGCTGGATTTTTCCGATGACCACCTCGATGGCCGCCGCGATTCCCGCGATCAGGATGCCGATGCCAGTGGAGATGAGGGCGCCCTTGATGGCCAGCGCTGCCCCGCGTGCTGCCATGCCGATTCCGGCGAATGCGGTGCGGGCTGCTGCGCCTACGCTCGAAAAGTTCATCGTGGCGAGGGCCACGCGGACTTGGGCGAACGCGCGGGTCGCCGCCGGGCCGATGTTGCTCATGGCGCTCACCACCTTCGTGTCGAACCCTGCGCGGTAGAGTGCCATCGCCGCCACCACGCCCATGATCTGCGGGATCATGCCCGAAAGAACCTGGCCGAACCGGATTGCCACGACTGCGATGTCGCCAAGGGATTTGCCCAGATCGGTGAGGTCGGTCGCGTTGAGGGCGTTGCCGACCGCCTCGAGCGCCGGGGCAATCGCTGCCGTGAACCCGGCGGAAAGTTGCTGGCCTTTCAGATGGGCGGATTCAAAGGCGTCGGAAATCGCATCAAACCGTGGGGCGTTCGCCTGCATCGTGTCGCCCAGCCCACCGACCTGCTGCCGGGCGACTTCCATGGCGGAGCTGTCCAGGAAGATTGCCTGCAACGCGGCTCCCTTGCGCCCGAAGATCCCCATGGCAGTAGCCGCCCGCTCGGTCGCGTCCGGGATCCCAGCAATCGCCGCCGATACCCGCGCAAATTGCTCGGCCGGATTGAGCGATTGCAGTTCGCCCATCGAAATCCCGAGCGCCGCGAGCGCCTTGTTCGTCGGTTCACCGTCCTCGTTGATCCCGCCAAGCGCCTTCTGGAGCCGGTTGATCTGGGGGCCGACCGCATCGGCGTCCATGCCGGCGTTGGCGAACGCCTGACGCAGAACGACGAGATCAGCCACCGCGATCCCGGTCTGCGCGCTCATATCGGTGAGATGCCCGCCGAGGTCGAGAGATTCTTTGATGGCAGAAAACGCGCTCGCGAATGGAGCCAGCGCGGCGTTCGCCGCGGCAAATGCTCCCTGAACGGAAATCGTCGCCGCAGCTACACGGGCAAGCGCGGCATCAATGCCGGAAATATCGAGACGGAATCTGGCTGTGATGTCGGCCACGCCGCAGCGGGCGTGTCAATCACTGCTCGGGATAGTTCCGAAATCACCCGGATTTCCTCTCGCGGGATTGTGCGGGAAAGACTACAACGTCATCCCATGCAGTGGATCGCCATGTCAGAGAAGGTTCCCGACTACAACTCGTTGGAAAGGTGCCATTGGAATGCTTTGAAGCACTCTGAGCACCGGCTTGGGAAGTGCTGGCAATCTCTAAATGAGTGGCGGCAGGCTTCCGGCTGCAACTATCTCATTTCAAACGAGTTCTTATTTGAGTAGAAAACGTCCCGATGAAAGCCTGGATGACCAAAGCGATGGGGTTGCTGGAGGCAAGTCTTGAGCCGCCGAAGCACGAATTGAACGAACTGGATTGGAAGGCTGGACTGTCTCCTGACAAGAAACGGCTGACGGAACACCTGTCGGCGTTCGCAAACCAGCCAGGCGGAGGCTTTCTGGTTTTTGGGGTGGATAACACAGGCACGCCGGCCGGGGTAGATGAACCAACCGTCGAGACAACGGTGAACCAACTGGCCAACCTCGGGCGAATGGGGCTTGAGCCTCCGGTGGCGCTTGACCATGCGATGGAGGCTTACGAATCAGCGCGCCTGTTATTCGTGCATGTTCCGGAATCGCCGGTGAAACCGGTGCATATTCGGGGCAAGGGATTGGAGCATGCGTTCATTCGCTCCGGTGGCACGACCCGGAACGCGTCCCGGCAGGAAGTCGGCACTTTGATGCTGAACAGTCGGACGCCGCACTGGGAGGAATTGCACGCATCCGTATTGCTGGAGGATGCAGAATTTTCCTCAAAACTGAACGTCGAGCCAATTTTCAAGATGCTGGAGCGTCCCGAGCCCACAACGCCCGAAGAAGTGCTGACTTGGCTGGCTGGGGAGCGACTCATTGTGCGCGAACCCGCAGGCGGGGGCTACATCACGAATCTCGGCGTAATTTCGGCAGCGCGAAAACTCTCAGACTTCCCGGATCTGGGCCGCAAGGCGGTCCGGGTGGTCGTCTATGATGGGCTGAATAAAGCCACGACCAAACAGGAGCAGGAGGGAACAAAAGGCTATGCCGTCAGCTTCCAGGGTCTGTTGGAGTTTGTCATGTCACTGCTTCCGCAGAGCGAGGTCATCGAGCAGGCGCTGCGGAGAAAGCGGACAGTGTATCCGGAGATTGCCCTTCGCGAAATTATCGCCAACGCACTGATTCACCAGGATTTTTCTGTCTCCGGTGCCGGTCCACTGATTGAAATATTTGACGATCGGATCGAGGTTTCAAATCCCGGTGGTCTGCTGCCATCCAAGCGGCTGGATCGTCTCATCGGCACGCAACCTGAATCCCGGAACGAGCAGTTGGCGCGAGCATTCCGGCGCTACAAGATTTGCGAGGAGCGAGGATCCGGGTTGCTCAAGGCGGGCTTGCAGGTGGAGATTTACGGATTGCCGCCCATTGATTTTGCGGCTGGCCCCAATCATTTCAAGGTGACGCTGTTCACTCCGCGAACATTCGCCCAGATGTCGGCCCGTGAGCGATTGGAAGCCTGCTACCAACATGCCGTGTTGAAGCTTTACTCGGATAGCGCCATGACGAACAAATCGTTGCGTGAGCGGTTGAAAATGTCAGAGAAGCAGCGCTCGATGGTCTCCGTGCTCATTCAGGAAGCCATCGATAAGAAATTGATTCGATCTGCCGATCCGGCCAACAAGTCCAGAAAGTTTGCTGAATACCTGCCGTTCTGGGCATAGCAGGCACACGATATTTGAGCCTGACAGCGCAAGATCCGCTGCCGTTCAATCGGTCAGGCCCGGAATCCCGCTTTCCTTGCTGCCTCCCTGACAGCAAAGTTCTCCACCCGCCGGACCATTGCTGCGGACTGGGAATCGAGGGCGCTTTGAACCCGGCGTTCCATGTCGAGCCGGGGAGCCCCCTGGACTTGGTTTGTCGCCGTCACCTCGATGGAAACCGCGTCGCTCTTGATTTTGCCCATGCCCGGAGCCGAGTGCCGGGAAATCCACGCGGGGAGGCTGGAGCCGAATTTTGCTACTGCCGCCTTCCAGCCCGAAGCCAGGAACCCGACCATCTTCTTTTTGGAGGCGATGTAGCGTTTTAGGTCCGCTGCCTTGATTTTGATCCGGGGATTGAGTTTGCGGTTCACGCGCCCGGTCGGAGACCGGTTAGCTTTGTGGATGGCGGCAGGCGATTCGCTGGAGGGCTCGTCCACGAACATGCCTGCCGCCCGCAGTATGAATGCGGGGGCCTTGGGTGGCTCCCACGGCTGCATGAGTTTGAGGATGTCGCTTTCCACCCGCGCCTCCCCCCGCTTCTTGGCAGCCTGACCGGTGGCGTTTTTCCCTCCGGGCGGCGTCCACTCGATGATTTTACCGAGTGTGCCCTTCGCCTGTTCCCGCAGAACCACCCCGGCAGCACGCTTGCTTTCGGCTCGGAACAGCTTCAGGGCGGCATCAAACTTCGTGGTGTCGAGTTCAATGCTCATCGTCGCAGATTTGGAGGTTGAGAAGCGCGTCAAACTGCGCCTCTGCTGGCGGGGCTGGAGCCACCGTCCATGCGCCGGATTGCCAGAGCGCACAATGCTGGTAAGCGAGTGCCCGCCAGAGCGGGAGTTCCCACAAAATGAAGGCTTCCGGCCAGCCGGTCTTTTCGGCCAGCGTGAATACGCGCGAGGCGATCCAGGCTGGCGCTAGGAGTTTGGGGGCGCGTCCTTGTCCTCGCTGCCGGGTCGCGGGATCACGTCCACGGACTGCGAGGCGGCGGCGGTGAGGCCGTTCTCGACCTCGCGGATGATCGCCGGGATGTCGGCGACCGGGATCGCTTGGGAAAACCGGAACACCTCGGCGTGAAAAACATCCGGAGACGAGTATGCAGCCCGCAGGACCGCTTCCAATGGTGCGCCGTGGATGTAGGCGTATTCGAGGGCTGCCGTGAGATGGTCGGGTGTGGTGTTGCCCGGCGGCACGACGAACGCATTCCCAGTGCGGTGGAGGATCGCATACGAACCGCTGGAAAGCGGACGCAGTTTGAGTGTGCCCGCGTCGGCTGCGGGACGGAGGAAGTCGGTATCGTTGCTCATTTGAGGTAGGAGAGGAGTTGCTGGCGTTTGTCTTCGGGAAGATTGGCGGGGAGCGTGACTTGCCGGTTGCCCCGGCGAATCAGGGCGGCTGGCTTGAGCGTGCGGATCCGGTCGCGGAGCTGGCTGTGTGCGCGGAATGCCCAGCGAAGGAACGAAATCGGGTGGTCGGGATTGGCCAGGCACCACTCTTCGCTCTCGAACCGCCGGCGAAACTCGGGGAATTCGATGTCCTCGTCAGGGGCTTTGAAGATGCCTCGAGTGGCCCCGTCAATAAACCACTCGACCCGGCGCAGCGGGCCTCGCTCGGTTTGCTAGACCGTATCCCGGAAGCCGCCCGGTTCGACGAGTTTGAAGCCGGATGTCAGGGCGGCAGCGATGAGTTGCGTGTTCGGGCTCGTGAGCGGGTTGTTGGCGAAGCGAACTTTGCCGTCCGGCATCTGCTCGGATTTCGCCTCTTCCGCTACCCAGTGGTAGGTGGTTCCGTTTTCCATAATTGTGATCGGTTGGATGGTGTGTTGCGAGGCGGTTACGTGGCCCCTGGGAACCCTTGGCCCGAGTATTCCCACTGGGGCCAATCGTCGTTGGATGTCGTGTCCTTCGTTTTGGTGACGATGATCTTGCCCGAGACTCCGGTGGGAGCACCGCTGGAGGCCTTTAGCGCGACCGGGCACGCGATGCCCTTCCCTTTCACGCTGAACTCGAAGGTCGGGTCCAAAACGGCAGCCTGCGAAAATGCCCCGGCCTTGTCGGTCAGGATCTTGACGTCGCCTTTGCTCGAGAACTCCGCGGATTGGGCGGTCGCCTCGGTGACCATCGTGATGCCAATGTCTGTGGGAACTGCCATAATTATGTCGCGGAGAATTTCTGGAGCGTGACCTCGTAGTCCGGGAAATCGTCGTTGCTCTCGCTCGCCTTGCCGGACGTGATGACGGCGGTTGCGCCGACCGACAAATTGCGCGTGACCGAGGGGGCGTAGGTGCCTTTGCCTTTCAGCGTGATCGTTTCTGTGACGACACCTTTTGGCACAGCGAGCTTGGTGGTGCCCGTCGCGTCCTTGCAGGTGGCGATATCGACAGACTTTTCCGAGGTGGTTTCCTGCAAGTAGCCACCCGCCGGGTCAGTCACGCCAAAGAGATTGATCGTCGCGATAGCCATGTTAGGGGAGTTCGCAGCCGGTCAGTTTGAGATCGAATTGGATGACGTAGGAGCGTTGGACCGTGTCCCCGGAAATTGTCTGCGAACGGGCAACAGAAAATCCCTTCGGGCGGGTTTCTTTGGGCGTCGCCTCAAACCGGGCGAGCGCCTGCTCGCAGAAATCGTAGGCGCAGCGGCGGAGTTCTGTTTGGTCTTTCGGTGTGTCAGCGGCCATGCACCGGAGGACGTGTCAACCGAGACGGATGCCGGCGACCAGTTCAATGGTCGAACGCCAGGTGTTGTCGGCGATATCCTCGGACTGCGAGCGCACGTGAAAACCGTGAAGCGTGAGGTTGCCCGCAACAGGATCAAAGACTGCCGCCGCAGCCGCCGGGTCGAGCAGCGAAAGTGCCAGCATGCCCGACGCCTCCCGGTGCTGGGCCTCGCCCATGTCGAAGGCTGGCGTGCCAAGGAACACCTTCACGGTCGCCTTGTAGAGCGGTCCGACGACATGCTCGCACTCGGAGCACTGGACGATCACCATCTGGGCATCTGCCGGGTGCGGCTTTGAACTCGTGGCCTCGCGCACATGCACGCCAGGCATCGCCGCCCGGATCACCGCCACAAATCCCATTTCGATGTCCGTGTTCATTCGACCGGCTCCACAGTGAGAGTGACGAGAGGATGCGGCGGACGGTTCGACACGCGAACGATGCGGAAAGTTTCCCCGGCATAGGTGAGCGTCTGGCCGATCTGCGGAATCGCCGGAATGTCGTTACGTAACAACTTTACCGTGAAATTTCCGGAGGCGGTGAATCCGCCGGCCCCGAGTTCGAGGGTTTCCTGCGGCTCGGAGATCAGAGCGGGCAGCGTGCGCCCGGCAATGGCGACTTCTTTCCCGAACTCGGAAAAGATACCGGCCACATCGGCGGCCATTTCATCGTGGATGGACATGCCACGCCGGGCGTGTCAACGGCTCTGCTTGAAAATGCCTCTGGATGGCGCACAATCGAATTTGTGGAAACTCCCTCAACAAAATCGCTCACGTTTTCCTCAGAAGAACGGGAATACATTCTCAACAGTGATCTCGCTTTGACGGAGGTCGGGCTGACGTTGGTTGAGCGAGCGGTCGAAGAAGAAGGGCTCTTTTCCTTGGAATGCTCCAATGCGGATTACATGGAGTTCTTTCGGGCAGTTGGCGAGCAGTTGGCTTATCACGGTTTTAAGCCGGAAGAAGACAGCCTCCGCGCCCTGGCAGCACGTCTTGGCGTGAGCAATGTCGTCTGAAACACAAAACCCCCGCACCATTGCTGATGCGGGGGCTTGCAACCCAACTACGGAGATGAAGGTCAGGGTTTGACGATGCGCTTGAGGCCGCTGGCGATCGCCACCTTGAAGCCGTAGAGGCATTCGACAGTGACGAAGATCCGGTTGGAGCTGGTCTCGGTATAGCGCAGGTAGCCGAAGGTGAGCCCGGTTTCGGGATCGGTGACCGCGCCCGCCTCGTCGTATTGGGCGACCGGCTGGAGGTAGCGCATGGCCACCGCGAGGCAGCTCGGGTGCCCGGCGAACCCGACCAGCTTCTCGTCGCTGTTGGGCAGGATCGTGGTTTCATACACGTCGAACCCGGCTAGGCGGCGGATGACGCCATCGACCACGCCTGGAAGCGCAACCGGCGTCATGAAACTCTTGGCCACGATGTCGTCGCCCAGCAGGTTGCTGAAATAGGCGGCATCCAGCACGAGCGCACGGTCCGTGCTCGGCATCCTCGCGGCACCGCAGGATTCCCGCACTCCGAGCACCTTTTTGTAGTCGAATGCGGTCGAGGCCAGGGCCGCGATTCCGGGTGCGCCGTAGTTGGCGGCGGTGATCTCCGTGAAGATGTCCTGGAGCACATCCTGGGCGAGCTGCTTGACCGCGCTGCCAACGAGGGTTTCCAGCACGTTGAGGGCGGTCTCGGCCGCCTCGCGGGCGGTGACGTGGACCGTTTTGTATTTGTGCCGGTTGAGTTGCACCGGCGCCACGTCGATCGAGGAATCTGCATTCGTCGTGTAGCTTCCGCTGAAGTCGCTGGCCGGACTCGGCGCGCCCACGATCGGGACGCGGATCGTGTCGAGCTTGTCAGCAGGCTCGGGCGAGAAGTTGCTGGAGAATGCCCGCATGGGCAGGAGCGTCGCCATGAACGGCTTGAGGGCCGACTGCGCGACTTTGACGTCTTTTGCGTTGGTGAGGATGTTGGACATGGGATGTTACTTGGTTGAGGACAGGATTTGGTTTTTCTGGTCGGCGGAGAGTCCCTGCCAGAAAGCGGTCTGCTCGGCGGGATTGGTGATCGAGCGGAACCGCTCCAGGAGGCTGGCCGTCTG
>Ga0194053_10001068_pt1 | contig 18353 bp, 18 predicted proteins | sample SepL228m_MetaG_FD_161684 | JGI IMG/M metagenome (GOLD analysis project Ga0194053, IMG submission 161684) | Anoxic zone freshwater microbial communities from boreal shield lake in IISD Experimental Lakes Area, Ontario, Canada - Sep2016-L227-8m | ecosystem: Environmental > Aquatic > Freshwater >... | reverse complement strand
GTGGAGCTCATGAGAACACCCGAAGGCCGGGCACGGAAAATGTCGCCGGGATTGCGGGCATGACAGCGGCCGCCGAGCGGGCTGTTTCGAAAGATTCCGAAAATCTTCGCCCGCTCCGCGAGATGCTTTGGAACAGGATCGAAGCCGCTTGCCCCGAAGCGATCCGCAACGGAGATCCGGAGTTGTGCCTCGCGAACACTCTCAATGTCAGCTTTCCCGGCGCGGATGGCGAGTCGCTCCTTATGGGGCTCGATCTCGAAGGGATTTGCGTGTCGAGCGGCTCCGCCTGCATGGTGGGATCCATCCGGCCATCCCATGTCCTCATCGCCATGGGAGTCCCCTCACAGACCGCCCTGGCCAGCGTCCGCTTTTCCCTCGGGCGCGACACCACGCCGGACGACATCCGGCGGACGATCCTCGCCGTCGAGCGCGTGCTCGAACTTCAACCGCTCGCCGCCCCATGAAATACCAGCAACTGCTATTGAATTTCGGAAGAGCCGTGATGCGAAGGGTCCGGGCTTCGCCCGACGATCTCAAGAAACCGAGGAGAAGTTCGCGCCTCCGGCAGGATCCCCTGCTCGAGGATTTTGCGAACCAACTCCTGAGCGCTGCGGATTGCCGCGGGCTCAAAGTCTCGGTCTGCTGGAACCCCGGACTCCGGACGACCGCCGGCCTCGCAAGCTGGCGCGATAGAAGGATCGTCCTGAACCCGAAACTCGTGGAATTTTCGGCGGGCGAAGTCCAAAGAACGCTCAGGCACGAGTTGGCACATCTCCTAGCCCAGCACCGCGCCGGAAGGCATCGCATCGAAGCGCACGGTCAGGAGTGGAGGACCGCCTGCAAGGACCTGGGCATCCCTAACGAGCCGCGCTGCCACGACCTGCCGTTCAAGCGCCGCAAAATCGGGCGCAAATTTTTCTATGCCTGCCCCGAGTGCTCGACCGTCCTCGCGCGCGTACGGCCTCTACGCCGAAGGGTCGCCTGCGTGAAATGCTGTCGTAAACACAACCGGGGAGCCTACCAGGACCGCTTCCGCTTCAAGCCGATCGAGCCGCCCTCCGAGATCGCAGCCTAAGTCTCTCAGGCTTTGAGCGCGGGGACGTCAAGCCACGCGCGCTTGGCCCAGGACTCGATGCCCAACTCGGCGAGTTGGACTCCCTTGGCTCCCTGCAGCAGCGTCCACGGGAACGGCTCGTCGAGGACGACGTGGCGCAGGAACATCTCCCACTGGACTTTGAACGCGTTGTCGTAGGGCTCCTGCTCGGGCACCTTGCTCCAGCCTTCGTAGAAATTGATCGGCTGGGCGATGTCAGGATTCCAGACCGGCTTGGGCGTGTTGCCGTAATGCTGGGTCCAGCACTCGCGCAGCCCGCAGACCGCTGACCCGTGCGTACCATCAACCTGCAGCGTGAGGAGATCGTCGCGACGCACGCGGACGTTCCAGCTCGAGTTGAAGTGGGCAACGACGCCGCCCTCGAGCTCGAATGTCGCGTAGGCCGAATCGTCCGCCGTGCATTTGTAGGGCTTCCCCTGCTCGTCCACGCGCTCGGGAATGTGCGTGGCCCCCAGGCAGGTCAGTGCTTTCACTTCGCCGAAAAGATTATCGAGCACATAGCGCCAGTGGCAGAGCATGTCCACGATGATGCCTCCGTCGTCTTCCTTGCGGTAGTTCCAGCTCGGACGCTGCGCGGGAATATTGTGCCCTTCGAATACCCAGTAGCCGAACTCCCCGCGGACGCTCAGGATTTTTCCGAAGAACCCCTGTTCCTGGAGACGTTTGATTTTGAGCATGCCGGGCAGCCAGAGCTTGTCCTGCACCACGCCGTTCTTCACGCCTGCGGCTTTGGCCGTTTTGTAGAGATCCAGAGCGCTCTCGGTCGAAACGGCGGTCGGCTTTTCGCAATACACATGCTTTCCGAGGGCCACCGCCTTTTTTACCGCGGCCGCACGACGCCCGGTTGTCTGGGCGTCGAAATAGATGATGTTCGTCGGATCGGAGAGCGCCTCGTCCAGATTCGTCGTCCATTTTACACCCGGATCCATGGCGGCAAGCTTGGTGAGCTTGGCCTCGCTGCGCCCGACCAGGACCGGCACCGGCATGATGATTTCCTCCGGGCTGACTTTCACGCCACCCTGCTTGCGGATCGCGAGGATCGAGCGGATGTAATGCTGGTTGGTGCCCATGCGTCCGGTGACGCCGTTCATGATGATTCCGACTTCGTGGGTTTTCATAAAATTGTGGGATCGCTGCTCTTGCTTGGATCAGGGTTTCTCCGTGCACTGCGGGCGAGCACCTGCGGGAAGCGCGGGGGCCTCGACTCCTGCGCGAGGGAGCGTGCCGTCGAGTTCCTGCCGCCAGTGGGCGACATCCCCGGCCGGTCCGTAGCAGTAGATCATGCGCAGCGGCGTGGAACCGATGTTCGTGAGCTGGTGAAAAACTCCCGGCGGGATGTAAACCATCTGGCCGCTGGTGAGTGTCTGCCTTTCCGCGCCCAGGCACATCTCCCCGGTTCCCTCGACCACGAAATACACTTCCTCCTGCTCCTGGTTATGCCATGGAACCTGGCCGCCGTCGGGGTCCAGCGTCACGTTCCCGATGGAAAAGTTTTTGGCCTGAACCGGGGCAACTCCGCCGGCGAGATTCTGCGTGCGGCGACGGGCCGGATACCGGCGGCCGTCAATTTGGGAGAGATCGGAAATCGTCATGATAATTCTTGGTGATTGATTTGTGGGAGATCAGATCCCGCCGAAGAACGTGTAGTAGGGTTTGTTTTCGGCGAGACGCTGGATGTAGAGGGCGAGTTCGCGGGCGTGGTAGTCGCCCCACATCGAGGACTCGCCAAGCGGGATTTTACTGCCCTCCGGGATGTGATCCCACCCGTTCGGACGGTGGTAGATGGAATGAAGGATCAGCCCCTGGTGGTTCGGATCGGTCGAGAGATATGGTTCGGACAGGACGGTTTTTGCAACGGTCAGCCCGGCCTGCCAGTATTTGCCGCCGTCCGGCCCACCTTTGCTTTGGAGGTAGCGGCCAAGCCGGAGGAGCCCCTGGGCCGCGATGGCGGCTGCCGAACTGTCCACCGGTTCGAAATCGTTTTCGATCTGCGCCGGGCGGTTCAGATAATCCGGAATCCGATGAAGTTCAGGGGCGCCGGTATCCCAATACGGAATTCCATCGGTCGGGGTGTTTTCGATATAGAAGTCACACGCCGCCATAGCCGGACGCAGGAGCATGGCCTCGACAGCATCCCGTCCGCCAAATCCCTTGAGTTCCGAGTCGGGAAGTGTCGCGATCCACTCAAGCTGCTCGGGGTATCCGGCGATGATCCATGCCAGCCCGCGCGTCCATGTCGTGAACGGAGAGAACCCCTGCTGGGAATTCGGACAACGGAAATGGCCGTCGTTCATATTGAAAATGCTCTCGTGGGCAACCCGTCCGCGGATGTCGTAGAAATCCCGGCCTTCGCCGTAGAAGACCGCAAAATCGGCGGTTGTGCGGGCGTGATCGAGGAGTCGTCCGAGAAGCGATATTTTCAAATCTCTCTCGCCCATGAGAACGTGGCCGAGCCTGTGCGAAACAGCCAGAGCCCGCAGTGACCGGATCGTATCCGCAAAGAGCGAGTGGGGACCGTTAAAGGAATAGATATACCCGCCGCCGGAAGCGATCCTCGACCACCTCGCCGCCTGCACGGCCCCGGTGCATTTGAGCGCCAACTCATAAAAATCTTTTTCCCGCGCATCGAACGGGATGCGCCCTTCGACCATGAGGCGGAGGAGGTTCCCGTAGGTCGAGACGTTGTTGAACCCGTGGTCATGCACCCCGGTGTGGGTAATGTGGTGGGCCATCCGCTCCCTCGTGCGATCACGTCCGAGCGTCAGGAATTTCTCGTCGCCTGTCGCATCATACTGCAAAATCGCCGAGCCATAGACGAATCCCTGCGTCCATTCGGTCCAGCCGCGGGCCGTATAGCGGCCTTTGACCGTGAAGACCGGCGTGGCGGAACCGGGAACTTCCGAGACATCGATCGAGAGGATTTTCGGAGCCGAGGCTTCCCAGAGCTTCCGGATATCGGAAGCCAGGTTGGACGGCGTGAGGGATTGGTTGAGAGCGATCATCGGGAACTGAGCTACCCTGACAGAATCCGGAAGCCACCGTTAGAGCAAAGGGCGACAGAATTAGCACAATACCGATATTTTGTTGGCATAACCCGGCCGGTTTGATAATTCCACCGCATGCACAACCGACTCTTCCGCGACCTTCTGTGGACGCGACTCAATGCCCGCGCCGGCTCCACAGTTGCCCTGCGCCTGGAACTGCACCGGCACCTTCCCGAAACCGCCAAACTCGGCGCCCACTCGCACCCACACTGGCAAGCGCTCCTATATCTCTCCGGTCATGGAGTCCAACAGATCGGGCGGAGCCTGCATCCCGTTTCCACCGGCTCACTTGTCATCCTGCCTCCCGGATGCAGACATTCGTTCCGGCGCGAGGCGGCACAACCCCCGCTCTGCCTCATGCTCGACTTTCGGGCTCCGTGGCAGAAACGCACCGCGGTCCGCTCGCTGGCTGCTGTGGAGATCGCTCGCGTGCGTTCCGTGCTCGCGGACATGGCTCGACTGAATGACGACAAACGAATGCCGGATCAGATCGGCCGGGCGTCACTCGCCCTGCGGCTGCTCGCGCAAATCACCGAAGCCTCGGGCTGGTATCCCAGATCCGTCCGCCACTCGGCAATGACGGTCCTGCACCAAGTCCAGAAGCTGCTCGAAAACGGAGGCGTGCCGAAGACCGTGGCCGCTGCGCTCGGATACCACCGCGACTATCTGAGCAGGCTGGTGCGGGCGGAGACCGGGCTCGGACTCGGCGGACTCGCGGCGCAGGTCCGGCTCCAACACGCCCAGAAATGCCTGCGCGAATATGCGCTCGTCCGCGACGCCGCCGCAGAAGCGGGATTCTTCGACCAAAACTATTTTTCCCGCTGGTTCAAAAAGCAGACCGGCCGGACTCCCCTCGAGTGGAAGGCCAGCCGGTCAAACCGCTGATCAGAGCTTGAGATTCCCCATCGCCGCATGCTCCTCATCAGAGCAGGCGGAGTTCAGCGGGACGCCGGTTTCGACCGGGGATTCGCTCACGAGGCCGTTCGAGAGAAGGTAGCTTTCCAGTTCCTCGCCGCTGAGATCGGGCAGCATCAATCCATTGACGACCACGCAGGGAGAGAGCGGCTGTCCGCTGAGCTGCTCCATTTCAAACCGGAAATCGGGATTCTGAATGATGTCCTTTTCCGTGTAGGGAATGTCGTATTTTGCGAGGACGGCTCGGACGCCTTTGCTCCAGCCGCATTGGGTTTTCAGGTAGGCAGTGATTTCGGGTTTGGTCATGGAATTGGTAAAGTGCGGCGCAATGTAATGGCAAACCGGACCGAGTCAATGGCTCTTTCGCTCGAAATCGCTCAGTGGTCCGCGCAGGGCGATGACCTGGCGCGCCGGTATCTCCGGATTTCGTAATCCGGACCACTCTCGATCGCCTGTCCGCCGTCGAACTCCGGTTCAAAAACCGGAAACCAGGTGTCGCCGCACACCGAAAGGTTGACGTGTGTGAGCAGGATCTCCCGGCACCGAGGAAGCAGTGCCGCGTATAGCTCAGCGCCTCCGATCACAAACACCTCGCGCCCGTCTCCCGGCTGAACGATTTCCGAAGGATGCCGGAAAACCCTCGCCCCTCCGATGGAAGCGGACCGCGAAAGCACCCAGTTCTCACGTCCCGGCAGCGGCTTTCCCAGCGACTCAAACGTCTTCCGACCCATCACGACCACATGCCCCAGTGTCGTGCGCTTGAAAAATTTCAGATCCGCCGAAATGTGCCACGGTATCTTCCCTCCAACCCCGATCACTCGCTCCTTCGACATCGCTGCAATGGCAATCATGACGAATATGGAAACCGGAAAGGGGAAACCGGAAAGGAAGAATAGCCACGCAAGGGGCGGGAGTTGTTTTCTTTCCGGTCTCTGATTTTCGCTATCCAGTTTTTCTTCATACGGAAATCTCGGCCTTGATCGCCGGATGAGGGTCGTATCCTTCGAGAGTAAAGTCCTCGTAGCGGAAATCCTCGAGCGCGCCGACCGATGGATTCAGGGCCATGCGCGGGAGCGGGCGGCACTCGCGGGAGAGCTGTTCGCGAGCCTGGTCGAGGTGGTTGGCATAGAGGTGGAGGTCTCCGAACGTGTGGACAAAATCACCGGGTTTGAGCCCGGTCACCTGCGCGACCATCAGGGTGAGCAGGGCATACGATGCAATGTTGAATGGCACCCCGAGGAAGAGATCCGCGCTCCGCTGGTAAAGCTGGCAGCTCAATTCTCCATCCTGAACGTAAAACTGGAAGAGGGCATGGCAGGGCGCGAGGGCCATGAGATCAAGTTCCCCAGGATTCCATGCGCAGACCACCAGCCGCCGGCTGTCGGGGTTTGCCCGGATCTGCGCGACCACCGTGGCAATCTGGTCGAGCGAGGACCCGTCCGGCTTCCGCCAGTCACGCCATTGTGCTCCATAGACGCGTCCGAGATCGCCATGAGCATCCGCCCACTCGTCCCAGATCGTGACCTTGTTGTCGCGCAGGTAACGGACATTCGTGTCGCCATTGAGAAACCAGAGCAATTCGTGAAGGATCGAACGCAGGTGCAATTTCTTCGTCGTCACCAGTGGAAATCCTCCCCGTAAATCAAACCGTTCCTGCGCGCCGAAAATCGAATACGTGCCTGTGCCGGTGCGGTCGGATTTGAACTTTCCCTCCTCGAGAACGAGGCGAAGCAGCCGGTGATATTGCAGCATGGGAGGAAAGGCTAGAGCGTCGCGGGCACGCTTGGCAATCCTCCCGAGTGCCCCGCTGGAGGAAAACGCTCGCCACGGTCCCCGATCTCGTGCAGAGGATGCACGACTTCATGCGCGTTGCATTTGCTTCCCTCGGCTCTCTCGGCGACCTCCACCCGCTTCTTGCTGTGGCCCGTTCGGCGGAAAACCGCGGACACGACATCGTGATTGCCGCGTCCAAGGGGTTCAAGGATTACGTGACTAACCTTGGGTTGAAGTTCCACCCGATCCGGCCGGATCTCGAACCGGCGGGCGATCAGACGCGATGGCTGAGCGATCCCTCGAAAGGCCCGGAACGTTTACTGCGTGAGGAGGTTTTCCCCGCGGTGCATGAAACCTGTTCTGATCTTGTGGCGGCCTGCTCGGGAGCGGATCTTCTGGTCGTGGGCGAACTCCTTTACGTGGCTCCGCTCGTCGCCGCAAAATGCGGGATCCCTTGGGTGAATGCGGTGCTGTCACCGAGCTCATTCCTCTCGGCACTCGATCCGTGCGTGCTCGCGCCGATGCCGGCATTCCACCATCTGCGTCATTTCGGCCCCCTGCCCCACAGGCTCCTGCTGGCGTTCGGAGATCGTCTCACCTCGCGGTGGGCGGAGCCGCTTTTTGCATTCCGCCGTGAACTCGGCCTGCCTCCGGGCCCGAATCCCGTCTTCGCGGGCAAACACTCCCCTCTCCGGACCCTTGCCCTTTTTCCAAATTTCTTCTCCGCTCCCCAATCCGACTGGCCGCCGCAGGTCGTGCAAACCGGATTCCCCTACTTCGAGCAACCCCCGTGCGCCGATACCCGGCGGACGATCTGCAATTTCCTCAATGCGGGCCCTCCCCCGATCGTCTTCACTCTTGGATCATCGATGGTTCGGATCGCGGATGATTTTTACGATCTCGCCGCGCGCGCCACGACGACGCTCGGACGCCGCGCGATCCTTTTGATCGGAAAAAATCCTGCTCCAGGGAGACTGCCTGAAACGATTCTGAGCCTCGACTACGCGCCGTTGGAATCGCTTTTCCCCCATGCGGCCGCAGTCGTCCACCATGGGGGAATCGGAAGCTGCGCGATGGCATTGCGCTGCGGGGTCCCCTCGCTGGTCATCCCCTTCGCCTACGACCAACCGGACAATGCGGAGCGGCTCCGCAGGCTCGGCGTGGCTCTCACCATGCCCCGGAACGGGATCTCCTCAGAATTGCTGGCTGGCCGGTTGCGCCGGATTCTCGACGGGGAGCGGATGCGGGAAGAAGCCCTTAGGCTGGCAACCCGAATCACGCCGGAGGAAGACATGGAGCAGACCGTCGCAGCCCTCGAGGCCGTCGCACAAACACGCATGAGCCAACTCCAAGCCTCCGCCGCAACATGACAACCGATTCCCTAAGCCCGCCCGCGCGCCGGAAATTGACCGAAGACGCGACATTTGTGCTCCGGTATCTCCGGCCTTACCGGCTCCCCTTCTGTGCCGCCATCGTCGCCCTCCTTTTTTCAACCTCCCTCGGCTTGTGCTTCCCGTATCTGACGGGCCTTCTCCTTGATGGCGCGCTCACCGGATCCGGGGATGGAGCCGCAGCGGCCATCAACAGGACAGCCCTCCTGCTTCTTGGCACGCTCGCAGCGCAGGCGGTTTTTTCCTTTTTTGCGACATCGTGGTTCTACCGCTGCGGCGAGAGCGCCTTGGCCGACCTCCGGCGCGAAACCTTTGCCCGTTTGATCGGCATGCCCATGGCCTTCTTTGCTAGCCGGAGGATCGGCGAACTCTCCAGTCGCCTCACCAACGATCTCACCCTTCTGCAGGACACCCTTACGATGACCATCCAGCAGACCCTCCGCCAAAGCCTGCTGATGGGGGGAGGCATCTTCATGGTCGCTTGGACATCGCTCAAACTCAGCGGGCTGATGATCACCACATTTCCGGTGCTTGTTCTGATCGCGATCATCTATGGCCGCTACATCCGCCGTCATGCGAAGGAAGCCCAGGACCGGCTCGCCGACGCGGGGACCGTGATCGACGAATCGCTTCAAGGGATAGCGAACGTCAAAGCCTTCGGAAACGAGCGGTTCGAGATCGCCCGCTACTCGATCCACCTGGATTCCTTTCTCAGAGTCATTCTCCGCACCGCGCGCCTCAGAGCCTCGATGGTTTCCTTCATCATCTTCGGGGTATTTGGCTCGATCGTTCTGGTTTTCTGGTTCGGTGCCCACCTGATGCTGGCGGGGCAACTCACCTTCGGAGAACTCACCCGCTTTGTTCTTTACACGACATTTGTCGGGGGATCTGTCGCTTCCTTTGCCGAGGTCGCGGGCCAGGTCCAAAAAACTCTCGGCGCCACCGAACGCGTGCGCGAACTCCTGCTGGAAAACCTGGAAATCGACACGCGGGCTGCGGCAGCGGCTCCCCCCCGCGCCCGCCTCCAGGGATCCGTCCGGTTCGACGATGTCTCATTCCGCTACCCTTCGAGAAAGGAAATTCCGGTTCTGCAAAATCTGACATTAGAAGCCACTGCCGGCGAAAGCATCGCGCTGGTTGGCGCGAGCGGTGCCGGAAAATCCACCATCGTCTCCCTGCTCCTGCGATTCTACGAGCCGGACTCCGGGCGCATTCTGGTCGACGGACGCCCTGCGACTGAATTTTCAATTTCCGACCTGCGTGCCAACCTCGCCATCGTCCCGCAAGAAGTCCTGCTACTTGGCGGAACGATCGAGGAGAACATCCGCTATGGAAAGCCCGCCGCCACAGCGGAGGAAGTCATCGCCGCCTCCCGGCTCGCGGCCTGCCATGAGTTCATCGAGCAGTTCCCGGATGGCTACCAAACCATTGTTGGAGACCGTGGCATCAAACTCTCCGGCGGCCAAAGACAGCGCATCGCAATCGCCCGCGCCCTCCTGAAAAATCCGGCGATTCTGATCTTTGACGAGGCAACCAGTTCCTTGGACTCCGAAAGCGAGCAACTCATTCAAAAAGCCCTGGACTTGCTGCTGAAAGACAGGACAGCCATCATCATCGCGCATAGGCTATCGACCATCCGGCGCGTTGACAGGATCTACGTTATCGAACAGGGCCGCGTGGTCGAAACCGGAACCCACGACGAGCTTTACTCGCGCGAAGACGGAGCCTACCGACGCCTCGCATCACTTCAATTCCTCGATCCCGAAGCATAACCGCCAAGTCAGAAACTGCACCCCCCCGGGCTCGAACCGGGAACCAATTGATTAAGAGTCAACTGCTCTACCATTGAGCTAGGGATGCTTTTACGAGGGTAGCCCCGCTTGCAACGCTTGATTTTTCACACCCTTTTTCACACCTTTTGAAAAAGAAAGCGAAAACCCTTGAAAACGCCCGGAAAAATCCGGACTTGGGAATCCACAAATGTTCAAGGTCTCTACGTTCACAAGAGCGACAGATACTACTACCGGACAAAGGTGAAGGGCAAGCAAATTTGGGAACCTCTGCACACAAGAATGAAATCTGTGGCGGAATCCCGCCTCGCCGAAAAAAGCAAGGCTGTCCGCAGCTTCCGCCAAACCGCCAGAGGAGGCACGCTGGGAAAGCTCACCGTTTTCCTTCGTAGATCTGCAGAATTCGATCTTCAATCCGATCGTCGATCCATCGGGATAGTGCGGCGGCGCTCAGCATGTTCGAACCGTGGAGATCCTCAACCAGGCCGAGTTGTGCCCGCATGCAGAGCTGGGTGGTAATACGGAAAAGCTCCTGCCGTTGAGATGCGTCGAGCCCTGGGTAGTCGGCGATTAATGTTATTGGCAAAAAGAACGCGGTGTGAGCCGCGCAAAGTGCCGCATTGATGCCGTCACGAATATGGATGCATTCCTCCCCGCGTCGCAGGCAGGCATTGTCTTGGATGTCATCGATGATTTTCGGCCGGCCCGCAACATCTCGGCAGTGACGCTGGCAAGCTGGTCGTAAGGTTTTGGATCGGTGGGTCCTCCATCAGACGCCAGCTCTGGGTGATCTGAAGCGCGTTGCTGAGAATTTCGTCAACCAGTCGGGTCATCGGAATTCCTCGGCGAACACGCTCATCATAGAGCACTCGAACGAGCTCGCGCCTAACCCCAATCGTCCGAATATTTGGTATGAGCCGTCAGTATCCAGCCCAGAATAACATGGAATCAGGTCGAGCTTGTAGGACTGGCTGGGGAGGGAATCGAACCCCCGACACGTTCATGCAGGGGGTGCTCTATGTGCTTTCTATCGTATTCCTGTGGTTTTGTGTGGACTTTTAACGCGTTTTTGGTGGGGTTTGGTGGGCATGGCATCTGCATTCATTCCGTCGTGGTCGAAGTTCTATTATCTGAGAGTCAAGCGTAACGGGATATGGGTTCAAGAAAAGACGGCAATTCACAAGAACTCCGTGGACGCGGACCGAAGACTCAAAGTGATCGTCCACACCGCCTCAGCGGAAGAAGCCGCCGGGCCGGCAACAGCATCAGCCGGGTGGGTTTGGGTGCCCCGATTCTTGAAAGCCCAATTCAGCGGATCCCCGAAAACTCAGATTCGCTACGCCGAGGCGTGGTCTGCAATGGAAATGTATTTGCTCGAAAAGAGAATCTATGGGCCAACCGAAGTGACCCACGACACTTGCCTTCACTACCCCGAATGGCGGGAGAATCCGCCGAAAGACATCATGAAGGCGTCGACGTGGAATACCGCGCTGACCGAGCTGAAGGTTTTTTCCCGGATTCTTTCACACGCTGTCCACCAGGGAATGATAAGCGCGAACCCCTGTTTCCGGCTCGGTTTGAGGAGGCGCGACACAAAAATTAAACCCGAAATCACAAATGAGGAACAGGAGATCATCGAGGAGCGGCTACAATCCGAGCGGAAATGGATGATGGAATGCTGGACTGTCGCGATGTGTCAGGGCGTGCGCTTGGGGGAAACAAACTGCCCGTTGTCCCGGATCGATCTGACGCTCAACACCATCTCCGTGATCGGGAAGGGAAAAAAAGTTCACACGGGACCGCTCCATCCGGATGTCAGGAAACTTGCCCTTGAAGCCAAAGCGACTGGGCGGGACACGCTCATCAGCGAACTCCCCAGGAAAGCCAGCCTGCGGTGGGGGAAGTTTTTCCGAAAAATCGGGATGAGGCACCTCACCTTTCACTCGACCCGCGTTACTGTCGTAACACGTCTCGCGCGGAGCGGCGCTTCAAAGTCCCAGGTAATGGCGTATGTCGGCCACGCGTCAGAGGCGGTGAATGACGTGTATCTGCGACTGTCATCGCCGGACGTTGCACACCTCGGCAATCTCCTGCACGCTGGTAAGCCGACGGCAAAAAAGAAGGGTTCGCGCGGAGCCAGTCGAGCGCCCATTCGCGCAAAGCGACGTTCCCCGGCATCGAAAAGCCAGCGCGCTTCATCGTCCGCACGAAAAATTGCGAAACGCCCAGCTCCCGTGCGAGTTCAGGGAGCCTGAGCAACTTTGGGGAAACGTTGAGGCTGGCTCCAACCGGGTAAGCCGACACCGCCGCGATGTCTCGCGGCCGAGTCGTGGGGGCTGCCCCTGCTTTCCTTTCTCTGATCGTCTCCACCACAAAGGATACCCAGTTTTTTTCTGGCAGCCGGAAAAACGGAAAAATATTTAAAAAAAGATTCCCTGCCCATCGGCAAGCAGGGCGATGGGGGCGGGCTCAGAGGCTTGAAAATCAGTCGCAAGTTCAACGACACTTCTCGCCGCGGATGGAAAGAATGTTCCGGTTCTTGTCAGGAAGAACTTCGCAGATCAGCGAGGTATGTGGATATGTCGCCCGACACCTCGTTCAGGAAATCTGCGATTTGGCGCATGGTTTCAACGAAGCGTTGGATATTGATCTGGTTGCTGCTCTGGCGGGATTGACAGGTCACGCTCATCACGTTTTTCGAGCGGGCGTTTGTATCTTGCCTGCATGAGCCTATCCAGCCTCCTCTCGAACATCAGCCACGGCGAGGTCCTTGATGCCAGAAAACAGGCAGAGCACCTCTCCCGCAGGGGAAAGCCACTCGCCGCGAGGTCCAAGCGAATCATGGAACAGTATCCGGCCGCCGGGGTGATCATGTCGCTGCCCGTTAAACCCGGGCATGATTTGTTCACGGAGGGGAAGATTGAAGGCTACACCGCGGCGTGCCGTTTGCTTTCCTCGCTCGCTGAAACCAGAGAAAATGCCGACCTCCAAAGCGAGATGGCTTCTATTACGGATGAAGAGATGCTGGCTGTGGTCGAGACAATGATGTCGAGCGACAAAATGGCGTTCGCAGAATGGTTCCGATCGCGCAGCGGGAATTACTACGGCTATGTTCTCGGAATGTGGGAGAACTTCATTGAGCTTCTCAACTCGGGCAAGAACGACCAGTGCCTTGGATTCCTGATCGTGGTTGGTGGATTGATCGTCATCGCCGAGAGCCGCCAAGAGGAGGCAATGCCTCCCAAATTCCCATGAGAACCTCCCACCTTCTCCCGCCCCTTTTCGACCTCGGCGATGTCGTGGCCACGCCGGGCATCGCCGCCTTCATTGAGGATGGATTGCTGGTTGATCTTTATCTGACCCGGCACAACTCCGGCGACTGGGGCGATGTTCCCGCTGACGATGCCCGGGCAAACACGGACGGCGTGGAGGCGGGGGATCGTCTCTTGAGCGCATACGAGACTCCCCTCGGGCGCATCTGGATCATCACGGAGGCTGACCGCCACAGCACCTGCGTTTTGCTACCGGACGAGTATTGATGTCCCGAGCCGGCCGTTCAAGAATCGGATCGAGGGCCTCAAAATCATGAAACAAATTGTCGTTATCGGAGACGTGCACCACCACCTCTGGCTCGCCGTAGAGGGACTGGAGCGCATAGAGGCTGAGGCAGGCGTCGCGATCGACCAGGTTTTCTCCGTCGGCGACCTCGGGCTCTTTCTCCACGAGGACGATTGGCGGTTTCTCACCGGTCCGTCGAAATACCGCAAGCCGGAGGATTCCCCAAAAATCCGTGAGGCGTGGGATCGCTGGCGATGGCCGCTCTCGGCGATTGCCGGGAACCACGAACCCTTCCACCGGCTCCGAAGTTGGGATGCCGCGTATTTCGGCAACAAGCTGAAATACACAGACGCGGGGAAACTGGGTCACGAAATTCCGGGCCTTCGTGCCGCGGGGCTGAGCGGAATTTACAACCCGGCGGAAGCGGAATTCGTCTCGGCCACCGAGCGGGCGAACAGAAAACTGCCCCGCGCCGGATCCTGGCCGGAGATGGTCGCGATGGCCGAGACCAACAAAATTTCCCGGTCGCGGCTCACGTACTACAAGGAATTCGAGGTCAATCTTCTGAAAGTTCTCGCGCCGCGGCCCGACATTCTCCTCCTCCACGATTGGCCTGTTGCCCCGGCTCGCATCCAAGAAATGCCCGGACGCCGGCCGGAAATGGAGATCGTTGAGTCCCTTCAGCCTGCCTTTGTCTGCTGCGGACATCACCATACGTCGGCAGCTTTCGTTGTCGGCAACACCCAGGTCCGCGCCCTGAACATCATCGGGGGCAAGTCCCACTCCATCAATCCAGGCTGGGCTTGCGTGTTCGACTGGGAAGGAAGCGGGCTTCAAAACGCGCACTTCTGGCCGCCAATCCCATAAAAATCGTCATGCCCGAGGCCTCGTAATCCTCCACGACACGCCCGATCAGTTCTCCTGCCGAATGAAAATTCTTATCCTCGGAGCCCTGCCTGAAACGCCTGAGCAGACGACATGGATCGAGAACCAGCCTGCCGATCTGATCATTTTTGTTCGGGACGCCAGTCATCGAGGAGAGCCAGAATCGTCCCGGTCGTGGGTGATTCGCTTTTCTGATGCAGCCCGAAAACTCGAAGGAACTCACGGAAAACCGCCGCAATGGTTGTATGAACTTCGCCATTTACGCCTGGCTAGAAGCCTTCCGGACGGAAAGAAAAGTATCCCGATTGTGTTTCTTCCTTGGTCGTCGCCCGGCCGCGACGACGACTGGAATGCCGCAGCAAAACAGCATTACGTGGACATTTCAGACAGCGTAAATCCGTGGATTCTGGTCACTCATTCCGCTTCAACGGTGCCCCAATGGCCGTACGGCAGGGAGATTTTGGTGCTCGATTTGTGGGGTGTTGACCGCCCGACGATCACCGTCAGCGGGGTCACGCGTGTGCCAAAATCCGAATCGAGGTGGCTCTGGATAGACGCAAAACCGTGTGACGGCCCCGTGCCCTGTCACGCGTGGATAGGCTGAGAATCGCCCACAACACCGCGCAGACTGCGACGTATCTTCCCGCATGGAACAACAAACCACCGCGGCTTTACGCGCATGAACACCCCTCTTTTCACCAAGCTCATCAAGACCTGGCACCCGGATTTGACCACCAGCGCCCGGAGGAAAATCGTCTGCGAGGAGATGACAAAATACATTTTGTGCGCCAATGAGACAGGCGACGACGAGACGCTCAGAGAGATCGAAAGCCTCGGCGCAGGCTACCTCGAGGTTGCGAAAGAACGCGCGTTGGAAGCCGAGGAGGAGCGGCAGAGTGATGTAAATATCGAGGAAATCCGTCGGCGCTTCTATGAAATGCAGGCTGCGGAAAGCCGCGGAGAGTGGGCCAATGCCATCCCGATCATCCCGCCGCGGCCACGGTATTTGGTAAACTTTCTGTGGATGATCAACCCGTATCTGCTCACATTTTCCGTTCAGGATTGGCGGGAAAACGGCCGACTTCACAACGCATGGGCGCTGTGCAACGCGGGTGGCTGGCTCTGGATTTGGCTCCAAATTTGGAACCAAGTCGGGACTTTGGGGGCCTCATCACTGGCCGCTGGACACGCGCACGACGGGGCGATGGGGCTGGCTTTTGTCCTGATCCGGGGCGTGCTTATTGTCGCCGCCCTGCCTGTTGCCTTCCCTCTCGGAGTGTTCGTCGGAGGCGCGGCGATCGCGATTGGCACCCTCTGGCTGGTCGCTTGGATCGCCGGCGGGGTGCTGGGATTGTTGCATCCGTGGTTGATTCCAGTGCCATATTTTGTCGCGGGAATCAGTTTGATTGCGGCGGGATGGGGAGCGCTCGGGGAGGATTTGTGAGTAGAAAATTGAGAAATCCCGAACGGTTTTGCCGCCCATTCGTGCCTAGCAACCAGCCGCCGAGCCGCGAAAATGGAAGGACTTCTTACCGCTAATCAGTCAGCCAAAAGCGATTTCTATTGGCATCTGAAGCAGGCATTGTCGGCGATTTCGCGATCACATTCTCAGATGTGATTGCGTTTTTTTCAGCTGAAAATCCTCAAAAACCCCTGCAGGAAAAGAGATTCTCATCTACAAATTCTCCACAGCTTTGACTGTTCCCCGACGGTATATATACGAGCAGCACGCAGCATTTCGAGGAAGTCAAAGCCCATTGAACTCACAAAAAGACAAAAGACGTGGAACGCCGGAAATTGTGCAGGTTTTCGCTCAGTTAAGACGAGGCAGAAAGTCTATGCGCCGCAGGGATATCACGCCTGTATTTGCCCTACAAATTACCCCCGTCTTATCTGAGCCTTTTCAGTCATTTCATAGAGTTTTCAATTCGTTGCTGTCTGACAGGCTCGCTTTGGGTTCTGACGCCATAAATCAGGCTCAGTTAAGACCCCCCTCTTAACTGAGCCGCGGGGAGGCTCAGTTAAGACAATGCCATATTTCTATGCACGCCAGAGAAATAAGGGCGAAAAATACCCGACAAAATCAGCCCCCTTTCCGCAACGTTTTTGTGGCGTCGTAATATAAGTGGTTTACCATCTGGCGTGGCTTACGCCCATGGGTCTTCAAAAGATGTTATCGAACGGTGAGTTTGTCTTCTCTGGAGGCTATTGCTCTTCTTGAGCCGCTTTCGGTTGGGTCGTAGCTAGGAGCTTTCACGTGTGGAGATAGTTGAATCGTCAGGTTGGAGATATTGCGTGAGTTGCGGGTTTTCTGGGGCTGCGGAATTTCGATTATTTCTGAGGGAGAGGCTCTGGCTCTGAATCCCCGGCCGTTGAAAAATGGCAAATTTCATTTTGAAGCGGCACGCTCATCACCGGTTCACGAGCCCACGATGGGGAGCCTGACTGGCGGGGTATCTTCTGTGGGCTGCGGAAAACAAAATCGCAATCACGCGAAAGTTGTTTCCGCCGCCTCAACACCTCTCACACAGAATGAAATTCTCCCGATCCGCGCGCGCTGCCATTGTGGCCACCATCAACCAACTCACCTCGCACAGCCGCTGGCTTGCTGTGCCGTCAGCGGCTGCGAAATCCGGAATCGTTTTCGTCCATAAGCGCGCATCCGCGATTTTTGGAAATGGCATCAAAACCGTCGACTTGTTCACGCCTGTAGGGGAGCCCAGTCGGCTGGCGTCGGAGATCCACCGCATCGCCGAAAATCACGGGCTAGTTGCGGTGACTGCAGAGATGACTGCCTGCCCCATCATCATTCAAGCCGCGGAGGAGACCATGCTTTACGCCGAGGACCAGCAATGAAAAAATACATCCCGCTCAAAGTGGTCCTTCGCAGCGTCGGAGAATTAACCCTTGAAGATTTCGGCGCGAGCCGAAGCATCCTCGATTCGCCGGAGGCAACGTTCCGCTTTTGGAAAAGTGTCATCGAGACCAAGCCGGATTTTGAGGCGGATAAAGAAACGGTCATCGCGATTCTCCTGGATACCAGGCTGCGACCGAGGGCATATCACCAGGTCGCTCTTGGGACGGTGAACGAATGCCCGGTATGCCCTCGTGAGGTGTTCCGACCGGTCATTATTTCGGCGGCATACGCCTTTGTCCTGGCACATAATCATCCATCCGGCCACCCCGATCCGAGTCAGGCGGACCGGAACATCACAAGCCAGTTGCGCGAAGGCGCGGCGATCCTTCAGGTGCGATTTATGGACCATCTCATTGTCGGCGACCCTCGCGTATCTGCCCCGCCATTTTTTTCATTCCGGGATGCGGGACTTCTCTGAATCCGGCTTCACAATGATACCTCGTTTGCATGTCGCCCCAGAAAGACGGCGGAGACCAGCGTTGAATTATTGGCCGCACAGGGCCGGAACGTCACGGCCATGCCCGTCATTCCATGTCACCCAAGGGGCTGCATGGACACGATGCCTTGGAGTTCCGCGACGTATCTTTGGCTCTATGAACATCATCGAATTTGTCGCGGGCTACCACGGAAAGTCGAAATCTCCCAACTCCGAGATTGTGGAGCGATGGAACACGAGGGTTGTTCCACAAGGGCTCCATGCCCAGGGGCGGGCTGGGGCTGCGGATTACCTCGCGCGATACGGCAAGGGCATTTCCGCGAAGAAGGTCGCCGCCCTCGCCCTGATGGCCGAGCAGGCAGGAGCGGACGAAATGGCGGCCGGGTTCTGGGAGAAGGCGTATCAGCTCGAAACCGGGAAGTCGGAATTCTACGGCACAGCGGGATCAGGGAGCGCCACCCCCATCGATGCCCCGACAGACAGACGCGCCCCGGCCCCGGTCCTGCCTGGCCTCCCCTCCGAGTTTCAGC
>Ga0194053_10001065_pt1 | contig 18381 bp, 17 predicted proteins | sample SepL228m_MetaG_FD_161684 | JGI IMG/M metagenome (GOLD analysis project Ga0194053, IMG submission 161684) | Anoxic zone freshwater microbial communities from boreal shield lake in IISD Experimental Lakes Area, Ontario, Canada - Sep2016-L227-8m | ecosystem: Environmental > Aquatic > Freshwater >... | reverse complement strand
CCCACCACCTGCCCGATTCCGGTGGCCAAGGCCAGTCCCTCGTTCTCGACAGACCTCGTCCCGGCCATTCAGAGCAGCTGCGGCGCCGCGGCCACCAGTTGCCACGGCGGCCAGTCCCCCACGGGGCACGTGCTGTATTCGGGCACTCCCTCCGAGCTCCACGCCCGGCTGTTCAACGTCGTCCCAGCCAACGCCCCGACTGGGCAGGGCTGGGTGCTGGTGAAACCGGGCGACCCCGCCCGCTCCTGGCTCCTCGAGAAGGTCACGAAGGACCAGCCGGGTGGCTCGGGCTACGGCACCCGCATGCCGCAGGCGACGCCAAACCTCTGCCAAGCCACCGTGGACACCCTCACGACCTGGATCAACGCCGGGGCCCCCAGCAACTAGGAGTCATCCATGGCTGACCTGACCGCCATCACCAGCTGGACCCTTGCCGATGTGCAGCACTTCGCCCGGCGGGCGGGCTTCGGCCTCACGCCCGCGAACGCGGCGGCCCTCCAAGCCCAGGCGCCGGGTGCGGCCATCGACGCCTGGATCGACGGCACCGGCACTGCCTACGACCCTGCGGCCTTCAACGCTGCACTGGCGACCGCCGACGTGGTCCTGGAACCCCTGGTCAGCGCCAACACGGCTGTGGCCGGCAGCGTGGATGTGGCGGCGGTGGCCGCGCCCCACGCCTTCCTGGTGCAGGGGACCGAGGCCTGGCGGAACAGCCTGAACACGGCGCAGGCGCTGCTGGCCTGGCGGATGCAGCACAACCCCCACGCCTTCGAGGAGCGCATGGCGCTCTTCTGGCACAACCTCTTCGCCACCGGCTGGCACAAGGTCAACAACACCGCCCTGATGCTCAAGCAGATCCAACTGTTCCGGAGCCAGGGTCTGGCGAGGTTCGACGACCTCCTCGTGCTCGTCAGCAAGGACCCGGCCATGGCCCTCTGGCTGGACTCCGTGCTCAACAATGCCGCCGGCGCCAACGTCCCCAACGAGAACTACGCCCGGGAGGTGATGGAGCTCTACAGCCTGGGCGCCGACAACGGCTACAACCAGGCGGATATCACCCAGCTGGCCCGGGCCCTCAGCGGCTGGAGCCTGACCTACGCCGAGGCGGACACCAGCATCAACCCGGCGAACCCGGGGCAGAAGTTCGCGGCCGATGCTCGGTTCAAGGTCTACGATGGCTCCGCCATCGCGCCCGACACGCGGCTCTGGTGGGGCGGTGCGGCCACCGTCAGCTCCAGCCAGCACGCCACCGGCACCATCAGCCTCTTCGGGCAGACCCTCGACGTCACCACCACCGCCAATGGGTGGGCGAAGGGCGAGAACGCCATCCGCAGCATCCTCTTGATGAAGGGCTCCAACTGCGCCCAGTTTCTGGCCAAGCGCCTGCTCACCCACTTCGTCACCACCGGCTACACCGCCCAGGACCAGACGGACGTGGCCACCCTGATCCAGGGGGCCGCCTTCGATCTCCGCGTGATCCTGAAGGCCCTGCTCAAGTCCCAGTTCTTCTTCAGCGCCGCCAGCCGCTATGCCCTGGTCGAAGGCCCCATCTCCTGGCTGGTCCGGGCCACCCGCATGCTCTGCCCCTCCCTGGCGGCGGGGGGCGTCCAGACACCGAAGGGCTACCCCGCCTGGAGGCTGGTGACCAACAGCGCCACCACCTTCGACCAGATGGGCATGAAGCTCTTGGACCCCACCGGCCCCAACGGCTGGAAGGAGCACACCGCCTGGCTGAACAGCAACACGATCCGGTATCGGGCCAAAACCGCTGCCGCCCTGGCCCTGAACGAGACACGCGCCTACAACGGAACCACCTACCCGCTCTTCCCCACCTTCGTCACCACGGACTGGTTCCCCACGACCCCGTCCTCGGCCCAGGCCGTCTATGACCGGCTCGCGGCCCTCTTGCAGCCCGCGCCCATCCCGGCGAGCGTCTCCGCCGCCTGGCTCGCGGCCCTCTGGCCCACGGCCTTCACCTGGGATTCGGCTTCCCAGACCAAGGCTCGGGAATTGGCCTTCCTCATCCTCTGCTCGCCCTCGGGCCAGCTCTACTAAGGGAGGCCAGAATGATTACTCGCCGAGAGTTCATCCAGACCCTGGGCGCCACGGGAGCCCTGCTCGCCGGGCTCGACGCCTGCGGTGGCGGTGGGTCTAGTTCCAGCTCAGGCGGCGGCACCCCGCCGACCCCCACGCCGACGCCAGCCTCGCCCATCCTCGTCATCGTGAACATCGATGGGGGCTACGACTGGCTCAACGTGACGCCGCCCAATGCCGGCACCAACCTGGGCGTCTACCAGACCAAGCGCGCCACCCTCGGCATCACGGACCCGGCCCTGCTCACCGATCTCGGCAGCGGCATGGCCCTGAACAAGGACTTCACGGGCATGGACGCGCTCCACGCCCAGGGGCACGTGGCCTGGATCCCGGGAATCGGCATGCCCAACCCCAACCTCTCCCACTTCACCTGCATCGACCTGTGGGGGCAGGGCGCCGCCATCCCGGCCGGAAACGGTTGGCTGGGCCGCTTCGCGGACACGGCCTTCAATCCCGCCGGGGATGTCCTGCGGGGCCTCACGGTGACCCCGGACCTGCCGGTGATGCTCAAGGGCGCCACCCGCAGCTTCGTGTCGATCACCAGCGCCGGTGGTTATGTCTATCCCGCCTACCTGCTCAGCACCACCGCCGTGCCCGACGCAACAACCTTGGAGACGGGCTGGGGCGCCGCCCTCTCGGCCAGCAGTGCCGACCCGGGGATCCTCGCCGCGGCCCAGGCCGGGAAGCTCTTCTTCGACGCCCAGAACAACTCCGCCTTCGGGACCGGGGGCACGCTCACGGCCCGCACGCCCTCGGTGCCCTACCCGGGCGATGCGACCTATCCCGTCCTGAAGCTGAGCGGCGCGGCCCTCAGCACCAGCCTCAGCTCGCAGCTCAAGCTCATCGCCCAGATGATCGCGGCGGGTCTGCCCGCCCAGGTCTACTTCTCGCGCCTCAGCGGCTGGGACACCCACAGCAACCAGGCCGTGGACCACCCCAACCTCCAGCGGGCCCTCGGCGGCTCCATCAAGGCTTTCTACGACGACCTCGCCGCCATCACCACCACTGCGGGCATCGCCCAGGACCGCGTGATGATCCTGGCCTACAGTGAGTTCGGGCGGCGGGTGCAGGAGAACAACGGCGGCACCGACCATGGCACCGCGGGCCTCGCCTTCTGCGTGGGGAAGTCCGTCAAGGGCGGCCTCTACGGCGGGTATCCCGACCTCAGCAGCCTCGACGCCAACGGAAATATGAAATACACCGCCGACTTCCGGGGCCTCTACGCCACGGTGCTCGAGCGCTGGCTGGGCCAGGCGGCCACTGCCACGGACACCCTCCTGGGTGCCTCCTACCCCCGGCTGGGCTTCCTCTGATTCATCTGCCCCGCAGCGCCACCAGCAGGGCCATGGCGACCAGCAGCACCGAGAAGAACTGCTTCAGCCGGCCGCCTGGGAGGCGGGTGGCCACCTTCGCCCCCACCAGCGCCCCGACCGCGAACCCCAGGGCCACGCCGCCGATGATTACCCAGGGCAGACCGCCCTGGGCCTTGCTGTAGATGTAGACCGCGGGCAGCCCGATGGGCGGCAGCAGCATCATGAGGCTGGCGAGCTGGGCCTCGAGCTGGGTCATGCGGAACCGCGCGGCCAGGAGGGGGATGACCACCACCGCGCCGCCCAGGCCCGTCAGCCCCGAGACCAGGCCCGCCAGCGCACCGATGGGCAGGCCCTGGGACCAGAGCCCCGGGCGCACTTCCAGGGGCTCGGCCTCGCGATCCACCGTCGGCAGCTCCCGGCGCAGGTGGGTCCGGATGGCAAGGAACAGCAGGAAGGCCGCGAAGCCATAGCGCAGCAGCCAGGAGGGGATGCTGTTCGCCACCAGGGAGCCCCCGGTGACACCGAACAGGAAGCCCAGGACCAGCACACCCACCAGCGGCAGGCTGGAGACCACCCCGCGCCGGTGGTACTGCAGCACCGCCGGCAGCCCCGTAGGCAAAAGCATGGCCGCCAGGGTGGCACCCTGCGCCCGGTGCTGGTCGAGGCCCAGGATCGTACCCAGCAGGGGCACCATCACCAGGCCACCGCCCACCCCGAACAGCCCGGCCAGGAGCCCCCCGCTCAGGCCCGTGCCCAGGCCCGCCAGCAGGTGGTTCGTGTCCAGGATCATGCGGTCTCCCTCTCCGGATTCTGGCGCAGTGCGGGCGACCGTGTCTTTCGGAATTCCCGCGGGGCGCGGCCAGGGACCGCGCCAGCGGCTCCTCGTGGTCAAATGAAGGTCCGGAGGCCCCTGTGCAGGTCCAGCTCAACGAGGAAGTGGTGCTCGACAGCCGTCGTGCCATATGGCTGCCCCGGCACAAGACCCTGGTGCTGTCGGACCTTTTCTTCGGCCTGGGCGCCGCCCGCCGCCGCCGCCCGGACCCCATGCCCGCCACGCCCCAGATGGAGATCTGGGAGCGGGTCTTCAGCCTGCTGGACGACTACGCTCCCGAGCAGGTGGCTCTCCTGGGGGACCTCAAGCCCAGCCAGGGCACCGTCGAGGGCGAAGAGGCCGACGAGCTGCGCACCATCTTCCGCAAGCTCAAGGGTGGCGGCCGCAAGGTGATCCAGGTGGTGGGGCACCCGGACCGCAGCAGCGGCCCGGCCCTGGACGGTACTGGCATCGTGCCCGTGGAGCAGCACCGCGTGGGTCCCTTCACCCTCATGCATCGCCGCCGCATCTTCGTCTATCCCCGCCACGATCCCTCCAACGGCTTCTGGATCAATGGCGGCGTGCACCCCCTCTTCGCCGTGCCCAGCCCTGGCCCCCAGGGCGAGCCCGACTGGCTGCGGCTGCCCGCCTTCCTCTACACCGGCTTCGCGCTGGTGATGCCGCCCTTCGTCAGCTATGCCCAGGGCTTCGAGGTGATCCAGCCCGAGCGCCTGCCCCGCCAGGCCAGGGTCTGGAAGCTGCTCGCCGACCGCCTGAGCGCTGTGGATCTGGGCGAGCTGCCTCCCACCCCTGAGCACCTTCGCACCCTCACCCGCCCCACCCGGAAGGGCAAGGACAGCAGCAAGGCGGAAGACTAGGGCAAGGCCCGACTACTTCTTCTTAGCCTTGGCCGCCGGCGCCCCGCCGCGCACCACCCGGCCGTCGTCGAGGGTGAGCTCCCAGCCCAGGCGGTCCCCCTTCTTCAGGCCCAGGCGCTTGAAGGTCCCCGCAGCAAACTCAATGAAGTGCCGGGCCGGCACGGAGCCGCCGTAGCTGGGACAGTCGTCCCCACGCATGGGGCTGCAGGGGGGCACGTGCTCAGCCGTCTCCACCACCCGGCCCTCGGCATCGACCCAGGCCACGTCAAGGGCAATGAGGCAGTTCTTCATCCAGATGGCGTGGTCGCCGTCCGCGGAGTAGACGAAGAACATGCAGCGGTCCTTCGGCAGGCTCTGCCGGTACATCAGTCCCTTCGCTTTTTCCGGCTCCGTGGCCGCGACCTCCGACAGGAAGGAAGTCTGCTTGAAGGTGACGGTTCCCCCGCCCCCAGCCAGCAGCGGCAGGGACAAGAGCAGGGCAAATAGCATGCGCATGAGGACTCCCGGAAACCCAGGATCGGCGCTGTGCCAACGAGCACAAGGCGGCGACCACGGCTCCATGATACCTCGCGTGATGTGGCACCATGGGCAAGGAGTCCCATGCGCGCCGCCCTCCTGCTGCCAGTCCTCCTGAGCTCTGGACCAGCCCCGGCTGCGACGGGCCCGGGGTCCAGCCTGCAGGCCGTGCCCGCCGCCATGGTCATCCGCCTGGACGGTCGCCTGGATGAGGCGGCCTGGACCAAGGCCCCCGTCGCCGGCGCGTTCACCCAGGAGTGGCCCCAGCGGGGCGTACCCGCCCTCCAACGCACTGAGGTCCGCGTCCTCTACGATGCGCGCTTCCTCTATGTCGGCGCCCGGATGCACCATGACCGGGTCCTGGATCAAGGTGAGGCCACGGTGGTGCGGAGGCTCCATCGGCGGGACCAAGAGAGCCTGAGCGATTGGTTCAGTGTGGCAATCGACTCCAACCACGACCGCCGCACCGCCCTGGTCTTCGAGGTAAACGCCGCGGGCGTGCAGAAGGACCAGATCATCTACAACAACGCCACCTACAACTCCAGCTGGGACGGCGTCTGGGAGAGCTCAGTCAACGTGGACGCCGACGGCTGGACCGCAGAGCTGAAGATCCCCCTGTCGCTCTTGCGCTTCAAGCCGGGCAAGGGCCCCCAGACCTGGGGCATCAACTTCGGCCGGGTGGACCAGGGGGTCACCCGGGAGTCCAGCCGCTGGATGGTGGTGCCCCGCGGTGGGAGCGGCTTCGTGAGCCACTTCCCCGAGCTCCGGGGGCTCGAGGGCCTGGAGCCGCAGCCCCGGCAGGAGTTTGTGCCCTACCTCTCCGCTGCGCGGAAGTTCGAGACCACCCGCGGCTACGACGACCGACGCTGGGACCTTCGCCCAGGCATGGACGCCCGGTGGGGGCTCAGCTCCCACGCCCAGGTGGACCTCTCCGTCCGGCCGGATTTCGGTCAGGTGGAGGTGGATCAGACGGTGCTGAACCTGGGCACTGTGGAGACCTTCTTCCCAGAGAAACGCCCCTTCTTCCTGGAGGGCATGGACCTCTTCCGCGTCGCGGGACCCGATCTCTTCTATAGTCGGCGTATTGGCCGCGGCCTGGCGGACCCCACCCTGAACACCGGGGAGGGCCTGGTGGACCGCCCCAATGCCACCGACATCACCGCCGCCGCGAAATACACCGCCAAATACAACAACGGCACCAACGTCGGCCTGCTCGGGGCCAGCGTGGAGCCGGCCCAGGCCTTCATCCAGGATGCCTCGGGGGCTCGCTTCAAGCGGGAGCTCTCGCCCCTCACCAACTATGGCGTCCTGCGCGTCCAGCAGCAGCTCGACGACCGGGGCAGCTACGTGGGCGGCTTCGCCTCGGGCATGCACCAAGGCGGGCTCAGCGGCCGCCTGGCCCAGGTCCACGCCATGGACGCCGCCTATCAGACCGCCGACCAGAGCGGCCTGGTGGAAGGCACCCTCAGCCGCAGCCAGGCTGGCCCCCGGGATGCCCAGGACCAGGGCTGGCGGGGCCGACTTCGCTTCCACCAGGAGTGGCGGGGGGGCTGGAGCCTCGAGTCCCAGGCCATCAACACGGGCCGGACCTACAACCCCAACGACCTGGGCTACCTGACCCGGTCTGATGACCAGCGCCTCTACGTGGCGCTCGCCCGCACCTGGGACCAGACCTGGGGAGTGCTGCGGAACTGGAGCCTCGGCTTCAGCCACAGCGCGGCGCGGGACCAGGCGGGGCACACCTTCCTGCGCAACTTCAATGGCTCCGCGCGGACGGACTTCACCAACTTCGTCTCCCTCTGGGCCGGGACCGGCGTGAACCGGGCCGTCGAGGATGACCGGGAGCTGCGGACCTACGCCGAGCCCGTGAAGAAGTACCTGGCCCGGCCCTCCGTGTCCTATGCCAGCCTGGGCTTCGACACACCGGCCAACCGGCCCTGGTACCTCCGCATGGCCAGCAACCGCTCCTGGGCCGAGGGCGGGCCGACCACCAACACCTCGCAGCTGCTGGTGCTGAAGCCCACGAGCGCCCTGGAGCTCCAGTTGTCCACCGTGGTGACCCGCGAGACGGGCGAGCAGAAGTGGCTGGAGACCCCCGTGGCCACACCCATCGTCGGCCTCCGCCAGCTGAACCAGCTGAACCAGACCCTGCGGCTGGCCTACGCCTTCACGCCGCAGTTTTCCCTGCAGCTGCTGAGCCAGTGGCTGGCGGCCAACTGGAACTATCGCGACCTGAAACACTACGTCAACAACCTCACCCTGGGCCCAGGTCTGCCCCCGGACCAGCCCGCCGGCACTGCGCCGCAGACTGCCTTCAGCTACCGCACCTGGAACATGAACCTCATCACCCGCTGGGAGTTCCAGCCCGGCTCGACCTTCTTCCTCGTCTACACCCATGGCGCGAGTACGAACAACCTCATCAACGACCGGGCCAGCCTCGCGGCCACCACGGACCTGGCGCTGCTCCAGCATCTGCCCTCGGATGACGTGGTCCAGGCCAAGGTCAGCTGGCTGTTCCGCTGAAGCCGGGGCTGGATCAGCCCTTGCCCGAGGCCAGCAGGGCCTTGAGGCCCACCGGGAAGAGGGGCTCCACCAGCTCGCGCACGGCGGCGGCGTACTGCTGGATCTCCCACTGGGCATGGCCGTCGGCCCGCAGGCGGATGAAGTGGGCCACGGCCTGGAGGCTCACGGTCCAGTAGACCTCCGAATAGAGGCCCAGGGGCAGCACGCAGCGGGCCTGCTCGCGGCAGACGCCCAGGGCCAGCAGTTCCTTGTAGTGGACCACAGCGCCGCGACAGCTCTCCAGGTAGCTGGCCAGGGCCCGCTCGCGGTTCGCCTCGTCGATGCTGCCCTCGCTGCCCTGCTTGTTCACCTTTGCCTGCCGTCGGAAGGCCGCGGGGACGAAGTACTCGTCCTCGGGGAACTCCACGTACCGCCCGGAGATCTCGTTGAACTCGCTGCCGATCCGGTGCTTCATCCACTGCCGGAAGACGAAGATCGGCGCCTTCACGTGGAGGGTCAGGGCCGTGTGGCGAAAGGGCGAGGTGTGCTCGTGCTCCGCCAGGTAGTCCACCAGCTTGGCGTCCGAGTCCTCGAAGGCCTCCTTGGTCTTGCCGAAGGAGACCCGGGCCGCGTTGACCACGCTGAGGTCGGACCCCATGTGGTCGATGAGGCGCACAAAGCCTTTGTCGAGGACCTTGATCTCGGTATTCGTCATGGGCGGGCTCCGGGTTTCAGGGTATCGCGGCGGAGGGTGCCCCGTCCTCTCCCGGCCCAGCGCCCCCTGGTATCCTGAGGGCCAACCGGAGTCCCCATGCGCTTTTTTATCGATACCGCCAACATCGACGAGATCAAGCGCATCAACGCGCTTGGCGTGCTGGATGGTGTGACCACCAACCCCAGCCTCATCGCCAAGGAAACGGGCAAGCCCTTCGAGCAGATCATCGCGGAGATCTGTGACATCGTGGACGGCCCCATCAGCGCCGAGGTCATCGGCCTGGAGGCCCCCGGCATGATCGAGGAGGGCCGTCGCCTCGCCAAGATCCACAAGAACGTCGTGGTGAAGCTGCCCCTCATCGCCGAGGGGCTCAAGGCCTGCAAGGCCCTCACGGCCGAGGGCATCCACACCAACCTCACCCTCTGCTTCAGCTCCACCCAGGCCCTCATGGCCGCCAAGGCCGGCGCCACCTACGTGTCGCCCTTCGTGGGCCGCCTGGATGACATCAACCTCGACGGCATGGAGCTGATCCGCGAGATCTGCGCCATCTTCGAGAACTACGACCTCGAGACCCAGTGCCTGGCCGCCAGCATCCGCAGCCCGCGGCACGTCACCGAGTCCGCCCTGGCCGGGGCCCACGTGGCCACCATCCCCACCAAGGTCTTCGACCAGATGCTGAAGCACCCTCTCACCGACAAGGGCGTCGAAGGCTTCCTGGCGGATTGGAAAAAGAGCGGGCGGTAGGGCTCCCCTATACGAATCGTAAAGGCAACTGCCCGCCTGGTTCATTCGTGACCGGGTTCTCCAGTGATCTCAGTACCATGGCCCCTGCCCGGTGCCGGGCTCCGAGGTGCTGTCCATGGATGCGATCACGTCTGTACTCCGCCGCTGCGAGATCTTCTCGGGCCTGTCCGACACGGACCTCAACCTGATCGCCCGCGCCGCCCACCGGCGCGAGGTGACCGCAGGGACAAGCCTCTTCCGACAGGGTGAGGCGCGCATGGGAGCCGTCGTCATCGCCGAGGGCCGCGTGGAGATCACCAGGGACAACGGGGACGGCCCCGAGCCCGTGGTCATCCTGGGTCCCGGCGACGTGGCCGGCGAGCAGGCCTTCCTGACCGTCGGCAGCCACACCGCCACGGGCGCCACCCTTACCCCCGCCGTGCTGCTGGACCTGGACCGCGATGCCGTCCTGGCCAGCCTGGCGAAGGACGGCGCCGCCGCCATCGCCGTGCTCAGCAAGGTGGCCACGGTCCTCAACCAGCGCCTGCTCTACTCGGGCACTCCCCGCACCGGGCGCGAGCAGGCCTATGCCAGCGGCCGCACCCGGCGCGAGTCGGACCTTATCGGCCCCATGGACGTGCCCGAGGACGCCCTCTTCGGCGTCCAGACCCTGCGGGCTGTGCACAACTTCCCCATCACCGGCACGCCCACCAGCCACTTCCCGGCCATGATCCGGGCCCTGGCCATGGTCAAGCAGGGCGCCGCCCGGGCCAACAAGCGCCTGGGCCTGCTGGAGCCCGCCATCGCCGACGCCATCGACAAGGCCTCTCAGGAGATCATTGACGGGCACTGGCACGGCCACTTCCCAACAGACATGGTGCAGGGCGGCGCGGGCACCTCGACCAACATGAACGCCAACGAGGTGATCGCCAACCGTGCCCTGGAGCTGCTGGGGCACAAGCGCGGCGACTACGCCCACTGCCACCCCAACGACCACGTAAACCTGGGCCAGAGCACCAACGATGTCTATCCCACGGTCCTGCGCCTCAGCGCCATCTTCATGCTGCAGAACCTGCTGGACGCCATGGATCGCCTGAAGGGCGCGCTGCACGCCAAGGGCCGGGAGTTCTCGGATGTCATCAAGATGGGTCGCACCCAGCTCCAGGACGCCGTGCCCATGACCCTGGGCCAGGAGTTCGAGGCCTATGCCGTCACCACCGGCGAGGACATCCAGCGGCTGCGCGAGACCGCCCGGCTGTTTCTGGAAGTGAACATGGGCGGCACCGCCATCGGCACCGGCATCTGCGCCGATCCTCGCTACCCCCAGGTAGTGGTGGAGGAGCTCCGCCGGGTCACCGGCCTGGAGATCGTCCTGGCCGAGAACCTGGTGGAGGCCACGCCGGACACCGGCGCCTTCGTGATGTTCTCCGGCGTCGTCAAGCGGGCAGCGGTGAAGCTCAGCAAGCTCTGCAATGACCTGCGCCTGCTCAGCAGCGGCCCCCGCTGCGGCTTCGGCGAGATCAACCTGCCCCCCATGCAGCCCGGCAGCAGCATCATGCCCGGCAAGGTGAACCCGGTGATCCCCGAGGTGGTGAATCAGGTGGCGTATCAGGTCATCGGCAACGACCTGACCATCACCCTCGCCGCCGAAGCCGGCCAGCTCCAGCTCAACGTCATGGAGCCCATTCTGGCCTACAGCCTGGCTACCAGCCTCCGCACCCTCACCGCCGCCGTGAATGTCCTCAACACGAAGTGCATCGTGGGAATCACCGCCAACCGCGAGCGCTGCCTGGAGTTGGTGGAACACAGCATCGGCATCGTCACCGCCGTCATGCCCGCCATTGGCTACAAGAAAGCCACCGAGGTGGCCAAGGAGGCCCTGGAGACCGGTGTCTCCGTGCGGGAGCTGATCCTGCGCAAGGGCTACCTGACCCCCGCCGAGCTCGACGAGGCCTTCAGCCTTGAGGCCATGACCCAGCCCCGACCCATCCGGTAGGCGGCCACCCCCCCGAGGGTGCCTGGCACACTCCGATGCCCGGCCCGCCAGAGGTCTGGTTAAACTGGTTGGCGAACCCCTTTATTCGACAGCCTTTTTCACCATCGGGAGCCCCCTCATGACGCTCGAGAAAAAGATCGAGACCCTGAAAGCCAAGCACGCCCAGGCCCTGGCCGGCGGCGGCGAGGCCCGGATCAAGAAGCAGCACGAGGGCGGCAAGCTGACGGCCCGCGAGCGGGTGGCGGCCTTCCTCGACGAGGGCTCCTTCGAGGAGATGGATGCCCTGATGGTGCACCGCACCGAAGGCGTGGAGAAGATCCCCGGCGACGGCGTGATCACGGGCTTCGGCCGCGTGGACGGCCGTCCCGTGGCCATCTTCGCCCAGGACTTCACGGTGTTCGGCGGCTCCCTCAGCGAGGCCTATGCCAAGAAGATCTGCAAGGTCATGGACCTGGCCATGAAGGTGGGCTGCCCCGTCGTCGGCCTCAACGACAGCGGCGGCGCCCGCATCCAGGAAGGCGTGGTCTCCCTGGGCGGCTACGCGGACATCTTCCTGCGCAACACCCTGGCCAGTGGCGTCATCCCCCAGATCAGCCTCATCATGGGCCCCTGCGCCGGCGGCGCAGTCTACAGCCCCGCCATCACCGACTTCATCACCATGGTGAAGGGCACCAGCTACATGTTCGTGACCGGTCCGGACGTCATCAAGGCCGTCACCCATGAAGAGGTCACCAAGGAAGAACTGGGCGGCGCCCACACCCACTCCGCCAAGAGTGGCGTGGCCCACTTCGTCACCGCCAGCGACCTGGCGGCCCTGGCCCACACCCGGGAGCTGCTGTCCTTCCTGCCCAGCAACAACCTGGGCGAGGCCCCCCGCCGGGCCTCCAAGGCCCAGATGCCCCTGGAGAACCCCGACCTCGACAAGATCGTGCCGGACGATCCCAGCAAGCCCTACGACATCCGCGACATCATCCGCGGCGTGGTGGACGACGCCCACTTCTTTGAGGTGCACGAGGCCTTCGCCCCCAACCTGGTGGTGGGCTTTGCCCGCATCGAGGGCCGTAGCATCGGCATCGTCGCCAACCAGCCGGCCTTCTATGCCGGCGTGCTGGACATCGCCTCCAGCGAGAAGGGCGCCCGCTTCGTGCGCTTCTGCGACGCCTTCAACATCCCGCTCATCACCTTCGAGGACGTGCCCGGCTTCCTGCCGGGCGTCACCCAGGAGCATGGCGGCATCATCCGCCACGGGGCCAAGCTCCTCTTCGCTTTCTGCGAGGCCACGGTGCCCAAGATCACCGTCATCACCCGCAAGGCCTACGGCGGAGCTTACTGCGTCATGGCCAGCAAGCACATCCGGACGGACTTCAACTTCGCCTATCCCACCGCCGAGATCGCCGTCATGGGCGCCGAGGGGGCGATGAATGTGCTCCACGGCAAGGCCATCGCCAGTGCGCCGGATCCCGCCGCCAAGAAGGCGGAGCTGGTGGCCGACTACAACGAGAAGTTCGCCAACCCCTACATCGCCGCCGAGTTCGGTTTCGTGGATGAGGTCATCCTCCCTCGCGAGACCCGCATGAAGCTGGTGAAGGCCCTGGCTTTCCTGGAGACCAAGCGCGACAGCATGCCGCCGAAGAAACACGGGAATATCCCTCTTTAGGCCTTGCGGCACAAGCGGTAGGATGCGGGAACCACTTCCTGGAGTTCCCGTGCGACTGCTTGCCTGCTGCCTGCTGGCCCTCCCCCTCTTCTCCCAGGCCATGGATGAGGCCACCCTCCGGGGCGACCCCAAGCGCCTCGCCGCCGCGTGTGCGGACCGGGCGCGCCTGCTGCGCCCCAAGGACGCCAAGATGCTCGCCGAGTATGGGCGATCCTTCCTGGCGGCAGGCGAACGCGCCAAGGCCGAGGAGTGCTTCCAGGCCGCCCGCCTTGAGAGTCCCAAGGACGCCGACGTCCACCGCCTCATCGCCGTCGCCTGGCTGCGGGGCAACCAGCGCGCCGAGGCCCTGAAGGCCATCTCTGACATGCAGGCTGTGGATCCCAAGGCCAAGAATGCCTTCACGCGGGCCGCGGTGAATCTGCAGGACTTCGGCTTTGCCAAAGAGGCCGACACGCTCATGGAGCGGGCCTGGATCCTGGATCCTTCGGACTGGCAGAACTGCATCCTCTTCGGCCGCTCCGCTCTGCGGAAGGCCCGGCGGGATGCGGCCGCCAAGTGGTTCTCCCGGGCGACTCAGGCCAAGCCCTCGGAGGAGCGCATGTGGAACGCCGTCGCCCTGGCCTACGCCGACCACGGCGCCGAACCCAACTAGGTATCCACTCCCAGGAGTCCCGTGCGCGCCACCCTGCTGCTCTTCACAACCCTCAGTCTTGCCGGCCAGAGCGCTGCCCCGTTGCCGGGCCTTGCCTCCTTCGATGAGGCCTTCTTCGCTGGTGACCGGCGCGCCGTCCTCGAGGCCTGCGCGGACAAAGCCCGCTCCCTCAAGCCCAAGGACGCGAAGTACCTCGCAGAGTGCGGCCGGGCCTATCTGGCGGCCCTCGACAAACCCAAAGCCGAGGCCGTCTTCCGAGAGGCTGAGCTGCGGGAACCCAAGGATGGCCTGGTGCTACGCCTCATCGCCCAAGCCTGGCTCAAGCATGGCTACAAGAGCGAGGCCCTGGAGGGCTACGGCAAGATCCTCCAGCGCGACCCAAAAAACAAAGAGGCGGTCAGCCTGGCCGGCGCGGACCTGGCTGAAGTGGGCCTGGTCAACGAGGCCGAGCGGTACATGGCCGTGATGACCCTGTTGGACAAGGATGCCTGGGAGCGCTTCCTGCAGTTCGGGCGCGCGCTGCTGGTCGCCGGGCAGCGCAAGAAGGCGGCGACCTGGTTCGCCCGGGCCGCCTCCCTGAAACCCAACGAGGAAAAGCTGTTCCTAGAGCTCTCCCGCATCTTCGCCGAGACCCAGAGCGTCATGTAATGCCGGCCTATCTGCGAAAAATCTTCCTGGGCGCCGAAGGCGACCTCCGCAATGGCTGGAAGGTGCTGGGCTACTTCCTGCTGGTGGCGGCCGTGGGGCAGCTTCTCTCGCCCTTGTACCGCCTGCTGCCCCTCCACCTCCGGGCTGCGCTGCCCGGCCAGTGGGTCGGGGCTCTGGCCTGCCTCGCGGCCGCCTGGTGCTTCCTCCGCACCGAGGGCGCCCCCCTGAGTGCCCTCGGCCTCCGGTTCAATGGGCGCTTCCTGGGCCACCTGGTTCTCGGCACCCTGGGTGGCTGCGCCCTCATCGTGACCACCGCAGGCCTGGTCTGGTTCCTGGGCGGCCTGCACTGGACGCGCACGCCAGGGGTGGGTCTTGACACCCTCGCCAGGGCCGGGTGGCTCTTCCTCGCCATCGCCGCCTTCGAGGAGCTACTCTTCCGGGGCTACGCTTTCCAGCGGGCGGCCCGGGGGCTCGGCTTCACGGGTACCCAGGCGGCCTTCGCCCTGCTCTTCGCCCTGCTCCACTGGGGCAATCCCGGCATGACCGGCGCGATCAAGGCCTGGGCCACGGTGAACATCGCCCTGGCGGCGCTGCTACTGGGTTTCTGCTGGCGCCGCACCGGGAGCCTCGCCCTGCCCATCGGGGTGCACCTCGGCTGGAACTGGACCCAGGGCAGCCTGCTGGGTTTCGGTGTCAGCGGCACCGCCAGCCAGGGCTGGTGGACACCGGCCTTTCACGGCCGGCCCGAGTGGCTGACCGGCGGCGCCTTCGGCCTAGAAGCCAGCCTGCCGGGGGTGCTCGTGTGCGGGACGGCGGTGCTGGGGCTGTGGGCCTGGAAGGGCGCTACCGGCGGTGCTTCCACTGCTTCGGAGTCTTGATCCCGGCCCCCATTACCAGACGCATCTCGCTGGTGGGCACAAAGCCCATGCGCTGATACATGCCTTCGGCTTCCAGGCTGGCGTGGAGCTCCATGATCTCAATGCCCAGATCCCGCGCCAGATCCAGCGCGGCGTCCGTGATGTGCCCCGCCAGACCCTTCCGACGGTGGGTCGGCAGCGTGTAGAGGTTGAAGAGGTAGCCGCGCACGGAGAGTGGGGTCACCGGCGTGGGCAGCGTGTCTTTCAGTAGCAGCAGGACACTGACCACGGCGCGCCCGTCTTCCTCGAGGAGCAGGCCGCGGCACTGGCCGGTCACCAGCCAGCTGCGAAGCTGGGTGCGGAAAGCCTCGGCCATGCGCTTCAGGCCCTCCTCGGTGCCCATCTCCATGTCGCGGAACATGGCGATGCGGTGGGCCACGTGGGTCTCGAGGTCGGCGAGGGTGGAGGGACGCAGTGTCGGACTCATGCAAACAGTGTAGGCGGTATCCTGAGCCATGCACTATTCAGCACTTTCGTCCGGATCCAAGGGCAACTGCCATGCCCTGTCGGATGGCGAGCGGACCCTGCTCATCGACGCGGGCATCTCCCTGCGGCAGATCCGGGAGCGGCTCGAGTCCGTCGGGGGCGACTTCGGCACCATCCAGGCCCTGGCCCTGACCCACGAGCACTCCGACCACGTCAGCGCCCTGGGGGTCCTCCTCCGGCGCACCTCCTGGGCCATCCTGGCCACGGCGGACACACGCCGGGCCGTGGAACAGGGTCAGCACCTGGAGCTTCCCGCCGAGCGCTGGATCGAGGTGGAAGCGGGCCACGCCCTGGACTGGGAAGGCTGGCGCGTGCTGCCCTTCGCCATCCCCCACGATGCCGCCGATCCTGTGGCCTATCGTGTGGAGGCTGGCGGCTTGGCCTGCGCTGTGGTCACCGACCTGGGCCACCCCACGGCCCTGGTGGCGGACCACCTCCGGGACCTGGACCTGCTTGCGTTGGAGGCCAACCATGACGTGGACATGCTGCGGGAGGGGGACTACCCACCTCACCTCAAGGCCCGGATCCTGAGCCGGGTCGGCCACCTCAGCAATGCCTCCATGGCGGAGCTGCTGGCCCGGGTCTGCTCGCCCCGCCTGCGGCTGCTCATCCTGGCCCACCTGAGCGAGTCCAACAACCACCCTGACTTGGCCCGGTTCGCGGCGGAAGAGATCCTCCAGGGCACCTCGGTGGCCCTGCACGTCGCCCACCAGCGGAATCCCCTGGCTCTCGCCCTCCCCTCTGTCTGAGGATCACCTGATGTTTCGGTACGCTGCCGCCCTGCTCCTCCTTGTCCTGCCCGCCCTGGCCCAGGCGCCGCCACCCCTGCGCGAGGTGGTGGAGCGCTTCGACGCGGCCCAAGCCCAGGTCCAGACCCTCCAGTGCCCCTTCACCCTCACCCTGCGCCGGGCCCTGCTCAAGACGCCCTCGGTGACCCGGGGGACTCTCTCTCTCCAGGGCTCCGAGTTCGCCCACTTCGCCTTTCAGCCCCCGGATGACCTGATCCTCCACCTGACCCCCAAGGCGCTCATCTCCTACAGCCCCGAGGCCAAGGAGGGGGAGCTCATGAAGATCGGGATCATCAAGAACTCCGACCGGAAGTTCCTGGGCCTGGGGCAGAAGCTCAGCTACCTCTCCGACTACTTCCAGATCGAGGTGGGAGAGGCCAAGGTCGGTGCCGCCACCTGGCTGCTGGCCCTGACCCCACGGACCCTCTCCCTCCGGAAGCGGATGCAGGCCGTGAACCTCTGGGTGGACAAGGAGACCTGGCTGCCCCGGCAGATCCAGTGGATCGAGCGGAGCGGTGACTCCTGGCTGCTGGAGCTGGGCGCCCTGCGGATCAACCAGGCCCTGCCCGCCGCCGTCACCGGCTTCAAGCTGCCCGAGGGCATTCCTCTGAGGAGTGAGTTCAGCTTCTTCGCCACACGGAAAAAGTAGAGCTACACTGCTAGCTTCCCGAGGGCCCGATGATTGTGATGTGCCCTGCCTGCCAGGCCCGCTTCCAGTATGACGACAGCCGCTTCGGCGCGGCCGCCTCCAAGCGGTTCAAGTGTCCGAAGTGCAGCCATGTCTTCGAGGTCATCAACCCGGCCATGGCGCCGCCGCCAGCGGAAGAGACCCTCTCCCGACCCATCACCAGCGCCTTGCCGGAGGAGGCTCCCGCGCCGCCTCCGGTGCCCACGGCCCGGACCACCGCCAAGCGTGACCGGGACTCCATGCTGTTCGCGGCGGGCATCCAGGGCCTCGGCATTCCGGCAGGGCTCCGCTTCAGCCTCGCCTTCCTGACGGGTCCCCAGGCCAGCATGGTCCACGTGCTCCAGGGCCCTGAGACCGTCATCGGCCGCGAGGAAGGCGATGTGATCACCCAGGACCCTGAGACCTCCCGCCGCCATGCCCTGCTGGAGATCCACCCGGATGGCTCAGTCTGGATCAGCGACCAGCAATCCACCAACGGCACCCTGGTCAACGGAGAGCGGATCACGGCCCCGGTCCAGCTCAGCAGCCAGCAAGAGTTCACCTGCGGCAACAGCACGTTCATGCTGCTGGTGCGCAATACCGATGAATTCCCCTTGAACTGAGACCTGATGCCATGACGCCCGACACCTACGAGTCCTACCTGCTCCAGGCAGAAGCGCTCTTCGCCGAGGGGGAGGTCGTCAAGGCGGGCCAGATCTGGCAGGCCATTCTCAAGCAGCAGCCCACCCACGCGGTGGCCCGCGAGCGGCTCATGGCCGTGCGGGCGCGCCTGCAGGCCATCCATGAGACCGAGACCCGGGAGCCCGCTCGCTCCTCCGGGCCGCCGCCGGCCGACCCCAACCAGGGCCATCCTTTACCCCCGGCCACCGAGCGGCTCCTCGCCGATGGCTGCACCCTTTACGACATGGGCCAGCTTGAGGATGCCCTCCTGAAGTGGGATGAGCTGCTGCGCCTGGAGCCGAACCACGCCTTGGCCCGGGGCTACGCCAACGGCGCC
>Ga0194053_10001063_pt1 | contig 18397 bp, 14 predicted proteins | sample SepL228m_MetaG_FD_161684 | JGI IMG/M metagenome (GOLD analysis project Ga0194053, IMG submission 161684) | Anoxic zone freshwater microbial communities from boreal shield lake in IISD Experimental Lakes Area, Ontario, Canada - Sep2016-L227-8m | ecosystem: Environmental > Aquatic > Freshwater >... | reverse complement strand
GCCCCGCTCAGTCGGGGCGGCGATGTGGACCTGAGCCTCTTGCCTCTTGTTTGCGCTCGACGCGCCACCCCGGCGGCGACAGAGCGCCGCAGCCACAGCAAACCGCAACTTCGGAGTTCGGGTTCAGCGAACACAGAGCGGGGCGGCAACATTCCGATTCTTTGCGTCTCGTCCCCCCCCGACGGAAGGAGGGGGGAACGCCATTATCCCGGCAATTCTATTGCCGGGATGGCCTCGGAGTTGCGCCCACAAGTAAGTGCGTTCCCAATCAGGGAGATTGGGAACGAGCACCTCACTCGGCGCGGCGCCGCTCACCGGACTTCCGCAAATGCGCGACCGAATGCCTCGAGCAGGTCGGTCGCGCTGAGCGATTCCTGGCTGCGGGCGTTATTGGAGGCCTCGATCTCTGCGGCGCGACCGCAGAGCCATGCCGCAAGGCGCGCGGCATCGAAAAGCGGTAGGCCCTGCCCCGCCAGCGCGGCACACGTCCCGGTGAGCACGTCTCCCATTCCACCGGAGGCCATGCCGGGATTGCCGGTGCTGTTGTAGGAGTAATGACAAGCCACCTTTCCCAGGGCGGGCTGGATTGCCATCTGGGCCACCAAGGTTCGCGCGCCTTTTAGCAACAGCGCGGGAAGGGCTCCGTGTTCGGCAAGATCCAGGAGGAAGCGTTCGGCGGCGTCTTTACGCGAATAAAGATCGAAGTCCGCAAAGAGCCGCCGCATCTCGCCGGGATGCGGCGTAAGCAAGCGCGGGCCGACGACTCGGTGGAGCACGTTCAGATGGCCTGCGAGCGCATTGAGCGCATCGGCATCGACCACCATCGGGCCGGGAAAGTGCTCGGTCAGCGCGAGAATCGCCTCGGCGTTTTCGCGCCCCAGGCCGGGACCAATCGCCAGCACATCGAGCGTGTGTTCGAGCACCTCGTGATAGTTCCCCAGTGGCGCGACCATCACCTCCGGCATGACGGCGGGCACAATCAGCGGGTAAATATCCGTCGTCACAAAAAGCGTCACCAACCCGGCCCCGGCTCGGACCGCGGCATTGGCCGCCATGATGGCCGCACCCGTCAGGCCACGCGAACCGGCGACGATCCCGACCCTGCCGCAATCGCCTTTGTGCGTGCTGAAGGCGCGGGCCGGGAGCAGGCCCGACAAGCTCGCAGGCGTGGCCACCGACTCCAAAGACGCGCCGGATTCGGACGCAAGCAGTTCGGGCAACGGCAGCACAGCCAGCCGCCCCACGTAATCGAGCGCCGAGTCCGCCAGCAATCCGCGCTTGGGGACGCCTATGGTGAGGGTGAAATCGGCAACCACCGTCTCGGAGTCCGCCGTGCCGGTGTCGCCGTCGAGCCCGGTGGGGATATCGATCGCGAAAACGGCCGCCCCAATTTCGCGCCGGAGTTGGTTGATCTTCATGGTTGCCGCGCGAATCGGATCGCGGAGCCCCGGCGAGCCACCGATGCCCAGCAGGCCATCTAAAATCACAGTCGGGCCGCTCAGCAGGCGCTCTGGAGACTTCGCGGCATCAGCAAAGGGCAGAGCGTTGCGGGCGTGGTCAGAGCGAAGGTCCAGATTCGCCTCCAGCGCCCGCAGCTTGGTGAGCGTCAACTCGGCGAGCTGTTCCCGGGGAAAGGCCGCCTCCATTTCGATCTCCCAACCGCACTCAAGCAGGTGCCGCGCGGCCACCAGCGCATCGCCCCCGTTGTGGCCTTTACCGAATACCACGAGGCAACGGCCCGGCTCAGGGAAGAACTGCCGCACGGCTCCCGCGATGCGCGCCCCGGCCTCGTCCATGAGCGATTCCGCCGTGATGCCCCTGGCAAACGCGCGCTCCTCGATCTGCTTCATTTCCGCACAGGTTGCGATCATAGTGAAAGTTTCCGGGTCACTTCCACGAGCTTGCCAGCCAGGGCGGCGACCGATTTCTGTTTGCGTTCGTCCTTGAGGGAACCGTCCGGATTAAACGCCTCGTGAGCCTTGGGAACCGAGACTTGGTCCGGGATCACGTGAACCCCGATGTTGCCCAGCATGGAGCGAACATGCACCAGCGCACGCAGCCCGCCGAGCGCGCCCGGCGAAGCGCTCATGAGTGCGCACGTTTTGCCGGTGTAAGCAATGAGGGAGGGTTCGTCTTCGGTCTCCTCGCGCGAGGCCCAGTCGATGGCGTTCTTGAGCGCTGCACTCATGGAACTGTTGTATTCCGGCGAGGAAATAAGAAAGCCGTGATGGCTGATGAAAAGCTGCTTTAGCTTCTTCGCGTTTTCCGGGAGGCCATGGGCCAGTTCGTCGTCCTGATTCAGGATGGGCATGGGGAAATCGAGGAGATCGATGTAAGTAACCTCCGCCCCGGCGGCCCGCGCGGCCTCAACGCCGATTTTCGCGAGCATTTTGTTATAGGACGCAGCGCGGAGGCTGCCGGCAAACGCGAGAATTCGTGGTTTTTCAGGCATAATCGTTTCCCCAAAAATCGGTGGCTGGGACGGTTATGGACTCAACCAATGCGGTCCACCCACTGTTTCGCGGCGCGGAGGAGTTCGACCGCGTTGCCGAGCCGGAGCTTGATTTTCAAATTTTCGCGATAGGTCTCGACGGTTTTCCCGCTCAACCGGAGTTCCAGGGCGATTTGTTTGGTGCTCAGTCCTGCGCCGAGGAGCCGGTAAACATGCAACTCCCGGTTGGAGAGCGGCGGACTGGCTTCGGGCACCAGCAACTTGCAGGGCTCCGTCGCCAACCCTTTTTCGGAAAGCAGCACCTTCATTCGTCCGCTGAGATAAATCTGCCCAGCCAGCACGCCCCGCGCCGCACAGAGCACCTCTTCAGAGGACTCCCTTTTCATGATGTACCCGGCGGCCCCCGCCCGGAGCGCCCGCTCGGCATAGATCAGCTCGTCGTGCATCGAGATGACCAGGATAAGAATCCCCGGGCGCAGGGCTCGGATTTGTTTGATCAGTTCCAGCCCGTCGGAGTTCCCGAGCATCAGATCCAGGATGATCAGGTCCGGCGGCGGGTCGTCGTTCACCGCCAGGATGGTGCCGCCCACGCTGTCGGCCTCGCCGCAAAGCAGCATATCCGGTTGGCTGGAAATCAACTGAGCCAGCCCGCCGCGCAGCAACGGGTGGTCATCGACGATCAGGACGCGCATCTTACGACAAGGGCTGGATTCCGGCATAAGCAAGCGTAAGAGTGAATCATTCGACAGCGGTTGCAAGCTAAACGGCATAACGCAGCAGACCGTCCATGCCGTCCATGCCGTCCATGCCGTCCATGCCGTCCATGCCGTCCATGCCGTCCATGCCGTCCATAAAGTCCATCTCGTCCACGAAGGGAGGGAGACTGCAATGGACTAAATGAACTGAATGGACTAAATGGACGGATAACTTTCAGACCTATGCACATTCAGGACATCTTCCGTGAGCATCCGACCACGTTTTCGTTCGAGTTTTTCCCGCCGAAAACCGCGGAAAGCGCCGAGGCTCTTTACCAGACCATCCGTGAGTTGGAGGGGTACCTGCCGCATTTTGTTAGCGTGACTTACGGGGCGGGCGGCTCCACCCGGGAACTCACTCATGACCTGGTGCTGCGCATCAAACACGAATCCAAGCTCGATCCCGTCCCTCACCTTACCTGCGTCTGCCACAAGGAGGCCGAGATTGCCTCGATCCTGACGCGCTACGCCGCCGAGGGGGTCGGCAACATTCTCGCGCTCTGCGGCGATCCACCCCGCACGGACGGTTACTGCAAGGGAAACGACGATTTCCAACGGGCGATCGACCTCGTGAAGTTCATCCGCAAGTTCAACGATTCCGGGGTGCATCCGGATCGGCGCGGATTCGGGGTCGGCGTGGCGGGATTCCCGGAAGGACACCCGGCCACCCCCAACCGGTTGCTGGAAATGGATTACCTCAAAGAGAAGGTGGATGCCGGGGCCGACTACATCGTCACCCAACTCTTCTTTGAAAACCGCGACTTTTACGATTTCCGCGATCGTTGCGAACTGGCGGGGATTCGGGTGCCGATCATTGCGGGCATCATGCCGGTGACCTCGCTTAGCGGTCTTAAAAAAATGGCGGAGTTGGCTGGGGGCACAAAATTTCCAGCGAAGCTCTTGCGGGCGCTTCAGCGTTGCGAAAACGACGCGGAGCGGGTGACTCGCGTTGGCATTCACTACGCCTCTGAGCAGTGCCTGGACCTGCTGGAGAACGACGTGCGGGGGATCCATTTTTACACGCTGAATCGCTCGGATGCGACGCGCCAGATTTTCGCCAGCCTGGGCCTGCAAAACTCGCGATTCGCGAAGAACGCAGGGTGAATCTTACCGCCGTGCTGTAGCCGCCCCGCTCAGTCGGGGCGGCGATGTGGACCTGGAACTGATGCTTCCCCGACGCGACCAGAGCGTCGCATCTACAGGGGATGGCCGCGCTGGAAGCGGATATTTGTGCTTTACACACAGCGCGAAGAGGAATGACCTGAAGTCCGACTCGGCCATTTTAGTTATGAAAGCAAAAATCCAACTCGCTTCAGCATTAACCATCGCTTGTCTCGCCTCGGGCTGCGTTGTTCCCGGTCCTTATTACGCCGGCCCCATTGAAGGCGGCCCGATTGAATACGGAGCTCCGGTCGAAGTCGTCCCGGAATACCCTGGCGAAATCGTAGTTCCCGAGGTCGTGATCATCGAAAACGGGGTTCGCCATGACCGCTATTTTTACGAACGGCACCCCGAATATTACCACAGAGACCGGATGCGGTATCCTGCCCGGTTTGCTCCAAGGTATTCCGATCACCACAACCATGACCGGGACCGTTATTCCGGGCATTCCGATCAACGGCCTTCCGGCCATGATCGGAATTGGGGGTCACACGCTGTTGTTGAGAGGCCAAGCGAACCGACGCGCTCAAGTCACGCGCCAGCCGAAGATGCAAAAGCCAAAAAGAAGCATCACGGCGACAGTGACCGGGATCACTAGTTTACCGCGAAGAATCGGACTTCATCATCTTCCCGGCCATAATCAGGCCGGCCTTTTGCAGCTCGATCTGGTTTTGCTGAAACAGATCGAGCTGCTTAATTAATTCACATCTCGCAGGACTGTGCCGCCGCGCCGATGTTCCGCATCGGAATTCCGGAAACCGGCGATGGAATTGCTGAGGTCGCGACGGAGTCCTCGTTGCGTTGAAATTTCTCGGGCGCGCTGCACCAACTGCTCCCGCGTCATCTCTTGCTTGCGAGGAAGGGCGAGGAAAATCTTCGTGCCGGGAACTGGCACGTCCAAGATATAGACCTCCTCAAAAGCCTCCCTGTAGGTCAGGAGCATATCGTCGTAGAGCCGGTTGATGGCTCGACCCCAGACATTCGCAACGGCGATTCCCTCCGGTGTAAGGGCGTTGCGGACTGATGTAAGAAACTCCAGCGTGAGCAGATGCCGGGGAATGGATTCCGAGTCGAAGCTGTCCAAAATGATGAGATCATATCGGCTGCGGCAGTTTTCAATGAAGTCTCTTCCGTCCTCCACGAAAACATGCATCCGCGCGTCTTCCGTGAACCCGCAATAGGTCTTCGCAACCTCCAGCACCTCCTCGTCGATTTCGACCACATCGACCGCGAGTTCCGGAAAGCGACTGTGGAAAAATCCGGGGGCCGTTCCGCCGCCAAGCCCTACGATCAGGATGCGCACGGGCTTTTCCACAAAGGCAAGGCAAAGGGGTAGGACGCTGGCATACGGAAGCTCAAAGTGTTCCGGGTCGCCCAGCTTCACAATGCTCTGGGGGACGCCATCGTGCCCGAAGCGCAACGTGCGCAAGCCGACGTCGTCCTCGGTGACTACGATCTGGTTGAATGCTGAATGCCGGGCCAGCAGGACTCTTTCGCTCATGAGAGGTGGAGGCTATGCATTTTTTGACAGGATTAACATGATTTCCAGGATTATCAGGATTTTACGTGAAGCCCGCCAAGTCGGTCAGCGATCCGAAAATCCTAATCCTGTAAATCATGTCAATCCTGTTAATCCTGACTCGAAAATTTAATGGTTGCTTTGAAGCGCCCCCAAAGGCGGTGGAGGGCCACCGCACTCCAAGGCGCTTCGCGCATCGCTATCGGTAGCGCGCGAGCGCCTTGGAGTGCGGCAGTCCTCTGCCGCCTTCGCGCGTAGAAAGGATTCACGAAATTCCACCACCGCTTCGGTCGCGACACCGACTATTTTCATGCCCGCGTGGAGCCCACGCTTGCGGGGCATGGGTATCTGTCTAAAAAAATGAGATTATTCACTATGCTCACGTATCTGAGAGCTCACAACTTTCGATCCTCCATCCTGAGTTTATTTTCTTTCTCGAAAAACGCATACTGAGTCTCGCATTTCGAACAAATTGCGTGAACTGTTTGCACAAGTCTTTTATGTTCCTCCACCAGCGACTCTTGCGTAGTACGCCCGCAAGTTGGCCAAGTGGTGCTCCGGCCGGAACCGGGCGTCCCAGGCTTCGCGGGCCTGAATGCCGAAGCGGTGCAGGCGCTCTCGGTCTTTGAGCAGAGAGGCGACGGCTTCAATAAACGCATTTCGCTTGCCAAATTCGACGGCGATGCCGGTCCGCCCATTCTCGAGCCACTCGTTGACTCCGCTATTCTGGAACGCGACCACCGCTTTGCCGTGCGCCATGGCATACACGCCCGCCAGGCCGAGCGGTTCGTTCCAAAGCGACGGCATCACGACCAGCGCGGCTTGATGAAAAAGCTGACTCCATTGCAGCCGGCTCACCTCGCCCATGATCCGGATGCGTTCGCTCAGGCCCTGTCGCGCGACGTATTCCTCAAGGGCGGGCTGAAGCTCGCCTCCGCCTCCGGCAAAGAGGATGTCCACATCGTCGGGGAGTCGCTCAATGTTGCGGACCAACAGCCACACGCCTTTGTGCCGCACCAGCCCGCCAGGGTGAAGAATCAGGCGGCGGGATGTGAGTGGAGGGCGTTTGGCTTCCTCTGGTTCCGGTGCGTAGAGAGGCAAGTGCTCGATCCGGCTGGGTTCGATGCCGTTGCGAATGAGGTTCTCCTTAAGCATCCCGCTGGCCACTTGCAATCCGGGGTGTGCCCGGAGTAAGGCGAGCGAACGGCTGACCCGGCTATAGCGCACCAGATTCCGCACCGGGTCGGGCGCCCCGCATCCGCACAAGGCGTGCAAGGCTAGACAAGCTGGCCCGTGCGCGCGCTGGCATGGTTTGCGGGGCCAGGCATGGGTCATCTGCTGGCCGGAGCAAAAGAACTGGTGATTGTGAATCCAGCGAACGGTCGGCGCCCGCGCCGCCAGCCAGGGATCGAGGCGCAAATTGGGCGCGCCGTGGATCTGGACGATGTCTGGCTTGAAGTCATCCACGATCGCCTCCAGCCGCGTGCGAACCTCGACCTCCGAGGCGTTCATTTTGCGCAGGTGTTCAAAAATATAGCCCGTGCCGCGAAATTCCGATTTCGGCTCCCGGCTATGCACGAGGCCGACAATATCCCCGGAGGCGCGCAGCCGCGCCGCCACCCCGAAGACGTAATGATTCATCTCCCCGCCCACCGGAGCTGCCGCTTCGTTGAGGATGAGGATTCTCATTTCTTCGGGTTGAGCAATTCCCGCGCGTGGGCCAGCGCGGAATCGGTTTTGCCGCCGAGCATCCGGGCGATCTCTTCCACCCGCGCCTCTCCGCTCACCTCGGTCAGCGACGAAAGGGTGCGCTCTTTTTTGAATTCTTTGGTGACGACAAACTGGGTGGCCGCAGCCGCTGCGACTTGCGGCAAATGGGTGATGCAGAGCACTTGGTGGCGGGCCCCAAGCGACCGCATCTTCGCGCCGACCGTATGCGCGATTTCGCCGCCGACGTTCGCATCGATCTCATCGAAAACGAGCAGGGCGATGGTGTCTTGCCCGGCCAGCGACGATTTCACCGCCAGCATGACGCGGGAAATTTCCCCGCTGGAGGCGATGGCTTTGAGCGGCTTGGCGGGTTCGCCCGGATTCGGGGCAAAGAGGAACTCCGCGGTTTCCAACCCCCGGTGAGCGGGATGCTCCAAGGCGATCAGCGAAATCTCAAACTCGCTCTTTTTGAAGCCAAGATTGCGAAGCTGGCTGCGAACGTCGGCGGCCAACTTCGGAGCGGCTGTCGAGCGCAGGGCGGAAAGCTTTTTGCCGACGGCAAGCATCGCACAACGCGCGGCTTCGATTTCACTCGCGAGCCGCTGGAGTTCTTCGCCCCTGGACTCGATTTTCCGGAGCCGATCCGCAGCCTGTTCCCCGAACGCGATCACATCCGGCACGGTGCGGCCATATTTTCGTTTGAGCGACTCGATGAGCGTCACGCGCTCCTCGAGTTCCGCGAGTTGGCCGGGATCGAGGTCCAGCTTGTCGGCATACCGCTGCACCGACCGGGCCACGTCTTCGAGTTCCGCCAATGCACCGGTATGGGTTTGGGCAAAGGGAGCGGTCGAGGGGTCGAGTTTTTCGAGTTCGCGAAACAATCGGGTTACTTCGGCCAGTCCCGCCAGCAGCGCGTCGTCGGCATCCACCAGCCGCTGGGTGATCTGCGTGGCAAGTTCAATGAGCCGCCGGCTGTTGCTGGCAACGTGGTAGCGTGCCACCAGTTCGGTTTCTTCATCCTCGCGGAGAGCTGCCGCGTCGATCTCGCGCGACTGATGCCGCAGCAGATCCAGCTCGCGCTCAAGGGCGGATTCGCTGGTGGAAAGCGCCTCGTGCTCGGCGATCAATCCGTTAAGTTTGCGGTAAGCCGCCTCGTAATCGCGTCGCACGCCGATGGCGCCAGCGAACGAATCGAGCAGTTCGAGCTGCTTTTCGACCGAGAGCAGCGATTGGTGGTCGTGCGGGCCATGAAGATCCACGAGCGAGTCGCCGAGTTCCTTCAACACCGCCAGGGTGGTGGCGCTGGCGTTGATGAACTGCCGGTTGGTTCCGCTGTGGGCAAACGTGCGCTTGACGATCAGTTCGTTGGCCTCGCACGGTTCCACCCCCTGCTCTTCCAGCCACGGGTTGAGCGAAGCGGCATCGTCGAGCTCGAACACCGCCTCGACCGTGCAACTCTCCGAGCCGGTGCGGATGAGCGACCGCTCGGCTCGTTCGCCGAGAATCAGTTTCAGCGCGCCAAGAATGATCGATTTGCCGGAGCCGGTCTCCCCGGTTACGGCGATAAAGCCGCGACTGATGCGCCATTCGAGTTCTTCGACGAGCGCCAGATTGCGGATTCTGAGGGAAGTGAGCGTTGCGGGCACGTCTGGATTATGTAGAGTGAGCGCGATTTTTCAACTGTGACCATCATGGCTGGGTTAAAGATTACATTTTTGGGGACCGGCACCTCGCAAGGCGTGCCGATGATCGGCTGCGAATGCGCGGTTTGCCGCTCGGACGATCCGCGCGACCAACGGACGCGCTCCTCCATTTATGTGGAAACTCCCGAGGCGGCCTGGGTGGTCGATACCGGCCCGGAGTTCCGAGTCCAATGCCTGCGCGAAGGGGTCAGCCGCGTCGATGCGGTCATCTACACCCACGCCCACACCGACCACGTCATGGGCTTTGACGACCTTCGCCGCTTCAGCCAGCCCGAGCGGCCGCTGCCGATCTACGCCGGACCGGAAACGATGGACGATCTGAAGCGCATCTTTGATTTTGCGTTCAATGGGAAAAATTTCTTCCCGGGGTATCTTCGGCCAGACCCGCGGGTGATCGAAACGCCCTTTCAGATCGAGAAAACGACGATTACCCCGCTGCCGGTGACCCATGGCAGGGCGAAGGTCAACGGCTACCTTTTTGAGCGCGACGGACGTCCGCTGGCGGCGTATTTGAGCGATTGCAAGACGATCCCCGATGCGGTCGTGGAACGGATCAGCGGAGTGAAGGTGCTCATTTTGGACGCGCTCAGGCATTCGCCGCATCCCACCCACATGAATGTGGAGGAAGCCCTGGCCTATGCCGCCCGCGTCAAACCCGGCCAGACTTGGTTTACCCACATCTGCCACGAGCTTGGCCATCAGCAAACCGAACCCGGACTACCGGAAACCGTTCGGCTCGCTTATGATGGCCTTCGCCTCGAAATTTGATTTTTTGAATGAAGCATCTATCCCAATTCCGCCCCTTTCCCATAATTCCCATGCTTCCCATATCTCCCATGGGAATTATGGGAAGCATGGGAAATATGGGAAAACTGGTATGCTGTCGGGCCTTTGGGCTTCTCATCCTCTTAACTTTCCCTGCGCTCCGGTGCCAGGCCCAGCCGCAGGCTGCGCCCGCTGCGATGCCGTCGCAGTTGGATCAACCCGTCAGCGTCATCCCCCATAATGTCGCCCCCGAAAATCGCAACGCGATGGCCACTCTGGTGGTGTTCAATGACAGGGATCCTCTCTCGGCCGATCTCGCCGGCTACTATGCGGAAAAGCGCGGAATCCCCTTCGATCACCTTATCCCGCTTTCGTGTTCGGTTGAGGAAACCATCAGCCGTGCGGAGTACGACCAGTCAATCGCCGAGCCGATGCGCAAAGCGCTTATCACGCGCGGTTGGTGGAGGGTGAGCCCGAACACCGATCCCAACTCGAACGGACCGCGCGTGGAGGGGAGCTCCATTCGTTTTGTGGTCCTCATGCGGGGCATTCCCTTGAAAATCGCAGCAGCCACGAACTATCCGGGCGACGACTCCGAGAAGCCCCGCTCCGAACTGCGCCACAATGAGGCTGCCGTCGATTCCGAATTGGCAGCGCTCGGCATTGGCACCCGACAGATTACCGGCCCACTGGACAATAAATACTTCCGAAGTTTCTCCCGCCTGGAAGACACCCCACTTGCCCCTCTGCTTTTGGTTTGCCGGCTGGACGCCGCCACCGGCGCCACGGTCAGGCGAATGATTGACGATTCAATCGCGGCCGAGAAGGCCGGCCTGTGGGGATTTGCTTATGTCGATTCGCGCCATCTCTTCAGCGGCGGATTCGCCGTGGGCGACGAGTGGCTTCGCACGATTCGCGACGATACGACCAAACACGGCATCCCGTGCATTTTCGACGATTCGGCGGAGCTGATTCCCGAGCACTATCCGATGCGGCAGGCGGCGCTCTATTTCGGCTGGTACAACGAGCAGATCGCGGGCGCGCTCAAAGACGAGCAGTTCCGGTTTCTGCCCGGCGCCGTGGCGGTTCATATTCACTCGTTGAGTGGAAGCTCGCTGCGCCCGCCGCTTGCCGGTTGGTGTGCCCCGCTCCTGGAACATGGGGCAGCGGCAACCTTGGGAAATGTCTATGAGCCGTATTTGGATCTGACGCCCAACCTCGCGATCTTCGAGGAGCGGCTCCGGAACGGCTTTACCTTCGCGGAGTCTGCCTATGCTTCGGTAAAAGTGCTCTCCTGGATGACAACGTTCATTGGGGACCCGCTCTACCGGCCTTTCAACGTGCGACAGGAAGTCATGTTCACGCCGTCTGATCCCTCCAAAGAATGGGCGGTCTACAACGAAGGCGCGCAGGCCTGGTTTTCGAAAGGACGGCCGGCAGGCGAGCGAGTTCTTCAAGCCCAAGCCAAGGCCCTCAAAAGTGGAATCATCGGCGAAGGACTCGGCTGCCTTCAGGCCTGGGCCGGCGACCGGAGCGCGGCGGCGCAATCCTGGAAACAGGCCGCCAAGTTTTACAAGGACGAGGAAGATCAAGTGCGCTGCGGGCTGCATCTCATCAACTCGCTACGCGATGCCGGGAAGGAGAACGAGGCGTTGGCGCTCACTCGGGAGCAAATCAAGGCCCACCCGAAAGCCGCCGCCACGGCGCTGCTGCAGAATATCCAGACGGAACTGGTGCGAGCAACGGGCACGCCGGTCCCCGCCGGGAAGCCGTAGGGGCCGGATTGTGAGAGCACCGCACCTATACTATTTATTACTCAGATGGAAGACGATATAGGTCTATGTCTAAACTGGCGCCAAGTGCGCTTATTTTTGCCATTGTGGCTTTCTCAAAAAACAATGTTGGAATCTCCTCGGAATAGACCACGCATGAAAATTCAACTTCCTCGTGATGTGATACTTCTTTAATTCTATCTCCCACAGAGTCCAGCCGCCCGAGAAGGTCTTGAACGTGCTCCTCTAATGAAGCTTCTTTTTCAAGCCCGGATTGAACAATCCATCCATTATTTCTTTCTTTAATGATGGTCTTTGGCCTTTGGTCACCAATTTTCCACGAATGATCACACTCAATTCCGATTCGATTGGTGATTTCTTCAACGCTCAGTTTCTCGCTGAGCACCTTCAAACGAACATACGATTTTTGGTGCATTTAATACTCGTTACTATTGAGCCCGTTGGATCTCCGGGTCCAACCCCATTTTTAGGCCGAACCTCGATGTTGCCTTTGGGGGCAGGCGAGGGATCAGTCGACATTTCTTGACTGCAAAAGCCATTTATTGAGCGATTTAGGAACCAGGCTGGGGCTCGACCCGGTATTGCCGGATCTGTTGACTGGCGTTGGCAACGCTTTTTATCGAAAGCCGGTCGGGAATCCACTGCATTTTCATGGTCGTGTTTTCCCAGATCGCGGTCGCTATGGCAACCTTTCGCGCATCGCTCCCGTAAGTTTACGGGGCGATTGGAAGCGGTTGAGGTAATCTTTGAACCAAGCGAGCGGCGAGGCCTTGGCATTTTTTGACAGGATTAACATGATTTTCAGGATTATCAGGATTTTGCCTGAAACCTGCGAAGTCGGTTAGCATCCGAGAATCTTAATCCTGTAAATCCTGTCAATCTTGTTAATCCTGTCCAAAAAGACAAAACACTACGATGCGCCCACCAAAAACGGCCTCTTTTTCCGTGCCGCAAACGACGGAATCGCGTTAGGCTAGGGCTCAAATGACTCTGAAAGAGAAATTAGTAGCCCTGCTTGGGGCCGAGATTGTCCGCGACGACCCGGAAACTCTGGCCGCGCACAGCACCGACAAATGGTTCGCCAGCCACTTGCCCGAAGTGGTGGTGCTGGCACAAAACACCGAACAGGTCAGCGCGGCGCTACGGTTCGCGAACGAAAACCGCATCCCCGTGACCCCTCGCGGCGCGGGCGTCGGGTATGTCGGCGGGTGCGTTCCGTCGCAGGGGGGCATCGCTCTTTCGCTGGCAGAGATGCGGCAAATCAAGGAGATCCACGCGGCGGACGGCGTGGCGGTGGTCGAACCGGGCGTCATCACGGGCGAACTCCAGGCGGCCGTGCGCAGCCTCGGTCTTTATTATCCGCCCGACCCCGCCAGCCTCAAGGAGTGCTCGATCGGCGGAAACATCGCCACCAACGCGGGCGGCCCGCGCTGTTTGAAATACGGAGTGACCCGCTCTTATGTGCTCGGGCTGGAGGTGGTTCTGGCCAATGGCGAGGTCCTTCGCACCGGGGGCCGCACTCATAAGAACAAAACGGGATTCGACCTCGTCGGTCTTTTTGTCGGCTCCGAGGGGCTGCTTGGCGTGGTGACTGAAGCGACGCTACGGCTCATCCCGCTGCCGCCCGCTCGCGCCACGATCTCGGCCAGTTTCGCGACATTTTCCGAAGCGGCGGATGCCGTCCAGCAGGTGCTCGGCGCCGGGTACCTGCCCGCCGCGCTGGAGATTGCGGATGCGTTTACGCTGAAATCGGCCCGGGAATTTCTCGGGACTTCGATCGTGCCCGATGGCGAAGGCCATCTGCTGATCGATCTGGATGGCCAGCGCGAGTCCGTCGAGTGCGAGGTCCGAGCTTTGGCCGAACTGGTCCGGGGCCTGGGCGCGGTGCATTTGCAGGAAGCCGTGGGCGAAACGGCCTGCGAGGCGCTGTGGGAGTTGCGCCGGCAGTTTTCGCAGTCGCTGAAATCAACCGGGCTGACCAAGCTCAACGAAGACATCGTGGTGCCCAGAGGACGCCTGGTGGACTTGGCGGAATTCGCGGCGCATCTGCGCGAGAAATACGGGTATCCCGTGGCCTGTTTCGGCCATGCGGGCGATGGGAACATTCACACCAACATCATGGCGGTCGGGTACGACCAGCCTGAGGTGAAGGCCAGGGTGCGCCAGGCGCTCGATGAGCTTTTCGCACAGGTCCTCGCCTGGGGCGGAGCGATCACGGGCGAACACGGGATCGGCCTGGCCAAAGAGCGCTGGTGGCGCGACGCGGCTTCCCCGGTAAGCCGTGCCGTCCATTCAGAGCTAAAGAAAGCGCTCGATCCCGCAGGGATTTTGAATCCGGGGAAATTCGTGCAGGGGGAGAATGCCTAAACGTGCCTAAACGATAAAAGTTTCAGAGCGCCCTGTAGCCGCCCCGCTCAGCCGGGGCGGCGATGTGGACCGCAAGCTACGTGGCGCCATCCCGGCGGCGACAGAGCGCCGCAACTACAGGGTGCTGCATAGCGCCCGCTTAGTTCCGCGACAAATAGGCGGCGACGCCTTCGTTGGTGGCCTTCATGGCTTCTTTGCCGGCCATCCAGTTCGCGGGGCAGACTTCGCCGTGCTGCTCGAAGTATTGCAGCGCGTCCACGATCCGCAGGGTTTCGTCGATATTGCGGCCGAGCGGGAGGTCATTGACGAGCTGGTGGCGCACCGTTCCCTCGCGATCGATCAGGAACAGCCCGCGGTAGGCGATCATCTCGCTGGTGGCGGTGAGGTTCCCATCGTCATCCACGCCGAACTCGCCGTTGAGCACGCCGTAAGCGGCGGAGATGGTCTTGTTGCTGTCGGCCAGAAGCGGATACTGAACGCCCTCAATGCCGCCGTGGGATTTCGGCAGTTGCAGCCAGCCCCAGTGGCTCTGTTCGGTGTCGGTCGAGCACCCGATCACCTCGACATTGCGCTTCTGGAATTCGGCGAGTTTCGCCTGAAACGCGTGCAATTCCGTCGGGCAGACGAACGTGAAGTCCTTCGGATAGAAGAACAGGACGACGTATTTCTTCTCGTGGAACTGTTCGAGAGTGAAATTATTGACGATGACACCGTTCACCACGGCGTTGACGTTGAAATTTGGGGCCTTTTTGCCGACGAGGACTGACATAATGTTTGGTAGCTGACTGGTTTTAGAGCAGTCCCGCAGCCATCGGGGGCTTGCGGGAGATTACGGGGGCGAACAAAGCAGCGAATCGCCAACCCGCAAGGAGAATTTCAAATTTCCCGATTTTGTGCGATGTTTTCCGGCGCTATGAAGACGATTCTTATCACGGGGGCGACGAGAGGGCTGGGGCGGGCGATGGCGGAATTCTTTGCGAGCGCCGGGCACAAGGTGATCGGCTGCGGCACCAAGGCGGACGCGGTGGCTCAATTGGGTGCCGCGCTGGGTCCACCCCATTCCTTCGCGGTGGTCAATGTGGCCAGGGATACTGAAGTGAAAGGCTGGGCAAATGCAGTCCTCTCCGAGCACGGCGCGCCGGATTTCCTGATCAACAACGCGGCGGTGATCGCGAGAAACGCGCCGCTCTGGGTTGTCCCCGCGACGGAATTCGACCGGACCCTCGACGTAAACGTGAAGGGAACCGCCAATACCATCCGCTATTTCGTTCCGGCCATGATCGCGCGGCGAACCGGCGTGATCGTCAATTTCAGTTCCGGCTGGGGCCGTTCCACCTCACCCGAAGTGGCTCCTTATTGCGCCAGCAAGTTCGCCATCGAAGGGTTGACGCAGGCCTTCGCCAAGGAGTTGCCGCACGGACTTGCGGCCGTCGCGCTCAATCCGGGCATCATTGCGACCGACATGCTTCGCTCCACCTTCGGCGGGGAGGCTGCGGGCTATGTTACTCCCGAGCAATGGGTGAAGAAAGCCGGGCCGTTCATTCTGGAGCTCGGGCCGAAGGACAATGGGGCGTCGGTCACGGTGCCGGAGTGAGGGAGACGCGGAGACGCGGGGACAGGGAGACGCGGAGAGATGGACTGTATGGACGATGAACATGGAGCGCCGTCCATAGTGTCCACTCCGTCCATAGTGTCCATTTTTAGCTCTCCCCGAGCGCGCGCAGCCGCTGCACTGAGACTGGCTGGGCGGTGCCCAGTTCCTGGGCGAACAACGAAACACGAAACTCTTCCATCAGCCAGCGGAAGGCCTCTTGGTTTGCTGCCGGGAGCTTTTTTTGAAACTCGCCGCCGTCCAAAAATGGGACAAGTTGTTTGGCCTTTTCCGCATCTTTGGCCTGGGCCTGCGGACTGATGGACGCCCGCTCGGCCCGGATCTGGACGGCCCGCAAATAACGCGGAAGCTGCGTGAGTTGAGCGTGGGGCGTGTGCGCCAGGAAGGTTGCGGGGACGAGGCGTTGCAGGTCTTGTTCCAGGCCGGAGTAGCGTTTGTCGGAAGCGAGGATGGCCTGCCGCAAATCGAGAATCTGTGCCGTGAGTTCGCCGACTTTGCGGGCGAGCAACGGGAGTTCGCGCCGGGCGGAGGCAAGCATGGCTTCGAACCGGCTTTGGGTCAGGGGGAAAATCGGGTCGAGACGCAAGGCGTGCCGGGTGATGTGACGGCAGGCGGATTCGGCGAGCGCCTCCGCAAAATCTGGCGCGGACTGCGGCGGGACGGTTGCAGCGCGCGTCGCGGAGGGAGAAGGCTTTGCCGCTTTTAGGCTGGTGATCGGGATATGCCCCTTGCTCTGAATGGGTGGCGGCGCAAGCTTCCGGCTCAGGTCGGCCAGCGCATCGCCAAAGTTGAGCGCCCCTTTGCTATTCACGCTGGCGGGCTTGCGCCCGAGCGAGCGCAGCTCTTTGGTGAGCCAGGCGATGTCGCGCGCAAGAACCAACTCGGCCAGTCGGCAAATCCCGGCGGGCGTTGAGGCCTCGGCTTCAGCCCGTTTTCGAAAAAGCCGGACATCGACTTCGATCCCGCACCTCGCCTCTTCGCGGGTTGCCAATCCGGGGTAACCCAGCAGCGGCGCACCGCCGACGTGCTCGACGATTACCGATTCCGGCAAGTCGCCAAAAGACCAACTGGTGACGGCGGGTTTTTCCAAACGCCGAGCGGCGCGTTCCCAGGCATCGGACTGCACCTTGCTTGCGTCCATCGTCGCCCGGACGGCCTCCAGGTCGCGACCTGCCGCGACGGTCCGATTTTTTCGATCGACCACTTCCACGCGGGGGCGAAGGTAATCGGGGAGGCTCTTCCAATCTTCAGGGCGAATCGTCACCCCATATCTGCGCTGGATGAATAGGCCCAACTCAACCCAGAGATCGGTCCCGCCCGGCTGGAACTCGTTGGCGATTTCGCGGATCTTCGGCTCCAGCGGCATCAGGTCGCGGCGGACGCTTTTGGGCAGAGCCCGAAGCAACGCGCCGGTCTGTTCCTCGCGCAAGCCCGGGACCATCCATTGGAGTTCGCCGGGGCTGAGTCGTTCCGCCAACGGGAGCGGGACGCGCACGGTCACGCCGTCCTCTTCTTCGCCGGGAGTGTAGGCGTAGAACAGCGGCAACACGGTATTACCGACTGCGACTTGGTCGGGGAAAAGGGTGTGATCGTAGGCGAGATGGTCGGCGTCCATCAAATCGGCTTCCGTGGCGCAGAGGAACTGCGGCTCGGCGGCGATCCGGCTGCGGACGAGCCGGTCCAAATCGTGAACGCTGGAGACGTTGCGAATCCGCTCGGCATAGAACCGATACAACGCTTCGTCGAGATCGTGGACGCGTCCGCTGCGCACTTTGGTCAGCGCATTTTCGATCCGCTCCCGCAAAGTGTTGTTCTCGACAAAAAACCGGTGCTGGATGCGCCCTTCCGCCGCCACCAGCGCGCCCCGGATGAAGAGTTCGGTGGCTTCAACGGGATTGATCCGCCCATGATCCACCTGGCGTTTGGCAAGCTCCAGGCCATGAATCAGCGCCCGCTCCCAAACCAGCACGCGCCCCGCTTTCGCGCTCCACTGCGGGTGAATGTAACTGAATTTGCAAAGGTGCCCGCCAAGTTCGATCACCCATTGCGGCTCGATCCGGGCCACTGATCGCGCAAAAAGCTGCGAGGTCTGGACGATCTCCCCCGCCATGACCCACTGCGGCTGCCTGGTCTTTTGCACCGGGGCGCCGCCGCTGCGAGGTCCAGCCGCCGCCGCTTTGGGGCGTTTCTGGTTCCGTTCGTAAAGATTGGACCCCGGAAAAATGGTGATGATGCGGTTGCCGGAAGCCTTGTAGAGATTGCGCTCCTCGCGAAACGCGATCTGCCCGAGCAATCCCGCCAGCACCGAACGGTGCAGCGCATCGTAAAGCCCTGGCAGCGCGTCTTCGCGGAGGGGATGGACGAAGTGGACGGACACGGACAGCGCGGCCCCGCGTCTTGCGCGCTCGTTCCCAATCTCCTGATTGGGAACGCACTTGGCCTTCGAATCTCCGATTCGCAAACCGCCCGAAGGCAGTTTCGCCATCCGACGATCCGCCCCCCCTAAGCGGCAGGATGCCGCTTCTACTTCTCCGCGTCTCCCCATCCCCGCGTCTCCCCG